>WBZP01001907.1_pt1 | contig 24721 bp, 22 predicted proteins | sample 5204301 | NCBI WGS metagenome assembly WBZP01 (sample SAMN12412401, study PRJNA552823) | activated sludge metagenome | isolation source: activated sludge from nitrification reactor of wastewater treatment plant... | place: USA: Pennsylvania | collected 2017 | reverse complement strand
TCGGTCACCCGCACCGTGCCGATCTCCGCCACCCGCCCGACATCGTTGCGCCCCAGGTCGATGAGCATGAGGTGTTCCGCGAGTTCCTTGGGATCGGCGAGGAGTTCCGCCTCCAGGACGCGGTCTTCGGCCTCGGTATGGCCGCGACGACGGGTGCCGGCGATGGGACGCAGGGTGACCAGGCCGTCCTCCAGTCGCACCAGGATCTCGGGGGAAGAGCCGACTATGTGAAAATCCCCCAGATTGAGGTAGTACATATAGGGTGAGGGGTTGAGGGTGCGCAGGGCGCGATAGAGATCCATCGGCGGCGAGCGGAAGGGGATGGAGAGCCGCTGGGACAACACCACCTGCATACAATCACCGTCCAGCACATAGTCCTTCACCCGCACCACGGCGCTCTTGAATCCCTGCTCGGTGAAGCCGGAGACGAAGTCACCTTCATCCACCCGCCCCAGTTCGCCCAGGGGGTTGGCCGGTACCGGGCCGCGCAACTGCTCGACCAGCCCGCGGATGCGCGCCTCCGCCGTGTCCAGGGTTTCCCCCCGGGTCGGATCGGCGTGGACGATGACATAGAGGCGCCCGCGGAGATTATCGAACACCACCACCTCGTCCGAGACCATGAGCAGGATGTCGGGGGTGCCGATGCCGTCCGGGTTGGGACAGGCGCCGAGCTTGGGCTCGATATAGCGCACGGCGTCATAGGCGAAATAGCCCACCAGACCACCGGTGAAGCGGGGCAGATGCGCCGGCAGGGCGACCCGGAAGCGGGCTTGGAACCCTTGCACCCAGTCCAGCGGGTCCGCCTGTTCGGCGTCTTCGAGGACCACCCCGTCCTGTTCCAACCGGACCCGTTGCCCGGTGACCCGCACCAGGGTACGACAGGGCAGCCCGATGATCGAATAGCGCCCCCACTTTTCTCCTCCCTGGACCGATTCCAGCAGATAGGAGTAAGGCCCATGTCCCAGTTTCAGGTAGGCGCTGAGGGGGGTGTCCAGATCGGCGAGCACCTCGCACACCACGGGGATACGGTTGTAACCGGCGGCGGCCAGGGCCTGGAATTCATCTCTCGTCATGGCGTTGGTCTTTACAGGCTAGGGAAGTCTATTGGTGGGCCGCCCGGCGCATCCGGCGGCTTCAGGCCGGGGCGCCCGCCTCCGGTAACGGGTCGAGGAGTCGGCTCAGTTCGGCCAGGGAATCGATGACCGCATCGGGTTGGGCGCTACGGATATCCTGACCGTGGTTGTAGCCGTAACTCACGCAGATGATGGGAAAACCAGCGGCCCGGGCGGCCTTGACGTCGCTCACCGAGTCTCCCAGCATCAGGGCGTTTGCCGGTGGAACCCCGAAGTGCCGGGCGACATGCAGCAAGGGCGCCGGGTCCGGTTTTCGTTGCGGCAGAGAGTCACCGCTGACGACGATGCCAAAAAAGTCCCGCACTCCCAGATGCTGTAACAAGGGTTCGGTGAAACGCTTGGCCTTGTTGGTGACGCAGCCCAAGTGGAAACCGGCGCGGCTGAGATACTCCAGTCCAGCCCTGACGCCTGGGTAGAGTTGGGAGCGGGCACTGGTGTTGTCGGCGTAGAGTTCCAGAAAGATGGGATAGGCCTGTTGGTAGCTGGCCTCATCCGGCTCCGCCTCCAGCTGTCCGGTCAGTGCCCGCTTGACCAGCCGCTCCACCCCGTTGCCGACCCATTCGCGCACCCTGGCCTCACCCCAGGGCGCACGACCGATCCGCCGCATCATCTCGTCGACGCAATAGGCCAAGTCGGGTACCGAGTCCACCATGGTGCCGTCGAGATCCACCAGTACCATGCGCGGGCGTTGCCGCAACATCGCGATCAACCTCCCGCTCGCGCCAACTCGGCGCGCATGGCCTGCACCACCGTATCGTAGCGATAGGGATCGGTCTCCCGCCCGGCGCTGAAGATGGCCGATCCGGCGACGAAGGTGTCGGCCCCGGCTTCCTTGATTTCACGGATGTTGTCCACCTTTACCCCGCCGTCGATTTCGAGACGGATATCGCGGCCAGAGTCCAGGATCCTGCGTCTGACCTCCCTGAGCTTGGAGAGCACGCCGGGGATGAACTTCTGCCCACCGAAGCCCGGGTTGACGGACATCAGCAGGATCATGTCGACCTTGTCCATGACATAGTCGAGATAGCCGAGAGGGGTAGCCGGGTTGAACACCAGACCGGGTTGACAGCCGTTATCACGGATGAGCTGCAGGGTGCGGTCGATATGCTCCGAGGCTTCGGGATGGAAGGTGATATAGGTGGCGCCCGCCTTGGCGAAGTCGGGCACGATGCGGTCGACGGGCTTGACCATGAGATGGACATCGATCGGCGCGGTGACGCCGTGCTTGCGCAAGGCTTCGCAGACCAGGGGACCGATGGTCAGGTTGGGGACATAGTGGTTGTCCATGACATCGAAATGGACGATATCCGCCCCGGCGGCCAATACGTTGACGACTTCCTCCCCGAGCCGGGCGAAATCCGCCGAGAGGATGGAAGGGGCGATCAAGTCACGAGCCATAGTCTGTCTCCCGCTGTCGGTGTCGGTTCACGGAGTTGGTGAACCCAGGATGGATCGCCCTCTCCCGGAGGCGGGCCGGGCGGGTCGCCTAGAGAAACCCGCCGCCGACCGACAGGGACTTGCCCCAGACCTGGCGCCGGGATCCCGGGATGAGCGCGAAAGCCGACAATGTACTCCAAGCGCCGGGGATTTTCAGCCTTGAGCCTACGGCTCGGCCCCGGCGGCGTCCGGGTCACATCCGACGCATCCTGGCGTATTGCTCCTCCAGCTTGGTCAGGGCCGAGGTCTGCTGGTCAAGCTTGTCGCGCTCCTTTTGCACCACGGCGTCGGGGGCCTTGTCGACGAAGTTCGGGTTGGCCAGCTTGACCCTGGTGCGCTCGAGGTCGCCCCTGAGGCGGGCGATCTCCTTTTCCAGCCGGGCCAGTTCCGCCGCTTTGTCGATCAGTCCGGCCAGGGGGATGAGAAGCTTCATCGCCCCGACCAGGGCGGTGGCGGATTCCGGGGCCGAGGATTCGTCGTCGAGGATGTCCACCGACTCGGTGCGGGCGAGAAAATCCAGATAGTGCCGACTCTGACTCAGCCAGGATCGATCCTGCGCCGAGACATGGCTGAGCAGAACGGGCACCGGCTTGGCGGGGGGGATATTCATCTCGCCCTTGATGCGCCGCACGCCGAGGATGAATTGCATCACCCAGTCCATCTCTTGTTCGCACTCCAGGTCGGCGGGGAAGTCCGTGGCCTGGGGAAAGGGTTGCAACATGATGGTGTCCCCGGTCTTGCCGGCCAGGGGGGCGACCCGCTGCCAGATCTCTTCGGTAATGAAGGGCATGATGGGATGGGCGAGGCGCAGCAAAGCCTCCAACACCCGCAGCAAAGTCTCCCGGGTACCGACCTTGGCCGCCTCGCTCGACTGATCGTTATTGAGCACGGGTTTGGAGAGTTCCAGGTACCAGTCGCAGAAGTGGTTCCAGGTGAACTCGTAGATCGCCTGGGCGGCCAGATCGAAGCGATAGGCCTCCATGGCCTTGGTGACCTCGGCGATGCTGGACCGCAGGCGGGAGAGGATCCAGCGATCGGCGGCGCTGTATTCCCGGTTCGCGCTCTCCACGGCCAGCGGCGGCTCTCCGGCGCTCATGAGCACATAACGGGCCGCGTTCCACAGCTTGTTGCAGAAGTTGCGGTAACCCTCGGTACGGCTGAGGTCGAAATTGATGTCCCGGCCGGTGGAGGCGAGGGCGGCGAAGGTGAAACGCAGGGCGTCGGTGCCGAAGGCCGGGATACCGTCGGGAAAATCCTTGCGCGTCTGGGCGGCGATCTTGGCCGCCAGATGGGGTTGCATCAGGCCACTGGTGCGCTTGGTGACCAGGGCCTCCAGCTCGATCCCATCGATGAGGTCGATGGGGTCCAGCACATTGCCCTTGGACTTGGACATCTTGTCGCCGTGGGCATCCCGCACCAGGCCGTGGATGTAGACCTCGCGGAAGGGGACGTCGCCCATGAACTCGAGGCCCATCATGATCATGCGGGCGACCCAGAAAAAGATGATGTCGAAGCCGGTGACCAGCACCGAGGTGGGATAGAAAGTCTTGAGCCGCCCCGTCGGCTCGGGCCAGCCCAGGGTGGAAAAAGGCCAGAGGGCGGAACTGAACCAGGTATCCAGCACATCCGGGTCCTGCTCCAGGGGAAGATCCTCGGAAAGCCCATGCTGCGCCCGCACCTCCTCTTCCGAGCGACCGACATAGACATTGCCGACGGCGTCGTACCAGGCCGGGATGCGATGCCCCCACCAGATCTGACGGCTGATGCACCAATCCTGGATGTTGCGCATCCACTCGAAATAGGTGTTCTTCCAGTTGTCCGGCACGAAGCGGATGCGGCCATTCTCCACCGCGGCGATGGCCGGCTCGGCCAGGATCTTGGCCTTGACATACCACTGATCGGTGAGGAAGGGCTCGATCACCGCCCCGGTGCGATCGCCACGGGGGACCATGAGCTTATGGGGGTCGATCTTTTCCATCAGACCCAGGGCCTGGAGGTCCGCCACCACCTGCTTGCGGGCGTCGTAGCGGTCCATGCCGATGTAGGCCGCCGGCAGCAGTTGGTCTTCATTGGGGGCGTTGGCGCGGATGGCGGCATCCGGGGTGAAGATATTGATCAGCCCGGCATGGGGTTGCTCGGCGATGGGCGTTTCGTCCCGGTGCCGCAGCCAGACCTGGTAGTCGTTGAAGTCGTGGGCGGGGGTGATCTTGACGCAGCCGGTGCCGAACTCGGGGTCGACATGCTCGTCGGCGATCACCGGGATGCGTCGTCCGGTGAGGGGCAGCTCCACCAGTTCACCGATCAGATGGGCATAGCGCTCGTCATTGGGGGCGACGGCCACGGCGCAGTCGCCCAGCATGGTCTCGGGTCGGGTGGTGGCGACCACCAGATACCCAGTGCCATTGCTCAGGGGATAGCGCATGTACCAGAGGTTTCCCTGTTCCTCCTCGGACAAGACTTCGAGGTCGGACACCGCGGTGTGCAGCACCGGGTCCCAGTTCACCAGCCGCTTGCCCCGGTAGATCAACCCCTTTTCGTAGAGGCGGATGAACACCTCCTGAACCGCCCTGGACAGCCCGGGGTCCATGGTGAAACGCTCGTGATCCCAGTCGAGGGAGGCGCCCATGCGCCGCAATTGACGGGTGATGGTGCCGCCGGACTGCTCCTTCCACTCCCAGACCCTGGCGATGAAGGCGTCGCGACCGAAATCGTGACGGGTCCTGCCCTCGGCATTGATCAGGCGTTCCACCACCATCTGGGTGGCGATACCGGCATGATCCGTGCCTGCCTGCCAGAGGCTGTTGTCGCCCTGCATGCGGTGATAGCGGGTGAGGGCGTCCATGATGGTGTCCTGAAAGGCGTGACCCATGTGCAGACTGCCGGTCACGTTCGGCGGCGGGATCATGATGCAGTAGGGCTGACCCTGGCCGCCGGGGGCGAAATAGCCTTGCTCCTCCCAACGCCGGTACCAGGATTGTTCGAGTTGTTGGGGGTTGTAGGTTTTATCCATGAGTTGGCCTTGCCGTGAGAAAGAAAAGCGGGATGCCGGAAGAGGGCGGATTATAGCTCAGTCGGGACGGAGGGTCGGCGGACTCGAAGCTCGGTCAGGATCTGGTCAGCTACGCCTACGCCGCCGATTCCGACCTGCCTCCCACCACAACCGCCTCTCGTCGTCCTCGCCAGGGCACCAGGTGACAAATGCGGGCTGGAAGCTATCGATATTTCGGCACCTCTGTACCAGGTGGAGACGCTTGGCGCCTTCGATACCAGCCGACCTGGATCCGCACCTTGATGGGCGGCGCTCGGGCCTGGGGTGTCCGGCTTGGATTGCGTTCTCATAAAGAGAACTATTCGCTCTTAATACAATCAATTGTTCTCTTTTGAAGAACGAAATCGAGCCTTTTCAGCCCAGGCCCGGTGTCATGAGGGCAGGTCAGGCCGAAGCGCCTGACCCGGAGAGGAGAACAGGCCTCCAGGCTCGGGCTGTTCCCGGCCTGACCTCCCAGACGCGAGCGCCAGCAAACCGGGGCTTATACCCTTTCCAGATAGATCTTATGATCACGACGCCTACGGACATGGCGTAGCGCGGCTGGCGGTTGGAGGTCCGCCCTCGGGCCGATCTTGATCTTTGTCGCGGCGAGGGCGCCGCTCCCACCGACGGCGGCAGAGTCGGGCGCCAGTCCCTCAGCTGCCGATGGCAGAAAAGCTAACGGGAGTTGGTATTATCTCCCCTACCGGGTTCGACACCCGGAGGCGGTTCCCAAGCTGGAGTCTGGGCAAAACGGAGTTGTACAGAGAACCGTCATGCCGAACGCCGTGAGGAAGCTTGCGGCGACCTTGCTTGATGCAAGCTTTCTCCCCTGCTTCCTCGCGCGGATCGGGACCGGGTCGAAATGACAACCGCCTAGGGGCCAGGGGGTGTGGCGGTCAAGGACGGCGGCGGCGCGGCATAGGGGAAGCGGTACAGGGCCAAGCGGCCCATGGTCAGGGGCACCGCCACCCAGCACTGGCCGGCGTTGGGGTTGGGCGCGGCCCCCGGCGGGGCGGGGCCGGGTCGGGGGCGAGGTCGTGGAGGCTGACGGTCGACTCCCGGCCCACGGCGGCCAGCTGGCGGCCATCGGGGCGCAGATCGGCCCAGAGCAGAGCGTCCTGGGCCAGGCCCAGCTCCCGGGGGCGGGGCGGGGTCTGGCTCAGGTCCCAGAGCCGCAGGCGGAAGTCTTCGCCGGCGGTTAGGAGTTGCCGGCCGCCGGGGTCGAAGGCGACGCTGGCGATCTTGCCCTCGTGGGCCGGGAACAGCCGCCCCTGGCCGCTCGCCACCTCGAACAGCCCCACCTGCCCGTCATAACCCGCGGTGGCCAGGGTGCGGTTGTCCGGGGCGAAGGCGAGGGCATGGACGCTGTCGGTATGGTCTGTCAGGGTGTGCACCAAGCTCAGGGCCGGGCCGGGGTCCAGGCGCCCGAGCTTGGCGGTATGATCGAAACTGCCGGTGGCGAGTAGCCGGACGTCAGGGCCCAGTGAGCCAGCCAGCCCATCAAGCCCAGGGCGACCAAAGCGCCGACAGCAATCCCCCAGGCCAAGCGTAGCTCGTGCCGGCGGCGGTGCTCTTTCTCGGCCTGCTGCTGCTCCCGGGCCTCCCGGCTGGCATTGAGAAAGGCCGTGGCCCGCCCAAAGTCCCCGCCGTAGCGTCTGGCCCACAGCTCGCTGGGCCGGTGCTTGTTTCGCCAGTCCAGGGCGAGCTGCAGATCCGGGTCGATCCAAAGGGCGCCTTCTTTGTTCCCATGACGCTGGGCGGCCCCCTCCAGGCGCCGGTACAGCTCGGCCTGAGGGGCCTCGTCGGCAGCCCACTCATGGAGCCTACGCCATTGGCGGATCAGGGCCTCGTGGCTGATGTCCAGGCTGGCCTCCGGCCCTAGATCCTGGCCCGCCGAGGGCAGGAGAAAACTGCGCCCGGCGCGGCGGAAGGGCTCCGCGGCGGCGATGACGGCCTCCGGGCTCACCCCCGCCAACTCGGCGACCGTCTGGACGCTCACCGGCCGACGCACATCCTGGCCGCTGGGGCTGCGCTCGGTGAGGGCGCGGAACAGGGTCTCGATGATATGGTGCTGGGGGCAGTCTTGGGCGCGACCATCCAGCTCGATCCAGGCCTGCTCGGCGTGGTCGTCCAGGGCCTGTTGCAGCCCGCCGAGGGTGTTCAGATCCTCCAGGGTCAGGCGATGGGTTGGCGCCCGGCGGATGGAGTCCGGCCCCGGAGCCGGTGTTGAGGAATCCCCGCGCCGAGGCGCGGACTCCGAAGGCTCCACCGGTCCGGAACCCCCCTGGTCCCAGAGGCGCAGCAGGGCGTGCTGCAGCAGGGGCAAAGGGTCCTGGATGCCGCTCGCCTGGGCCAGCAACTCCCGCACCAGCTCCGGCTCTACCTCGCCGTCGAAGCCCGGCAGCCGGGCGGGCAGCTCGATGGCGTCGGCCAGTTGCTCCGGGCTGAGGGCGGGGGTAAGAAACAGACCGGCGTTGATCGCCTCCGCCAGGCCGGAATAGGGGCTGCAAGAACCCAGAAACTCGGAGCGCAGGGTGATCACCAGATAGCAATCCGGGTGCCTGGCGGTGGCGAGCAGCAGGGCGATGAAGGCGGCGACCTCGGCCTCGGCCTGGAACCTGGATGCGGTCTCCGGGGGGTAGCGGAACAGTTCCTCGAACTGGTCCACCAGGATCAGCAGGCGCTGGCCCTCCCCCAGGGGGCGCACTCCGAGCTGCCAGTTGAGGGCCTGGGGCCACGGCGCAGCTTCTCCTCCAAGGCCGGGGCCTCATCCTCGCCATCCTGGCCCCAGGGGGTGTCCCGTCGCAGGGCCTCGGCCAGGCGAGCGAAGGGCCGATCGCCGGGGCGCAGCTCCGCCACCTGCCAGCGGGGCCCGGCCCCGGCCAGGCCCCCCGCCTCCAGGGCCGGCAGCAGCCCGGCCCGCACCAGGGAGGACTTGCCGGAGCCGGAGAGGCCGAGCACGGTCAGGAAATGGGTCTCCCCCAGCTTGTCCAGGAGCTGGTCCACCTGTTCCTCCCGGCCGAAAAACAACAGGGACTCGTGGCGCTCGAAGGGACGCAGGCCGACATAGGGGGCGGGGAAAGGCGGGCCGTTCATGGCAACAGGCCCGCGATTTGGGCGGCGCAGTCGCTGAGATCTTGGGTGCAGCATTCCAGAATACGCATCTGGGGCGGGCGGTAGCCGAGACGGATGCTAGTGCCGCAGGGCTGGCAAAGGGTTAGGCTGGGGAGGGATGTCATGCGCGGTCGGTTGGTCGTCGCTTGGAGAAAACCAGTGATGTGCTGATGGAGCTGATTTGCGGGACCTTGATGGTAGACCAGCAAGACCGCATGGCAGACCTTGAGCTTTTCGCGAAGGTCTCGATTGATCTCCGAGCTTTTCAGTCCATTGCCAGCCCGCAACGGCAGGGCGTAGCCAATGCCGTGATCCAGATACAGGTGTTCCGCTACCCTCTCCACCAGCTCCCAATCATCGTCGCCGCCGTTGACCAGCACCAGATAAGGCCTGTTCGGGCGGGAGAGTGAAGGGAGAGATGGTGCCTCTGCTTGGGGCTGGATTGCTTCTTCATGACCGGTGATCTCTAGCAGCCGTTTCGCCATATCCCGGGCCATATCCTGTTGGAGAGCGCTATAGTCCCGATCGATTGAGTCAGGATCAGGAAACCAGCGGGTACGAGGTTGCTTGGATTGGTCCTGGTACCAAAATTTGTATTTGAGAAGATCATCAAGAGGAGATGGTGGGTTTTCCACCGGTTCCATCCAGACTGGAAAGAGGCGGTTGGGAGTGCTCCCATGGAGGCCAAGAAAAATCTCCAGCTCTTGTCGGCACCATGAGGAGTCCAACCAAGCCTTGGAGAGGATAGGGATCAGCAGGCGTGAGGATTCGAGTTGCTTACGGACGGCGGTGGTGATGTGGTCGTTGCCACGCATACGTTCATAGTCCAGCCAGATACCGTCGGCAGCGATGTCCCGGCCAAGCTCACGGTTGAGGTGTTTGCTCAGGCGATCGACGAAGACGCTAATCCAACCTTGCGGCTGGAGACCACAATCTTTGTTGTCGCGCCAGGCGTAGCTGATGAACGCGTTATACATTTGCGGCTTTCTTCCTGTAGCCGATGTTTTTTTGCTGGACGAGGTCGCGGCGGAGTATCGGCGCAGATCCCGAGGGCGTCAAGCGCCTGGGGTTTCGGCCGGAGAGCCTCCCTCTCGGCGCCACCATGACGGCGGTAGGCCTTCTTTGTATCATCGAAGGGGGACAGCATCAGCGGGGAGACAGCCATGGGTTATGCCTTGCGCGACCAGCACCAATACAGTTACGGCGAGTATCGGACCTGGCCGGAGAACCAACGTTATGAGTTGGTGGACGGCGCCGCCTTTTTGATGGCGCCGGCCCCTTCCCTGGATCACCAGACCATCGCCTTCGAGGTGGGACGACAACTCGGTAATGCCTTGGAAAACCGCCCCTGCCGGGTACTGCTGGCCCCGGTGGATGTGTTGCTGCCCCGGGCCGGCGAGGCGGATGACGCTGTCACCACTGTGGTGCAACCCGATGTGCTGGTGGTCTGCGACCCGGCCAAACTCAGTCCGCGCGGGGTGCGCGGTGCCCCGGACTGGGTGATGGAGGTAGTCTCACCCGCCTCCGCCAGTCACGACCAGATCATCAAGTTGGCGGCCTATGAGCGGGCCGGGGTGCGGGAATACTGGGTGGTGCACCCTGGCGATCGGCTGTTGAGTATCTATCTCCATGATGGCCAGGGTTTCGGACGTCCGCGGATCGCCGAACTCCGGGGGGAAACCTCGATCTCTTCCCTGGGTGGGATCAAGGTGGACTGGGAGCGGATCCTTGTCCGCCTGATCGGATCGCCGAGAGACACCCCTGCCTGGGAGTGACACCCCCCGGCCAGGATCACCAGCGGAAGAAGGAGGAAAGCGACCAGCTCTCCTCTTGCCGATGCTCCCGTCGCCATTGCCAGGGTTTCTGCTGCATCCCTGGACGCTCCCAGATGCCGATGCCCGCCTGGCGGGCCCGTTCCTGGGCCTTGAAGTATTCGACCTGGTCGCAATAGTTCGCATAGACCGCCGCCTTGCCCCGGCGCACCATCTCCAGGTTCAGGTTGCGCTTGTTGGCCGGGTCCTTCACCTCGGCGACCAAGCGACCGTAATTGTCCCGCTGACTCCCCTCGATCCGCACCCGCTTCGGCATGAGGCGACGTAATTGGTCCCTGGCCTCCCGCCCCCAGGGCTCCTGACTCAGTTCCGGGGCGTCGATACATTGCATGCGGATCTGGAGCTTCCGGCGTCCGCATTCCACCCTCAGGGTATCGCCGTCACTGACGTTGTGGACCTCGCAGAGGCGGGGGCTCGCCGCGGTCGCTGGTGGAACGGGGAAGAGGAGGAGCAGGCCCAGCAGGGGTAAGGCGATTTCTGTCAAAAGATATACCAGCCTGCTTGTCTTTTCGTCCGCCTTCGGCGTTGCGTCAGCCGTTACAGAGCTCGCTCTGCGTCCGCTGACGCGCCTGGAAGGCGAACGAACATCCGGCGCATTCTGGTATATCTTTTTCCGGCAATCGCCTAAGTATCGCGGGGCCGGTGGGATTGAGAGCCAATTCATAAGACGCACTTATCCGATAAAAGTGATTAAAGAAAAGAAATGATGGATATCAGGCGCTCCGCAGCCCCAGCCCCCGGACCAGCCAGATCGCCAGCAAGGGCAAGGCCAGACCCAGGAAGGTCACGCCGATCAGCAACCAGCCGAGTTCGCTGTAATCGGCCGGGGTGGTGATGATGCCGGTGACCGGGGCCTTGACCTCCCGGGTGACGACGAAGATGGCGTTGAGGTACTTGGTGCCGAGCTGGGCCAGGGACAGGGCCAGGTTGGTGAAGGAGGCCATGATGGCGAAATAGGTCGCCTTGAGGCTGGCCGGCGCGGAGTTGGCGATCCAGGCCAGCATGGGGATCATGGCCACCTGGCCGAGCGGCGACTCCAGGGCGGTATCGACCAGGGCGATGAAGCGGGCATCCACCACCCCGCCGGTCAATCTGGCGGTCCATTCGTGCAGGCCGTAGTACATCCCCAGGATGGGCAGGCTCAGCAAGGTGCCGACCAGGGTGAGAAAGACCACCACATAGGCGATGGAGCGCTCCCCCATGAAGCGGCGGAAGAGGAACATGCCGAAGAGCGCGAGTCCGCTGCCGATGAGGGACAGCAGGGCGAGAAAGGGCTGATCGAAGCCGAGAACGTCGATCTCCCACCAGGTCAGACCGGCACCGGCGTTGGGGGTGGCGCGGAAGACGAAGATGATGATGGCGGTGCCGAGCAGGGTACGTCTCGCCTCGGGCTCCAATGAGCGCAGCAAGCGCTGGATGAGGAAGGCGACGATGCCCAGGGAACCGGCGAAGACGATCTCCTGGCTGTAGCTGACTTCGCTCAGCCCCATCGCCAGGGTGAAGATCCCGAACACCAGGCTGCCGCCGAGGATCCACCAGTTCGGGCTGGGCGGCTCGCCCTGGGGATCGAGCAAGGCCCAAGCCTCCGCCTGGGACAGCCCGGCACGGCAGAGTTCGCTCAGGTGACGCCGTTGCAGGAGGCCGCCGAGCAAAACGCCGAGCACGGAGATCAGGGGGATGATCAGGGCCAGTTGGTAGATCTGCACATAGGTGCGCAGCTTGTCCGCCGCGGCCATACCCTCGACCCCGGTGAATTTGAGGATATTGACCAGGGACACCAAGACCCCGCCGCCGACGATGGCGACCCGCCCCAGGGTCTGCATGCTGGTGTGCATGAGACGGCGGGTCTCGGGATCGAAGGGCTGTCCGCGCTCATCGACCCGGGGTACCGCCTCCACCGTCATGGCGTCGGCCACCACGTCCTGAATCACATAGCCCACCGGGGAGAGCAGCACCGCCAACACGTACCAGGCCTCCGTGGTCATGTATTGGCGCATCAGGGCCGGTTCGGCGAGCAAACCCAGCATGATCAGCAGGCTGGCGCTGATCAGCCCGGCGCCAAGGAGGATCAACCAGGATTTCCAACGCCACAGCAGATCCACCAGATGGCCGAGGGGCATCTTCAGCGCCCAGGGGATCCCGGCCCAGAAGCCCAGGGCGGCGAGGAAATGGGCCGAAAGCCCCAGATAGTCCTTAACGAAGAAGGTGCCGACGATACCCGTCAGTCCCGACACCCCCGCCGCCAGATAGACCATGAGCGGCGGCAGATAGGACAACCGCATCTCCCGCCCGAGTTCGAGGATGTTGCGGTCGATCCAGTGCCAGAGTCTTGCCAGTACGCTCGTCATCACCACCTCCCCAGAGCACTACGCCCGTGCATGTGGCGCAGGATATGGTGAGCGAAGCGAACCGCATCGTCCCCACCATCTTACGCGCCCGCGCATGCTACCCCAGGAAAGGAGGCGCGCCTATGCTTGGCCGGATCTGAAATCATGGGCGATGGGGACTGGAGCGCGCGGGGCGGTCATGTCGATTCCTCGGCGTTCCGAAGAATAATGGAGTGCGCGGTGCGAACCACAGCCGATCCTATGCAAAATCCTGGGCGCCGGCTGGCCCGAACGACGGCAATCCCCGGATCAAGTCCGAGGAGACGCCTGCACCAGGTATCACTCCCGGGCCGGGGCTTCGTGGCTCGATTCTTTGTTCTCTTCATGAGAACAATTGTCTTTTGATTCGCTTATTGTTCTCTTAAGAAGAACAAAAAATGGCCATTTTCGGTCAATGCCCGGAATCGCTATGGCCGAACAGAGATTCCACTCGGTAACCGTTCACCCCCCTCACCCCAACCCCGCCCCCATGGGGCCGCTCTTGCCACGCCATCCCGATCCAGAGGCGCACCGGATTGAGGTCATCGGGCATGTATCGGAAGCTTGGACCAGCCCGCCTGGCCCAGACAGGCGGCGTCGCGGCGCGGAGCCTTTCATCTCCCAAGGAAGCCATTGAGAAAAGAAGTAAAATCCACCGGCGAGGCCGATCCCGTTGCTCCCTGGAAGCGAGTACAGCCGCGCTTCAATAGAGGTAACAAGCCATAAGGAGTGGGTAGATGAATGAGTCACGTATAAAAAATCGAGCGGCCATAACAACATCCGCTTCCTGTTCCACTCCGGGGAGGGGCGTTTACGGGTTGTTTTACCAGCTCGCCTCTCTATAGGCGTTATCGATACCGCGGCACCTCTGTACCAGGCCTTGATTCGATCCGGACATGCTTGAGCTGCTCTACACCCTTCTCCAGATCCTGGTCGTGATCGGTATCCCCTTCGTCGTCAGCCATGGGGGTGAGCATCTGATCCATGCCCTGGCCCACCACGAATTTTCCGAGGTGCCGATCCTCACCACCCTGTCCCGCTTGCAGGGGCTGCTGGCCGGTGGTCTCTTGCTCTATGTCAATTTCGACAGCGGCTATTTCGACCTGCAAGGACTCTTCCTCCCCGAGGGCCACTGGAATCTGACCTGGACGCAGTTTTTGCTCGAACGTTCCAACGTCTTCAAGTACGAATGGTTCCCGGTGTTGCGACTGCTTCTCACCTTGCCGGAGGGCCAGGGTTGGACGGCGCTCCTGGCCTGGATTGTCCTCCCCCTGTTGCTGGGGGCACTGTGCCTGCGTTACTGGCCACTGCGGGAAGCCTTGCTGTCCCTGGCGACCTGCGCGGGCGTCGCCCTTTGGTCGGCCTGGCTGACCATTTATCTGGTGTGCCTGCTGTTCTGGGGCCTGTTTCTGCTCAACTTCTGGAGCCTGGCCCTGACGGCCCTGTACATCCAATATCGGCGTCATGGTCATTGACAGGGGCGGTCGGTGCCTCCCAGGGACCAGGACGAAGGCCCTAACCTATTGGCAAGGCATTGTTATTGCGGATATTTGCCCTTGCCGACCGGCTCGGTCTGCGCACTGGGAAAAGCGAGGTGATATGATTCGGTCTTTCCACCCATTGCCTAGTCCAGAGGCCTGCCCCCATGGATGATGTCCTGATCCGCGATCCTTCCCGGAGCCGTGACGCGAGCGCCCGGTATGCCGACTATGTCCGGCTCCATGGCCGACCGCGGAAACTCATCCTGGTCGAGCAGGAACAGGAACTGCTCAAAACAGGCATCGTTGAATTCGGTCTGGATCTCCAGGAGACGAACGAGGTCCTGCGCGGAACCGCCGATCTCTGCGATACGGTCCTGGAGTCTCAGGTGGAAAAGCACTTGCAGACCCACCTCACCCAGCCGACCAATGCCCGCGAGGCGCGCCGCGCCGCCAAGGGGCGACATCAGGTGGACTCGATCTCCCGCCGCCGTTTCGAGGCCGCGGTGGATTTTTACCAGACCCTGACCCGTTCGGCCCTTTCCCGCGACGAGGCGCGCAAACGGGTGAAGCTGATGGTGCAGCGTATGAGCCTGAAGGCCAAGCGCGATTGGTGGCGGCTGGGGTCGCGCAAGTGGTTCAACGCCATCCAGACCGCGGCCTGAAAGTCGTCCACGGCTCAGAAGCCTTCCGTCGAGGTAAAGAGGCCGACGCGGAGATCCTTGGCGGTATAGATCTGCCGATCGTCGACGGTCATGATCCCATCGGCGATACCTAGAACCAGTTTGCGGCTGATCACCCGTTTGATGTCGATGCGGTAAAAGACCTTGGTCGCGGTGGGGAGCACCTGCCCGGTAAAGCGCACCTCGTCGACCCCCAGCGCCCGCCCCTTTCCCGGGTGACCGGCCCAGCCGAGGTAAAAGCCCAGCAATTGCCACATGGCATCCAGACCGAGACAACCGGGCATGACCGGATCGCCAGGAAAATGGCATTGAAAAAACCAGAGCTCGGGGTCGATATCGAACTCGGCCAGCACCTCGCCCCGCCCGTAGGCTCCGCCATGGTCGACGATTTTGATAATACGATCCATCATCAGCATCTGGGGGACCGGCAATTGGGCATTGCCCGGGCCGAACAGGCGGCCCATCCCGCAGTCGATGAGTTCCTGACGGGTAAAGGATTCTTGTCGAGTCATTCTCTGGTTCTCCCAGGCGAGGGGTTGGGCCGCACCCAGCCGGGTGACCTCGCCTTGCCTATGTATTCGGTGTGTGTCCTGCCTCTGGCGCTGTGTCGGGCAGGGCGATTCGAGCCAATGAAGGAGCCCATGGCCAGGCCATGGCCCCCTTCGGGTTATGGAACAGGACCGGTATTTTCGCTATCCCAGGCGCGCTGACGCCGGCCCGAACGCTCAGGCGGTCGGCGCGATCCGTTGCCGCAGAAACTCCAGTATCCCATCCAGCGGCAGGAGACGGCTCTCGCTCTCCCGGCGGGCGCGATATTCCACCTGGCCCTGATCGAGCGCCGCCTCGCCGACGACCAGCCGATGGGGGATGCCGATGAGTTCGGCATCGGCGAACATGAAGCCGGGCCGCACCGGCCGGTCATCCAGCAGCACCTCGATACCCGCCGCCAGCAGTTGTTCGTAGAGTTGCTCGGCCACTTCCCGGGCGCGGTAGGATTTGTGGGGATTCATGGGTAGCAGCGCCACCTGGAAGGGGGCGATGGCGGCCGGCCAGATGATGCCCCGCTCGTCATGGCTTTGTTCGATGGCCGCCGCTACCACCCGGGACACGCCGATGCCGTAGCAGCCCATGGTCATGACCACCGCCCGACCCTGTTCGTCGAGCACCCCGGCGTTCATCGCCGCGCTGTATTTGCGGCCCAACTGGAAGATATGGCCCACCTCGATGCCCCGGGCCAGATGTAACCGGCCTTGTCCATCCGGGCTGGGATCCCCGGGTTGAACATTGCGGATGTCGGCGATCCGCTCGGGCTCGGGGAGATCCCGCCCCCAGTTGACGCCGCGCAGATGGCGACCCTCCTGGTTGGCGCCGCAGACGAAATCCGCCACCTGGGCGGCGGCGCGATCCACGATCAGGGGGATGTCGAGCCCCCGGGGACCGATGGAACCGGCGCGACAACCTACCGCCGCCAGGATCTCCTCCTCTCCGGCCAGCCGTAGCGGCTCGGCCACCGCCTCCAGCTTGGCCGCCTTGACGGCATTGAGTTCGTGATCCCCGCGCAGGACCAAGGCCACCACCGGGGTTGTGGCCCCGCGCACCAGCAGGGTCTTGAGACAGGCTTCCGGCGGCACGGCGAGAAAACGACTGACCTGCTCGATGCTGTGTTGACCGGGGGTGTCCACCACCTCCAGCGCGGCGGCTGGCGCGGGTCGCGGCTCGATGGGTGCCAGGGCCTCCGCCAGTTCGAGGTTGGCGGCGTAGTCGCTGCTGTCCGAAAAGACGATGGCGTCTTCGCCGGAAGAGGCCAGCACATGGAATTCGTGGGACTTGTTGCCGCCGATACTGCCGGTATCCGCCTGCACGGCGCGGAAATCCAGGCCGACACGGGTAAAGATGCGGGAATAGGTGGCGTACATCTCCTGGTAGGTCTCTTCCAGGGAGGCCTGATCCAGATGGAAGGAATAGGCGTCCTTCATGAGAAACTCGCGGGCGCGCATGATGCCGAAACGCGGGCGGATTTCGTCGCGGAATTTGGTCTGGATCTGATAAAAGTTGATCGGCAGTTGCTTGTAACTACGGATCTCGTTGCGGGCCAGATCGGTGATGATCTCCTCATGGGTGGGGCCGAAGCAGAAATCGCGCTCGTGGCGATCCTTGAGGCGCAGCAATTCGGGACCATACTTCTCCCAACGCCCGGATTCCTGCCAGAGTTCAGCCGGCTGCACCGCGGGCATCAGCACCTCGAGCGCCCCGGCACGGTTCATCTCCTCGCGAATGATGGCCTCCACCTTGCGCAGCACCCGCAGGCCGAGCGGCAGCCAGGTGTAGAGACCGGCGGCCAGCTTACGTATCATGCCGGCACGCAGCATGAGCCGATGGCTGATCACCTCGGCATCCGCCGGGCTGTCTTTCATGGTCTGGAGTGGAAATTGGGAGATGCGCATGGAGGTCCGACCCTTGGCCCCGAAAAGTCGGCCAATATAGAAGGCTCCTCGAAGTGGCGTCAATTGCTTTCCCGTGCTCCCAGCCCCGGGGCCTGACCCGCCTGGGCAACCGGGCCGTTGCCCTGGGTCTGCTGACCTTCGCGGCGCCGCTTCTGGGGGCTTCGCTGCCGAACGAGCGGATCGGCATCACCTCGCCCATGGCCCTGTTGGAAACGGCTGGCGACCGCTACCAGATCCAGGCGGTTGCCCACCCCGGGGTCCGCTATCTGGAAACCCGCTCCCAGCGCGAGGTTACGGTCGGCCTGGATAGGCTTGAGCATGAACGTCTTCAGGGACGTTCCTTTACCCTGTCGAGCCCGGACGATTTCGCCTATCTGGAACCTCAGGCGGCCAGCCGCGTCGGCAGCGAGCAACAGGTGGTGGGGTTCACCGCCGCCCAACAACCCCTGATCGAGGCCAGGTTGCACCTGCTGTTTGCCACCCCCTTGCAGCCTGATCGGCGCTATGTTCTGGATATCTCCCAGGCCCCGGGGCTCCAGGGGGATCCCCAGGATTGTCGCGCCCTGCCGCTGAGCTATCGTCCCGAGCGGATCAGCGGCTCCATCCAACTCGACCAGCTCGGCTATGCCCCAGGGGCGGATAAGATCGCCTTTCTCGGTCACTGGCTGGGCACGGCCGGTCCCCTGCCCATCGACAACCTCGCCTTCGAGGTGGTGACCGAGCCCGGCCAACGGCTGGTGTTCCAAGGCCGGGCCCAACTCAGGGCCGAATCCGACCCCTGGAGCGGCCATGATGTCTATACGGCGGACTTTTCGGCGCTGCGGGCGCCGGGTCGCTATCGCCTGCGGGTGGCGGGTCTGGGGCTGTCGGATGAGTTTCGTATCGCCCCGGATGTCTATGACCCGGTCTATCGCCGGGTGATGCGTCTCTTTTATCACAGTCGCAACTCCAGCCCCATCCTTGCCCCCTGGGCGGACCCTGGCTACGAGCGCCCCCAGGGCGGTATACCCCCGGCGATGGACGGGGTGTTTCACGAGGCGGTGGGGTCGAGCCCGCTTGGCCATGGGGAGTTGGCCGGTAGTTATCGTCCGGTTTCGAGGGGCTGGTTCGATGCCGGGGATTTCGGTCAGTATGTGACCAATGCCGCCCCGGTCTGGTATCTGCTGGGCGCGGCCATGGATCTGGCGCCGCAACGCTTCGGCGATGGCGATCTGAACATCCCCGAGAGCGGCAACGGTATTCCCGATCTGCTCGACGAATTGGAATGGGGCCTGGATTGGCTGCTCGCCATGCAGGATCAAGCGGATGGCGGGGTCTATTGGCGTCTGGCCAGCGCCACCTGGGACGATGTCCCGCCCCATCGCATCGGGCAGCCCCGCCTGATCGCCGAAAAAACCACCCCGGCCACCGCCGCTTTTGTCGCCGCCGGGGCTATTCATGCCCGTTTGCTGCGACCATGGCGTCCCGAGCGCGCCGCCCAGGTGCTCCAGGCGGCCAGGGCGGCCTGGGACTTTCTGGATCGCCATCCCCAGTGGCCGCCGGAAGGCCAGACCTACCACAACCCCAAGGGGATTCGCGCTGGCGAGTATCCCGACCCTTCGGCCCTGGACGCCAGGCTCTGGGCGGCGGCGGAACTCTACCGCACCACCGGGGAGAGCCGCTATCGCACCGCCTATGAAGAACTGGCCGCAAAGGTCAAGGTGGACCCGACGGGGAATGTATCCTTCAAGGACCAGGGCCTGGCCGCCTACTGGGCCTATCTGATGGCGCCCTGGCCGGATCGGGAGCCGTCGCTGGTCGCCCAGGCGCGCTCGGCCTTGCTCGCCGGGGCCGATTGGCGCGTACGCCGGATCCAGGAGCATCCCTTCCTGGCCCCCGTTCACCCTTTTATCGGCTGGGTCGGCTGGGGCTCCTTCGCCCATTCCAGCCGCGCCACCTTGCCGTTATTGCAAGCCTTTTCCCTCAGCGGCGAGCCCGCCTACCTGAAAGCGGCCTGGCAGAGCGTCCATTCACAGTTGGGGGCCAATCCCCAGGGGCTGTGTTATATCACCGGGCTGGGGGCCCGTTCCCCTCGCTATCCCCTGTCCAAGTTGTCCCAGATGGACCAGGTCGAGGCGTCCCTGGGCGGGATTCCCGTGCATGGCCCGCATTTCCACCTGCCGGCGCTCTGGGGGGCGATGCGGGCCGTGAACGACGGCTATTACCCCCCGGAACGTCCGAGCGCTTCCCAACCCAAAACCGCGGCGGATTTTCTCCACGCCTATCCGGTATTGCGTCGCTATACCGATGCCGACCTCATCCCCCCCATGTCCGAGCCCACCATCGTCGAATACGCCTATACCGCCATGGCCTTGGCCCTGCTCGACGAAGGGCGCACCGGCTTTGCTTTGCTTGGCGGAGAGAGCCGGTCGCCAGGGGGAGTCGCTCGGGAGTAGCGCCGCCGATTATCTGGAACTACCGGGCCCAAGGCAGGATCACCCTCATCACTAAGAAATATTCGTTATCTTTATCATTTAGTTATGTCTTCATCTCGCGATGACGGCGCCGAGTTGGGCCAGGCTGGCCGGATCATCGAACTCGCGTCCGCCGAGGGCGCGTAGGATGATAGATCCATCGCGATCAATGACATAGGTGCTTGGCAGCCCACCGACCCGCCAGCTCGTCATGGCCTTGGCGTCCTGGTCCAGGAGCACGGGGATGGCCGGCGTGCCGGTAAAGGCGAAGATGGTGTCGGCATCCTCGCCTACATTGACGGCGATCACCTGCAAGTCTTCAACTGGGAAGTGTTTCTGCAGACGCTCCAGCGAGGGAAACTCGCGACGACAGGGTGGGCACCAGGTGGCCCAGAAATTGACCACCACCACCCGCCCGCGTAGCTCGGCGAGATCCCAGGCTTTGTCATCCATGTCGGGCAAAACGAGGGCCGGTGCCGGACGCCTCTCGCTCAAGGGGGTAAAACCGCTGCCTTGGGCCATGACCAAGGTCGATAGCCAGGCGACCAGCCACAGGAGGCCGATTTCAATCCAGCGGCGCGCAGAACAGGGAGTCGATGGGGAGTTCAAGGGTTTGTTCTCCAAGGTCGATACGGGCCAGGATACGCAAGGGACCCGCCGGGCGCTCCAGCAGACTGGCCATGCCCATGATCCAGTCGCCACGGGCAAACTCCTGTTCGGCTGGAAACTGCGCCCAACGGAAGGCGATGCGGGGCGAGGCGCCGAGGCCCCGCCGCTCCCATTCCCGGTCCCAGTCGCTCGGTAGCACAAAGCGCCGGACGCGCCCCTCGGCTTCGATGCTCCAGTTCACCAGTCGATAGCGCAGCAACGGTTGCTCGCGATTCTCCAGGCTGAAGGAAAAACCGCAGGCCCGGGCGTAAGGCTCGATCTCCGCCGCGGTGAAGCCCCGGGCCAGGTAGAAGGCGGTTTTCTGCTCCGCGGACAAAGGCGTGACCTTGAGCACCAAGCCATGGGCCTCGACGCTCAGAGGCGCCGGGGGCTCGTCCGCTTGTCCGGCGGCTGGCATCAGGAGCCAACTAAAGAGTCCAGCCAGGAGGAAAGCCCTCGGGCGCTTCGGCCATCCGGCAGGAGTGTTCTCCATGGGAGAACAATAGCAGGATAATATAGTCATTAGTTCTGAATATGAGAACGAAGTTCGGCTCCAACAGCCCCAGGCCCGGAGACGTTTTCTACTGGGGGCCAAGGGTTCCACCCTGGCGTCTTGGACCAGCGGCACGAAGGGAGCGGATCTAGGCCAGATCATCCGTGGTGATCGGGCTCAGTCTGGCCGAGCTGGGCCAATCGATCCTGCACCTGCGACAGCTCGGCTTCGGCTACCCCCCTTTCCCTGGCATAGCGAAGGATCCTTTCCTTGGTCGCCCGCATCACTATACCCGATCCTTTCCAGCCCAGGACGTCATCGAGGATGAGACAACCGCAGTGGGGACATCTGAACACCGCGATGCTGTTGTTGATTTGGAGAACCTCGTTCTCCCGTCGCAGCGAGACATTCAGCGGGTCCTCACAGTCATGGCATCCAGGGATATCATCATTTGTCATGCCCGTTATCTCCTGGCAAGTAGCCCGGATGAAATGAAATGGAATCCGGGATCTGTTGGTTTGAGGCTTCTTTCTTCCCGAATGCCGCCTGGCTCCATCCGGGCGACTTGCTGATTGAATTCAATCATGTATGGCGGCCCGCAGGCGGATGAGATCCCCATCCAGGGCCGGCTGGCCGTGTCACCACTGATAGTCCGGGGATTGATGACCGGCGCCGAGACGGACATTGCTCAGGTGTCCGGTCATCGCCTTCAGCTCGGATTCTACCGCCGCATAGCGCCGATAGAGGGAGCAACGCCCGCCTGGAGGCTGCTTGGAGACGAGGATGATCGAGGTGGCCATGGCGCGACCCGGATTCAAAACACCAGCACCCGATCCGCCGCCAGGGTGTGCTCGGCCAGCTCATCCATAGTGCTGCGCCTGGCGCCGGTCACCAGTTCTTCGTCGCGCAGACCCCGGGCGTCCAGGCAGGAACCACAGAGCAACACCTCGCCGTTGCGCAGCACGGATTTCAGCATCAACTCCAGGTTGTAATAGCCCTGGGGCACCTTTTGCCCGGCCTTGGCGCAGCTCACCGCATCGGCCAACAGGAACAGCGTTACCGCCACCCCTTTCCCCGCCAGGGCCTTGGCCAGGCGTAGGGCGTTGTAACTGCGTTCGCTGCCATAGGGTGGATCGTTGAGGATCAGCAGAATCTTCATGGGTTTTCACTCCGGCTTGGGATGGGTCTCGGCAACCGGCCAACCCTGGCTGTGCCAAGCGGTCATGCCGCCGCGCACCACATGCACCTCGGCGAAACCGGCCTCGGCGAGGAGCCGGGCGGCCTGGGCGGAGCGGCGGTCGGTGCGGCAGATCAGGGCGATGGGTCGTTCCAGGTAAGGCTCCAGCTCATCGAGCCGGTTTGGCAGTTCTTCCAACGGCAGGTTGCGGGCGGCGGCGAGATGGCCCTGTTCGCCGACGAAATCGGCGGCGGCGCGCACATCCAGCACCAGCAGATCCTCACCCCTGTCCAGACGTTGCTTGAGGTTTGCCACCTCCAGCAGGGGCCGTTGCCGCAGTTTCCTCACCAGTCGGGGCAGGAAGACGACAGCGGCGACCAGGGCGAGCGCCAGCAAGGCCTTCTGGACCAGTCCTTCGCCCCCGGCGAACGCCTCTCGCCCGGCGTAGCCGAGATAGCTGAAGGCCAAGGCGCCGGGGAGCATGAAGATCCAGGTGGCGACCAGATAAGGCAGGAAACCGATGCGGGTCAGCCCCAGGGCGTAGTTCAGCAGGTTGAAGGGAAACAGCGGCACCAGTCGCGTAAAGGCGACGAAGTGCCAGCCCTCCGCCGCCACCCCGTCCACCAGCCGCTTGAAGCGTCCGCCGGCGCGTCGCTCCACCCAGTCGGCGCCAAGATGACGGGCGACGAGGAAACACAGCGCCGCCCCGACGGTCGCTCCGGTCAGGTTCCACAGCGTTCCCCAGACAGGTCCGAAGAGGGCGCCGCCGGCCAGGGTCAGCACCGAACCCGGCAGGAACACCAGGGTGGCGAGGGCGTAGATGACCATGAACACCAGGGGTCCCAGGGCGCCGGCGCCCGTCACCCACTCGGCCAGGGCCGCGGGATCGAGCCGGTGGCGAAACATCAGCGCCAGACCGATGGCGGCCAAGAGAAGGCTCCCCAGTACCCAACGCCGGGCGGTCTTATTCATCGCTCCTCTCCGGTCGGCCCCACTGGCGACGATTGATGGCGTAATCAGTCACCTGGCCGCGAAAGGGCAGCAGCAACATACCGGGGAGACGATTCACCTGGCGCGGGTCGTCAAAGCCATGGATGCCGATGGTCATGCCCTGGTGACCGTCCCGGGGCTGGTCGCGGTAGGTGCCGAACAGCCGGTCCCACCAGGGCAGGTTGAAGCCGAAATTGGAGTTGGTTTCGTCGTCCTCCACCGAATGGTGCACCCGGTGCATGTCCGGGGTGACCAGAACCAGCCGGAGCGCCCGATCCAAGCCGAGGGGCAGTCGCGCATTGGCGTGATTGAACATGGCGGTGGCGTTGAGCACTACCTCGAAGATCACCACCGCCAGCGTCGGCGGCCCCAGCAAGAGCACGGTGGCGAACTTGATCAGCATGGAGAGGATGATCTCGATGGGGTGAAAGCGGGCGCCGGTGGTGAGGTCATAGTCGAGATCGGCGTGATGCACCCGATGCAGCCGCCACAGCAGCGGGATGGCGTGGACCATGACATGCTGTAGCCAGATGACGAAGTCCAGGATCACCACCGAGGCGAGCACCGCCAGCCAGAAGGGCGTCTCCACCGCATTGAACAGCCCCCAGCCCCGGGCGGTGGCGAAAGTGGCTACGCCGACCGCCGCCGCCGGGAACAAGAGGCGCAGCACCAGGGTATTGAGCACGACGAGGCCGAGATTGGCGCCCCAACGCGCCGCTTTCGGCAGTCGCAGGGGGCGCCTGGGCGCGACCAGCTCCCAGAGCGCCATGAGGGTGAAGATACCGAAAAAGCAGCCGAGACGGATAACCGCCTCATGGGCGGTGATGAATTGCTGCATGAGGGGAGCCTCCTGTCGGGCCAAGGCCGGGGCGCGATACTGATGAGCTACATGCCAAACAATCAACTGTATGGTTGAATGATGGTCAAGAGCAACCCCCATGTCAAGATCCCCGTGTAGAGAGATGCGCGCCGTCAGGCTGCCGCACTCCGGCGCCAAGACCCTTTCCGGATACATTTTCGGCTTCCGGGTGGTCGGTCGACCCCGGATCCGCTGTTGAGAGTACGGACCTATCAGGAATAGGCATCAGCTTTGGGTCGTTCCGGGCATGGACCAAAAATGGCCATTCTCCGTTCTTTATTGGAGAACTATGGATCACCATAACAAGGAATTGTTCTCTTTTAGAGAACGAAAAATCGGGCAAAAACGCCCAGGCCCGGGAAGATTGAGAAGCGGGGAGATCAGTCGCGACGGCTTGCTAGTCTCGCGGTAGACCTCATGGTTTATCGATCGGACACCGTTGTTGGGTGTCCGAGGTGGATCTATTGGACTCTAGGGGTCCAACCTAGGCCGTGTTCACAAAATTGCTAGCGGAGCATGATCACGATGAGGGCGACGGTGACGAAAGCCAGGAAGTTGGCTTTGAGTTTTTCATAGCGGGTAG
>WBZP01001905.1_pt1 | contig 24742 bp, 23 predicted proteins | sample 5204301 | NCBI WGS metagenome assembly WBZP01 (sample SAMN12412401, study PRJNA552823) | activated sludge metagenome | isolation source: activated sludge from nitrification reactor of wastewater treatment plant... | place: USA: Pennsylvania | collected 2017 | reverse complement strand
CGGAGGTGCACGCTCGCGGACTCTCCCGGGGCGCCGCCCAGGAGCTCATGGGCTGCCCTCCAGAGCAAGCCCCGGACCTCTGGGCAGAGGCTGACCCGGACACCCAACGACTCACCACACCGGCCACCGTCATCGTCGGTCCAGCGGACGTCGATGTCCCCGCTGACCTGACGGCCGCGTATGCCGCGAACCGGCGCTTCGATGAGCCCTGCACCATGGTCGAGGTGCCCGGCGCCGATCACTTCGACCTCATTGACCCGGGCCACGCGGCATACGAGGTTCTGCGTCGCCATCTCCCCCAGTAGAGCGGCAATGAGCCGACTACAGTGACGCTCGTGAGCGCCGCACTCTCGGACCTGCGCCTGCACGTCGTCACGGGCAAGGGCGGGGTTGGCAAGACCACCGTCGCCTCGGCACTTGCGCTGGCGCTCGCGCAGTCCGGCAAGCGCGTCCTCCTCGTCGAGGTCGAGGGCCGTCAGGGGATCAGCCAGACCTTTGATGTGCCGCCGCTGGGCATTGACGAACGCTTGCTGGTCAACAGCGGGGACGGCGAACTGTGGGGGCTGGCAGTCGACGCCAAGGCGGCACTGCTGGAGTACCTCCAGATCTTCTACAAGTTGGGCCGCGCTGGAAACGCCCTCGAGAAGGTCGGCGCGATCGACTTCGCCACGACGATCGCTCCAGGAGTCCGCGATGTCCTCCTGATCGGCAAGGTCTACGAGGCGGTTGGACGCACGGACGGACCTCGCCGTGGCCAAGGGGCTCGCGTCTGGGACGCCGTCGTTCTGGACGCACCGCCCACGGGACGGGTTGGTCGCTTCCTGGGCGTGAATGCCGAGGTCGCCGGCATCGCCCGGATGGGTCCCATCAAGAACCAGGCCGACTCGATTACTCGGTTGCTGCAATCCACCAACACCGCCGTGCATCTGGTGAGCCTGCTGGAAGAGATGCCCGTCCAAGAGACCATCGACGCCGTCACCGAGCTGCGTTCTGCCCGCTTTGGGCTCGGACTGTGCGTCGTCAACCTGGTGCGCGATCCCTTGCTCGATGAGAGAGATACTGACCTGCTCGCGCAGACCGCCGATCTCGAAGCGTCCATCAAGGCAGACCTCGACAGTGTTGGCGTGCGTGCCACCGGTCCCATGGTCCGGGGCCTGCTCAGCCAGGGGCGCGACCACGCCGACCGCGTTCTCCTCCAAGACGAGATGGCCACCGAGTTGGCCGAGACGGGTCTGCCCCTCATCCCACTACCGGCCCTGGTGGATGGGGTCGAAGAGGGCGGGATCAGCGTGCTCGCGGAGATCCTGGCCGAGGTCCTCGACACACCCCTGGCGAGCGCGCCATGAGCACGTCACCGCACCTGGACCTCGATGCCCTCATCGCCGATCGGGGTATCGGCGTCGTCGTCTGCTGCGGTGCCGGCGGCGTCGGCAAGACCACGACGGCGGCAGCATTGGGCTTACGGGCCGCCGAGGCGGGACGTCGAGTCGTGGTCCTCACCATCGATCCGGCACGCCGCCTGGCGCAAGCCCTGGGCCTGACCGAGCTCGATAACACCCCGCGACCCGTGGCCGGGCTTACCTCGGGGGCGACCGGTTCACTCGACGCCATGATGCTCGACATGAAGCGGACCTTCGATGAGGTCGTGGAAGCCCATGCCGACCCCGAGAAGGCAGCCCAGATCCTCGCCAATCCGTTCTACCAGGCGGTCTCGAGCAGTTTCGCGGGGACTCAGGAGTACATGGCCATGGAGAAACTCGGCCAACTCCGCGCCCAGGCTGAGCGTGATGGCACCTGGGATCTCATCGTCGTCGACACCCCGCCATCGCGCTCAGCACTGGACTTCCTCGACGCCCCCAAGCGCCTGGGCTCCTTCCTGGACGGGCGGTTCATCCGCTTGCTCGCGGCACCCGCCAAGGCGGGCGGCCGGGCGTACCTCAAGGTGTTCAGCGTGGGTGTCGACCTGGCCGCCCGCACGCTGTCCAAAGTCTTGGGCGGCCAGATGCTCACCGACGTCCAGACCTTCGTGGCGGCGCTGGACACCATGTTCGGAGGCTTCCGGGAACGCGCCGATGTCACGTATGCCCTTCTGAAAGAGGAGAGCACAGCATTCCTCGTCGTGGCCTCGCCCGAGCGAGACGCCTTGCGTGAGGCCGCCTATTTTGTCGAGCGGTTGGCAGCCGAGAGTATGCCGCTCGCCGGTCTCATCGTGAATCGGCTCACGACCGTGTCCGCCACCACCTTGTCGGCCGCTCGTGCCCTCGCCGCCGCCGAGCAGTTGGAGGAACACGAGTCGGGCGCCTCAGTGACGGCCGCCCTGACTGGCGACCTCCTGCGACTGCACGAGGACCTTGCGGCCACAGCCAACCGACAAAGAGCCCATGTGAGCCGGTTCGAGGCCGCCCACCCACGGGTGCCATCCACGACGGTGCCGGCCCGAGCAACGGATGTCCATGACCTCGCTGGCCTGCGGGCGGTGGGCGCAGCACTGGGGCGGGCCACCGCCTAACTCCCCTGGGCACAGCACGGCGCCCGGCTCTCTCCCTACAGAAAGCCGGGCGCCGGGACTAGGGCATCGGGGTAGTGGACCCGCGACGCATACCCCCTCAGGCGATGGTGCTGAGCGGCCTGGACTTGGCCTCCTGAAGCAACGACGCCCACGAGCGCACGTCCGGGCGACGACGCAGCAGCGCCCGGCGCTCCCGCTCGGTCATCCCTCCCCAGACTCCGAATTCCGTGCGATTGTCCAGCGCGTCGGCCAGGCACTCAGCCACGACCGGACAGCCCTTGCAGATGGCCTTGGCAACGCGCTGCGCCTTGCCCTGGACAAAGAGCGCGTCGGGGTCGATGCCTGCGCACTGACCTCGGGCCGGCCAATCCTGAACCCAATCCCCGGCAATTTCCCGGGGTGCCATCATGGAGATGGTCATATTGTCGATCCTCACGTGTGATAGGGCCCTGCGCCCAAGTGGTGCCGAGGTCCCCCAGCGGCACCGTCATTTCCGTTAAATCACGTTAGGCCAGGACCCTCTCCGGCTGTATCGGCTGACTGGGTTGACCCCGAATCCCCCGTTCGGATGACGCTTCAGGTGCAGAACCATCTGCTAAGCAGGTGTTAAGGCAATCCAAAACCGATCGGCTGGTGGCAGCGCCCGCCCACTCGGACCGGGCCACACGACCGCCACGAGTACACGGCCGCACGGGTTGGCGGGTTACCCTGGAGCCCATGCAAGGGCGTGCTCACAGTCTCTCGGCCGTGTTCCGGCTACTCGCTGCATTCAGCGTGCTCAGTGTCATTGCTGGCATCCTCATGGCCGCGGTCGCGATGCCCGCCATTGGCGCCGTCGGTTCGGTGGCCAATAGCTCGGTGGACTTCTTCAACGACCTGCCCCATGACTTCACGGCGACACCGCTGGCCCAGCAGTCCAAAATCCTGGACTCCGAGGGCGGGCTGGTGGCCAACCCATACGACGAGAACCGCATCGTCGTCGGTCTGAAGTCGATTTCGCCGTGGATGCAAAAAGCCCAGATCGCCCTGGAGGACGCGCGCTTCTACGAGCACAACGGTTTGGACACCAAGGGTTTGGCCCGCGCCTTCGTCTCGCAACTCACCGGCGGTCAGGTGCAGGGTGCCTCATCGATCACCCAGCAGTACGTCAAGTTGACCCTCCAAGACAACGCGCTGCGCCGGGGTGACAAGGCCGCCGCCCAGGATGCCGTCGAGGTGTCCTTCGGCCGGAAGCTGCAGGAACTTCGCTACGCCCTCGATGTCGAGGAGAAGCTCACCAAGCAGCAGATCCTCACCAACTACCTCAACTTGGCCTACTACGGCGACCAGGCGTACGGGGTCGAAGCGGCCGCGATCAACTACTTCAGCATCCGCGCCAAGGACCTCAACATCGGGCAGGCCGCTCTGCTGGCGGGCATCGTGCAGCAGCCCACGACATTCAACCCCTTGATCAACGCCAAGAAGTCCCAGGAGCGTCGGGACTTGGTCCTTGATCGCATGCAGGCACTGGGGATGGCGACCCCTGACCAGGTGAAGGCCGCCAAGGCGACCCCGGTCGGGAAGATGATCCACAAGACCTACACGCCCGGTGGTTGCCACCGCTCCAAGGTCCCGTACCTCTGCTCGTACGTGATGAAGTGGCTTGAGAACGCCCCCGAGATGTCCGTGCTCGGCAAGACCCCGACCGAGCGTCTCAAGAACATTAACCAGGGTGGTCTGACCATCCGCACGTCCTTCAACCCCAAGATCCAGGCCGCTGCGCAGAAATACGTGAGCGCGACGATCAAGCCCAACGACCCCCTGCTGGGTGCGGCCGCAGCAATCGTGGAGCCTGGCACCGGTCGGGTGCTGGCGTTGGCCCAGTCCTCGGACTTCAAGAAGCTCGAAGTCAACTGGAATGTGCAGCAGGACTACGGCGGCGTCACCAATGGTTTCCAGTTCGGGTCGACCGCCAAGATGTTCACCCTGGTCACCGCGCTCGAAAAGGGCATGTCGATCAATGCCACCGGGCTCTCGCCGGGTGCCGACAAGGGCAAGTACCACGTCTTCAAGCCGGAGGACTACCACGACGAGTGCAATGCCTCGTCGCCCTATGAAGTCGACGTGCACGGCCATAAGGCAAGCACCATGAGCCTGCGGACCGCCACAGCGCAGTCCGATAACGGCTTCTACGTCAACCTGGCCATCAAGGTCGGTGGCTGCCAGGTGTGGGAGACCATGAAGAAGATGGGTATGGCCCGCGGCAATGGCGACCCCATCACCAAGAGCATCGCTCCGGTCTCCCTGGGAGTCGATGATGTCACCCCACTGACGCTGGCCAATGCGTATGCCACGCTGGCCGCCAACGGGAAGTACTGCAGCCCCATCCCGGTCACCTCGATCACCACGCCGGATCGCAAGGAAATCAAGTTCAAGACCACCAACTGCAAGCAGGTCATCCGCGAAGACGTCGCCGCGGGGGCCACCCAATTGCTGCGGGGGGTGCTCAGACCGGGCGGGACCGCGAGTGAATCCGGCTGGAGCCAGTCTCGTCCGGCCGCCGGCAAGACCGGGACGACCACCGGTAACGGTCAGGTCTGGTTTGCGGGCTACACCCCACAGATGTCCACTGCGGTCTGGGTCGGCCACCCCAAGAACATTTACTACCCCGGCACGACCACCGTCCGCTCGCTCAATGGCCACTGCTTCGGGAGGTACGAAAGCTGCAACCGCCCTATCTTTGGTGGCACGATCACCGCTCCCCTGTGGGCAGACATCATGCGGGATGCTCACGAGGGGCTTCCGGTGAAGTCCTTCCCCGAGCCCGGCTCCGCCGTGGTCAATGGCGACTACGTCTCACTGCCCTGGGTGGTCGGTCGCGACTATGCGTCGGCTAAGGCGATCCTCAATGCCGCAGGCTTCGAGGTCTTCCAGGCCGGCACGATGAACTCTGGGTACCCCAAGGGAGTCGTCGCTGCGACAGATCCATCGGGCCAGGCCATTCGGGACTCGTCCGTGGGCCTGGTGCTCTCGACGGGAGTTTCTCCGAAGCCGACGGCGTCACCCTCGAAGTCTGGCTCCGCGAAGCCGTCCACCAAGCCCTCGACCAAACCGACGAAGAAGAAGTAAGCGGCGCGGCCTAGTCCGCGCCGCCCACGATCTCAGTTGGCGGAGAGCACGGCCCGCACGATAGCGGCGACTCGGCCACCATCAGCGCGTCCAGCCACCTCGGCCTGCGCAGCCTTCATGACCTGGCCCATCGCAGCCATGCCGCTCGCGCCGCTGCCCGCGACCGCGCGTTCCACGATGGCTCGCAACTCCTCGTCATCCAGCTGCGCGGGTAGATACGCCTCCAGCACGACCAACTCGGCATCCTCGGTCTCGGCCAGCTCCGGTCGGTGGGCGTCCCGGAAGGCCGCGGCGGCCTCTTTGCGCTTCTTGGCCTCCTTGGCCAGCACCTTGAGCACCTCGTCGTCGCTGAGCTCGCGGGCCTCATCGCCAGCGACCTCGGCGGTCGTCACTGCCGTCAGGGCCATCCGCAGGGTGCCGGAGCGGACCTTGTCGTGTGCGCGCATGGCGTCGTGAAGGTCGTGCTGCAGGCGTGCCTTGAGTCGCTCGGTGCTCATGCACACCAGTCTGCCAGGGGGCCGCAACGGGTTTGTGGGGCCATCCCGGCGCCACCGTCAGGGACAATGGTGCGGTGAGCGTGTTGCTGAAGACTCTGGGCGGGGCCGTGGGGGTGGGTGCTTCCGCGCTGGCCTATGCAGCGCTCATCGAACGCAACTGGTTCGCCCTGCGCGAGGCCTCCGTTCCGGTGCTGCCGCCGGGGTCATCGCCGGTCCGCATCCTGCAGGTGTCCGATCTGCACCTCACCCCCGGCCAGGAGCGCAAGATCGGCTGGGTGCGCGCATTGGCGAACCTGCAGCCTGACTTCGTCATCAACTCCGGGGATAACCTCTCGCACCTGGAGGCGGTGCCCGGGCTGTTGCGGGCCATGGAGCCGCTCCTGGAGTTCCCGGGGGCCTTCGTATTGGGCTCCAACGACTATTACGCCCCGGTGCTGAAGAATCCGGCGCTCTACCTCACCTCGCGATACGCGCGGGTGGAGCACGAGCGGCCGCTGTTGCCGACCCAGAGCCTGGTGGACGGCCTCACCGGGGGTGGGTGGCGTGATCTGAACAATGCCCGCAGTCGAGTGAGCGTGGCTGGGGTGCCGCTGGAGTTCGTGGGCGTGAACGACCCGCACATCGAACTCGACCGGTATGCCGCGGTCGCCGGTCCCGCCGCCGAGGATGTCGCGCTCACCATCGGCCTGGTGCATGCGCCCTATCAGCGCGTCCTGGACGCCATGGTGGCCGATGGCGCGGGACTGGTCATTGCGGGGCACACCCATGGCGGCCAATTGCGGGTGCCTGGGTATGGGGCACTGGTGACGAATTGCGATCTGGATCGTCGTCGGGCCAGCGGCCTGTCGCGCTGGTGGCCGGGCGCCGGAGGCGCTGGCTCAGCGGGTGGTGCGCAGGCGCCATACGTCGGCGACCCGCGAGCGGTGGCGCCCTCCTCGCAGGCTCCGCCGGACGCCGCGTGGCTGCACGTGTCGGCTGGCCTGGGGACGTCGCGGTTTGCTCCGGTGCGCTTCGCCTGCCGGCCGGAAGCGACCCTGCTCACTCTGGTCGCGACCGAGTCCTGACCCGATTTATCGGTATGCCGTGAGGTCGGCTATCCTCGGGTGTCGCCCTCGCTGCTGGCGGGGTCGACATGCCACGGGGTGTGGCGCAGCTTGGTAGCGCGCTTCGTTCGGGACGAAGAGGTCGCAGGTTCAAATCCTGTCACCCCGACCATGAGGTTTTGCTCTCATCGAGAGCAACCACGAACTCGAGCGCTGGGGTCACACCAGGCCCAGGGCGACCAGAGGTGTAACGGTCGCCGCGAGTTCGGCATCGCGCGGGTCGATGCCCGCATGCGTCACCGACCACGCCACGCAGTCGGCCAGGGTGGCGGTGCTCCCGGCGATAGACCCCGTTGCCTCAGTCCGGGCGATTCCTCCAGCCACCCTGACCGCCAGCGAGCCCAATCGATAGGACCCATCGCCCAGCCCCGTTGCGGCCATGGCATCAGAGACCAGGGCGATCGCGTGCGGTCCGAGCAGATCGAACACCATCCGGGTCGTCTCCGCCGCCACGTGCACACCATCGGCAATGAGTTCGACAATCGCCTCGCCGCGCCGCGCCGCGGACAGCGCAGCCGCCACCGGGCCACCGGCACGATGGTGCAAGGGGGGCATCCCATTGAAGAGGTGCGTGACCAAAGCGGGCGCCCCCTGCGCGTCGGCGGTCGTCCTCAATGCTCGGTCCACCACGTGGGCATCGGCATTGGTGTGGCCGACAGCAGGGCGGATTCCGAACTGAAGGCACGCGCGAACCAACGCCAGGGATCCCGGCAACTCGGGAGCGTAGGTGAGCTGGCGAATCGCCCCTGGTGCGCCATGGGAAGCCGCCGTATCGGCCAGTCGTTCGACCAGAGCGACCTGCGGCAGCAACAGCAGGGCGGGATCATGCGCGCCACAACGCTCATGGCTAATGAAGGGGCCTTCGAGGTGAATGCCGGCGAGCGTGCCGTCGGCAACGAGCGGTGCAAGGACCTGCACCTGTGCTTCGAGGTGTGCGGCCGGGGCAGTGACCAGACTGGCCACAAGCCGGGTCACCCCGGCGGCGTGATGATGAGCAGCGGCCCGCCTCGAACCTTCGCTGTCATCACCAAACTGAGCGCCCAGAGCACCGTGGCAGTGAATGTCGACCAGGCCTGTCGGCTGTGCGGTGGTCCCGTCCGCCAACGCCGCCACCGCCACCTCCAACTCCCTGTCGGTCACCAGCGTCCCTCATTCCCTGCCTATTTGACACTGCCTGCGGTGAGACCGCCAACCAGGTGCTTCTCGATGAAGGCGAAGAGAATGACCACCGGCACCACGGCGATCACTGAAGCAGCGAAAAGTTGATCCCAGTGCTGTTCGTATCCAGTCACATAGGAACGAAAGCCCACAGTCAGTGGCTTCTTGTCATCGTCAATCATCAAGGTCAGCGCGACGACGTATTCGTTCCAGGCGGCGATGAAGGTGAAGATGGTCGCCGTGACCAGGCCCGGCAGGGTTAGCGGAAGCATGATGCGGCGCAGCGACTGCCACCGTGTTACCCCGTCGAGTGCGGCGGCCTCCTCTACCTCGATGGGAATGGAGGCAAAGAAGCCGTGCAAGATCCAGATGGCGAACGCCAGGTTGAAGGCCGCATTGGTGAGGATCAGGGCGGCATACGTGTTGATCAGACTCAGCTCGAAGAACTCACGGTAGAGCCCGACCACAAGGGATGTCGGCGCGAACATCTGCGTGACCAGAACCAGGAGGAGAAATGCCGTGCGACCTGGGAATCGATGCCGAGCCGTCATATAGGCCGCGGGGATCGCCACGAGGATCACGACAATGGTGGATCCCAGAGACACCGTCAGCGAGGTCTTCAACCATTCGACGAAACGACCATCGCCAAGGACCTGACCGTAGGTATCCCACTGCCATTCGCGAGGCAAGAAGGATGGCGGTGTCGCTTTCACGTCTGTGGACGTTCGCAATGAGCCAAGAACCATCACGACATAGGGCGCGAGGAAGAGCAGACCCAACACTGCCCCCGACAGTGTGAGGCGCCAAGGGTGTCGTGAGGTCACCGGGTCTCCTCTCGCCAATTGGCGATTCTGAGGTACACGACGACGACCAGCAGGATCAACACCACGTTGATGACTCCGGCGGCCGCCGACATGCCCACATCCTTCTCCTGGCTCTTGAACGCCAACTTGTACATGAAGGTGATGGTGGTGTCATGAGTGAAGCCCGGGTTGCGGTCATTGAGCGTGTAGACAATAGGGAAGCTGTTAAAGACATAGATCGTGTTGAGCACAGTGGCTACCAGCATCGCGGGGCGCAGTAGGGGCAGGGTTACTCGCCGCCACCGCTGCCAGGGTGACGCTCCGTCCACCACAGCGGCTTCCATGACGTCATCGGGGATGGCGTTGAGCCCGGCGATGATCACGAAGATCGTGAAGGGCAGTGATACGAAAATTCCCACGACCACCATCGACGCCATGGTGAAGCGGTCGTCGCCTAGGAAGTCAATGGGGGTGTCGATGAGCCCGACGGTGGTGAGGACGTGGTTGATCAGCCCGTAGTTGTAGTCATACAGCAGCACGAAGAGTTGGCTGGTAATGACCAACGAGGCCGCCCAGGGCACAATGACCGCCCAACGCACGAATCGGCGCCCCGGGAACTGCTTGACGAGGAACTGCGCCAGGCCTAACGAGATGACGATCGTCAGCACGACGACGGCCACGACCCAGATCAGCGTGTTGGATAGGACCGTCCCGAGGTCAGGGTGAGTCAGGACGTTGCGGTAATTCTCCCCACCCGCTTCGCCTAGGCGCAGACCGGTAATGGAGTAGGACGACCGTGATGCGCTGACCAGCATGATTGCGGGGAGAAGGACCACACCCACGATGAGCGTCAACGCCGGGAACAGCCAGGCCAGGGCAACCAGGGGATGCACATGACCGACGCGATGGGTGCGCCGACCCTGGCGACGCCCTGATGAGGGCGTCGCCAGAGCCGGCGAAGAAGAACCGCTCACGGCCGGGTTCAGCCGCCGTTCGATGCGGTCTGCTGCAGCTTGTCGAGCACAGCCTTGGGGTCACCGGTCAACGCAGCACCGAGATTCTGCTGAACGGCCAACTTGACCTTGTCCCACGTGGGGTCGTCGGTCGGGGTCAGGTGCGCATTCGGCAGGGTGTCCAGGTAGACCTTCAACTTGTCATTCTTGGAGAAGTACTCCAGGCCCGTGGTGGTCACAGGGAGGAAGCCCTCCTTCTCAATGAAGGTATTGATCTGGTCCTTGCTGTAGTACAACTCGTAGAAGGCCTGTACAGCCTTCTGGTTGTTCGACTTCTTAAAAGCCATGAGGTAGTCCGTGACTCCGAAGGTCTGAGGTGTGCCGCCGTCAGCCTTAGTGGGCATCGGGGCCACCGCATACTTCACCTTGCCGTCCTTGTCCAGGGCACCGGCCAGGGGGCTAAACCCGACAACCATTCCCGCCTTGCCCGACTTGAACAAGTCGAAGGCATCCGCACGGTTGGTCTTGGCCGGGTTGTTCTGGGTGAGCTTCTTGTCCGCCAGGGACTTCATGAAGTTCAGCGTGTCAACATTCTCGGAAGAGTTGATCGTCCACGCGCCATCCTTCTTCCAGTCGCCACCATTGTTGAACAGCCACATGGAGAATTCGCCCTGGGCTTCCTCCGGGCCGAGCGGCATCGCATACCCGACGTGACCCTTGGCCGTAATCTTCGCTGCGGCATCCTCCAACTCTGCCCAGGTCTTCGGCGCAGCCGCAATGCCCGCCTCCGCAAAGAGGTCAGTGTTGTAGAAGAATGCGCGCGCGCTGGACAGGTCCGGGAAGCCGTAGAACTTGCCTTGGTAAGTACCAGACTTCTGGAATGCGCCGAGAATGTCGGACTTCACGGCTGCAGGGAGCACCTCATCGCCGCTGTAGAGCAGGCCATCCTTGGCGTAGGACGCGTAGGCGTTCAAGTTGAGGATGTCCGGTGCTTGGTTGTTCTGGATCATCGTCGAGGACTGCTGGTCCAGGTTGTCCCACGAGATGACATTCACCTCGAGGGTGTAGCCGTACTTCTCTTTGTAGGTCTTGGCGAACGCGTCCCAGAAGGCCTTGGTGTTGTCCTTGCTGTACTCGGCCGCCACGAGCTTGATCGTGGTGGCATCGGCGCCACCTGACGCGCTGGTGTTCGTGTCCTTCGCACCGGTGCCTCCGCTGCAGGCCGTCAGCGCGAGCGCACCAATGACGCTCAACGCCGCGTAGTTGCGTGACTTCATGTGTGAGTGCTCCTCGTTTCTTGGCCGGAAGGCCCGCACCACGGCGGCCGGCTATCTCCAACGTACGACGTGATCCGCTGGCACCGCAAGAGCAATCGTGATTACTTCTTTCAGAAAATAGTCACAAATGAGCAACGCTCGGAGCGCGGTCGGACAAGCAAGGAGTTGGGAGCCGCTAACGCGAGTGCGCGCACCCAAGGAGTGCGCGTGATCCGTGCAGGTTTACACGCAGCGAACGTCCACGCCAAGGGCGCGGAGAGCACGCACTTCCTCGTGACCTTCAGCCGCACTGGTCACCAAGACATCCACCGCATCGGCAGCGCAGATGGAGGCGAAGGTGCGAGCGCCGAGCTTGTCGGCCGTCGCGACGACGATGCAGGTCTTGGAGCGTTCGATGATCGCCCGGATGATGGCCGCCTCATCCTCAGCGCGGCAGGTCGCCCCCTCCTGCGCAGAGATCGCGTTGACTCCGACCACCGCTAGATCGAACCACAACTGGCCAACCATGAGCATGGCCAAGGGACCGGATACCTCATAACTCTCGGGCCGAGCCACCCCACCCAGCGAGACAACTTGCACGTGGGGGCGCAGCACGGCCTCCGACGCAATGTTGAGGGCGTTGGTGACCATCGTGACGGAGCCCACCTGCGAAGAGGTAGTTCCTGCCCGCTCGGCAATAGCCCGGGCGGCCGCGGTCGTCGTGGTGCCACCGTTGAGCGCGACCACCATCCCCGGAGTCACCAGCGAGGCGACCTCGGAAGCGATCCGATCCAGTTGCCCATCCTCCAGGCGTGAGCGGTACCGAAAGGGAAGTTCATAGGCCACCGAGGTGGCGACAACGCCACCGTGATTTCGGGCCACGAGTTGGCGATGGGCCAACTCGGTGAAGTCCCGGCGCACCGTGGCCGATGACACGCCAAGGTGCTCGGCGGTCTCCGCCACACTCAAGCGCCCGTGCGTAGCCAGCAAGTCCAGGATGGCCGAGAGCCTTGCCGCGCGCGAGCGCTCTGCGCTCGCTTCGACCCCAGTCCCGCTCGATGGCCGCCCCGCGGCGACAGGAGGATCATCCACGATGACTGAGAATACCGCGCAACTGACTTGTGCTGGATGCTCATGTATGAGTGAATAATGCTGTAATCAGTCAGAACCAATCAAGGAGCGTCGTGTCTTCCCATCTGGAGCAAGAGATCGCCACTCAGCCGATGGATTGGAGGCGCGTCGCGGGCCGGGCAGCGGATTTCGCGGGCGTCCTACCTCGCCCGGGAGAGCGAGTGGCGACGATCGGATGTGGCACCTCATGGTTCATGGGGCAGGCGTATGCCGGTCTGCGCGAAAGCTCCGGTCACGGCCTCACTGACGCTTGGGCAGCCAGCGAGCACCGACTCGCTCGAGGATATGACCGGGTCGTGGTCATCACGCGATCGGGCACAACGACCGAAGTCATCGCTGTGGTGAACCACCTTGTCGCCACCGGAACTCCGTTCGTCGCCTTGGTGGCTACAGCAGGGACCCCGGTCGCGCAGGCGGCACAGTCCGTTGGCGCACTGATCCTTCTTGACGATGTCGATGAGGAATCTGTCGTTCAGACCCGCTTCGCCACCTCTGCCCTCGCTCTCTTGCGGTCCGGACTTGGCGAGGACCTCGCCCCCATCGCCGAGCAAGCCGAAGCAGTACTCGGGGAAACTGATGAGACCTGTCTGGGCGAGGTGGCTGATGCGGAGCAAGTGACCTTCCTGGGCTCAGGCTGGTCCATTGGCATCGCGAATGAGTGCGCCCTCAAACTCCGTGAGTCCGCCCAGTTCTGGACGGAGTCTTACCCGGCCATGGACTATCGACATGGCCCCGTGAGCATTGCCGCGCCGGGTCGTACGACCTGGGCGCTCGGCACGGTTCCCGAAGGTCTCGCCGACGAGGTCCGCGCCACGGGAGCCCACTTCGAAAACCGGGACCTCGACCCGATGGTAGACCTGGTTCGAGTTCATCGGCTCTGTCTCATCAAGGCCGCGAAAGCCGGCGTGGACCCGGATAGGCCCCGGCACCTCAGCCGGTCGATCGTACTGACCTAGGCTCGGTGAGCGTGAGCCCCCTGCGCGTCGGCGTTGACATCGGCGGAACCACCATCAAAGCCATCGCGATGAGCAATGGTGCCATCGTCGATCGCACGTCCGAACCAACCTCCCGCGAAGGACTACAAGCGATCAGGGTGCAGGTGCCCGCCCTGGTGGAACGACTCGTCGGCGAGACCGGTGACGACCCCCGGATTGGGATCGTCGTCCCCGGGCTTGTGGATGATGCCACCGGGAAGTCGCTGTGGTCGGCCAATCTCGGCTGGCGGGATCTCGATGTCGTCGGCGAGGTCAGTGGTCGTGTGAGGGGCCATATTGTCGCCGGACACGATGTGCGAGCGGGGCTCCTCGGAGAATCCCGCCATGGCGCCGGCCGAGGCTGGGACGACCTGCTTTTCGTTCCGCTTGGCACTGGGCTGGCCAGCGCGCTCATGCTGGGTGGCCGGGTCGTCTCCGCGGGGCCGTGGACCGGAGAAGTCGGGCATGTCCTCGTTGATGCTGAGGGGCCGCGCTGCGGCTGTGGTCGGCAAGGGTGTTTGGAGGCATGCACCGGCGCGCGCGCAATCCAGGAACGTTGGCGGACCATGACAGGTCAAGAGGCGAGCGCTGAAGAGATCGCCCACAATGTTTTGAAGGGGGATCTGCGTGCGCGCCGGATATGGGACGACGCCATCGAGGAACTGGCTCGGGCCCTCGCCCTCATCATCGCAGCGACGGGGGTCGGTCGAGTGATTGTGGGGGGTGGCCTCTCCCGAGCTGGCGGGGTTCTTCTAGACCCGCTCAGCGTGGCGATATCAAGGCGGATACCCGAGGGTATGCCGTGCGAGGTCGTTCTCGCGGAACTCGGCCAGTGGGCCGGCGCGATCGGGGCAGCCGTGCTCGCCGACGAGTCTCGCTCCGATGGCCTGAGGGGTGGCCACGCGTGATCATCACGGTCACCCCGAACCCGGCGTGGGATGTCACCTACACGCTGCCCGACATTCGCTCCGGCGACGTCCACCAGATCGAGCAGGTCCGCGAGCGGGCCGGTGGCAAAGGCGTCAATGTCGCCTCCGTGCTCACCGCGGTAGGGCGGGAGTCGCTGGTCATCGCACCCGTCGGCGGCCCGGTGGGCGAGCAGTTCGCGACCGATCTCCAACGCCGCGGGATCCCGACCGACCTCGTCTTGAGCCCGAAAGCGACCCGGCGATCGACAGCCGTCGTGGACCAGATCCGCACCACCGTCCTCAACGAGGCAGGCCCCAGACAGCCCGCCCAGGTGTGGACCGAGCTCGTCACGGCTGTCCGTCGACACCTGCCCGACACGGATGCACTCGTGGTGTCAGGCAGCCTGCCTCCACGGGCGCCCGATGACCTGCTCCGGACCTTGGTCGAACTGGGGCACGCCCTGCACCGGCCGGTCATCCTCGATGCACGGGGACCAGCCCTTCAACGCGCTTTGAGCAGCGCCCCCGACCTGGTTAAGCCCAATGCTGCGGAAGCCACCGAAACCACCGGCGAGCGGGACCCCGTTGCGGCGGCCAGGGCCTTAGTGAGTGCCGGAGCCCGCGCGGCCGTAGTGTCTCGCGGCGCTCAGGGCGTGGTGCTCATCACCGAGGATGGTCTTGCCCTCACGGCCTACCTAAATCGATCGTTGTCGGGCAATCCCACCGGGGCGGGTGATGCGCTCACCGCAGCCCTCGCCGCCGCCATTGCTGACGGGAGCCGCAGTGGGCGAAACCTCAGCCGCGAAGACTGGCGGGAAGCACTGCGCCATGGGGTGAGTTGGTCCGCGGCTGCGGTCTTGGCCCCCATGGCTGGCATGGTCGACTCGCAGACCATCGCTGATGTCGTGGTAGATGTCGTCATCAAGGAGCTCATGTGACCCTCGTGTCCCTGACCGTCGCCCTCGCCGAAACGAAGCGACGCGGTGGCGCACTGGCAGCATTCAATGTCATCCAGATCGAGCACGCTGAGGCCTATGCCGCGGCCGCCGCTCAGACCGACCTCCCCGTCGTGATGCAGATCAGCGAGAACTGCGTCCGCTACCACGGCGCCCTGAAGCCCATCGGTCTCGCGGCCCTGGCGATCGCCGAAGCCGCTCCCCAACCCGTGGTCGTCCATCTCGACCACGCCGAGGACACCGCACTCGTTGACCAAGCGGTGGAACTCGGCTTCACCTCGGTGATGTTCGACGGGTCCCGGCTGCCTGACGCCCGTAATCGACTGGAAACCGCCGCGGTCGTTGCGCGATGTCACGCGGCGGGTGTCACTGTCGAGGCAGAACTTGGCGAGGTCGGCGGCAAGGACGGCGTCCATGCACCGGGCGTTCGCACCGATCCGCACGATGCCGCCCGATTCGTTGCCGACACCGGGGTGGACGCCCTTGCGGTCGCCGTGGGTAGTTCGCACGCCATGGTGGACCGGGTTGCCGTACTCGACAATGAACTGATCGCCCAGCTCGCCGCCCAGGTGCCGGTTCCCTTAGTGCTGCACGGGTCATCTGGTGTGCCGGACGACGGTCTGGTGGCGGCGGTCCGGGCCGGCATGGCCAAGGTGAATATCGCCACCCACCTCAACCACGTCTTTACCGAGGCGATGGTCCAGCGACTCACTGAGCGTCCCTCGGTCGACACCCGCCGCTATCTCGGCGCCGGACGCGATGCGGTAGCAACAGAGTCCGCTCGGTTGATGCGTATGCTCGCGCTCCACGACTAAGCGCCGCTCAGCCCGCAGAGCCTCAGGTCGACGGCTGGCCCAGCACGCCGCGCGCGAGCAAATCTGCGATCTGTTCCGCAGTGAAGCCACGGCCCAGCAGGTAGGCCGTGGTGTTGGCGCCCGCGAGCCGTTCCGGGCCCGGATCCAGCCCTGGAGTCTCCGAGAAGCGCGGCGCGACCCGAGGGAGCGATCCGGTCGACGTCGCGGCATAACTCCCGCGAGCCACACTGTGGGGATGTGCGGCTGCCTCCCCTGGCGTGAGAACCGGTGCCACACAAGCGTCTACACCCTCGAATGCCGCGAGCCACTCCGCGCGCGTCCGGCTGCGGAATGCCGCGGTGAAAGCCTCCCGCTGCCCGGGCCACGTGCTCGGGTCCAGGTGCCTGTCCGGGCAGTCAACGCCCAAGACTCGACAGAGCTCGGCGTGGAACTGCGGCTCGAGTGCGCCCACGGCGATGAACGCCCCGTCCGCGCAGGCATAGGTGTCATAGAAGGGCGCCCCACCATCGAGCAAGTTGACCCCGCGCTCGGCCTGCCAGAGCCCGAGGCCGAGCAGCCCATGAATGATCGTCAGGTTCAGGGCAGCCCCGTCGACCATGGCCGCGTCCACCACCTGGCCCGCCCCGGTGCTGCCGCGAGCGATCAGCGCGGCCAGTACCCCGATGACGAGATAGGTCGAGCCGCCCCCGAAGTCGGCGAGCAGATTGGCCGGCGGCGTGGGTCGGCCCGTGCCTCCGGTGAGGTGCAGCGCCCCGGAGAGTGCGGCATACGTGATGTCATGGCCGGCCTGCTGCGCCATCGGCCCGTCCTGCCCCCAGCCAGTCATCCGCGCGTAGATCACCCGTGGTGCCCGCTCGCGCACCACCTCTGGCCCGAGCCCGAGTCGCTCCATGCGGCCCGGGCGCATGCCCTCGAGCAGGACGTCAGCGCCCTCCAGGAGACGCAGGATCACCTCGACCCCGTCCGGGGTGGTCAGGTCCACCGCGACCGAGGGGCGCGAGCGTCCCAGCCCCGCAGGCAGCGAGCCGAAGCCCGCAGTGCCCGGCAGCCGGTCGATACGCACGACCTCGGCACCCAACTCCGCCAGGATCAGCGCCGCATGCGGGACCGGGCCCAGCCCAGCGATCTCGACAATCCGCAGCCCAGCCAGCGGGCCCCGCGCGTCGCTCACAGCCGATCAGGCCTGCCCGAGGCTCCCCAGCAACTCCTGGAACCAGCCAACCGAGACGTCGAACTTCTTGTGGCCCTTGATCCGCGGGAACTCGATAGTGCGCAGCTCATCGCCGCGCTCCTCGTCCTGACCGACCACTCCGGATTCGCCGCGCAGCGCGGAGTCGACCGCATGATCGGTGCACTGCTTGATCAGCGCAAGATCCTCGGCATTGGCCGGCGCCGACCGGGAGAAGTAGCCGGACTTCTGCACCATGGTCTTTTCGGCGCCGACCTTCTCGGCGAACTGCTTGGCGAACCAGGCGCCGGGGTTGATCTTGTCGAGTTGCACATGGTTGAAGGCGTCCCGAGGCACGTCCTCGCCCCGCGCCTCCATCTGAGCCACGATGTCCTCGACGCCGGCGCCCTCGCTGAGGAAGATGTTGACGCAGCCGATCTCATCCATCAGGGCCCGCAGGCGGGCGGCCTCGGCGTCGAGGTCCACGTGCATCTCCGGGACATAGACGGCGTGCACATCCCAGCAGCGTGGGTCGTTGCCGAAGCCCACCATGAACTCCTGCTCACCCACCCAGGAGTGATATCGGCGGGCGGTCTCGGCGGTCAGCCAGCCACAGTTGCGGCCCATGACCTCGTGGACGATGAGCATCCGCGGGTTGGAGGAGTGCTCGGCGATGATGTTCTGGGCGTAGCGGCTGCCCTGCTCAGCGGCCGTCCAGGCGCCCAGGCTCTGCCGGATCGGCACCACGTCATTGTCGATGGTCTTGGGCAGACCGACGACGGTCAGGTCATAGTCGTTCTCGTGCAGGTATGCCGCCAGGTCGGCGGCCGTGGTGTTGGTGTCGTCGCCCCCGATGGTGTGCAGGACGTCGACGCCATCCTTGGTCAATTGCTCGGCCGCGACGTGCAGCGGGTCCTGTCCCTCCTGGACCAGGCCGCGCTTGACGCAGTCGGCGACATTGGTCAGTTTGACCCGGGAGTTGCCGATCGGCGAACCACCCCGCAGGTGCAGCAGGTGCGCCTGCGCGCGCTGCTCCGGCGCAAGCTCGACATACTGGCCGGTCAGCAGCCCGGCGTAGCCGCCGAGGTAACCGATGATCCGCACATCCGGGGCGACCTCGGTGTACTTCTCGATCAGTCCGCCAACGGCGGAGGACAGGCACGGCGCAAGGCCTCCTGCGGTGAGGAGGGCGACAGTCTTCACGGTCATACACCCAGCCTAGTGAGGCCACTGGCGGCGGCACACTCATGGTCAGCGCACAGCCACCGGACAGTGCGCTGCGTGGCTGGGCTGGCTCACTGGGCTCATGAACCCGAATCCCGCACTCTCCCGCCGACGCCTCCTGGGCCTGAGCGCTGCGCTCGGTCTCGGCGGCGCGCTCAGTGTGGCCGGCTGCACCTGGAATGACGCGGAGTCCACAGACAGCTCTCTTGGCGGAGACTTCTTCGACGGGAGCTCGCTGCACTCGGTGTCGCTGACACTCAGTGACGACGCCTGGGACGAGGTCCGGTCGGCCTGGCAACAAAGCAGCGAGAAGGTGTGGGCCGAGGTCACGCTCACCATCGACGGCACGGCATACAAACGAGTCGGGGCTCGACTCAAGGGCAACTCGACGCTGCGCCAGACCGCGAATACCGCTGCACCGCAAGAGTATCCGTGGCTGCTGCGGCTCGATAAGTTCGTCGACGGCCAGTCACATCAAGGCGTGACCGAGTTCGCCATCCGGGTGAATCGGACCACCGGCGCCCTGAACGAGGCCCTCGCCCTGGATCTCATGGGACGGGCCGGACTGGTGACCCAGCGGGCGACCTATGCCGCGGTCACGGTGGGCGACTCCGCTGCCGTGCTACGCCTGGTGTGCGAACACCCGAGCGGAGCTTGGATTGAGGCGGCCATGTCGGGCACGGGGCGGTTGTACAAAGCGGAGGCCACTGGGGACTACTCGTATCGCGGCGATGACCCGGCGGCCTACGACGAGGTGTTCGACCAAGAGGCCGGCGAGGAGGACCTCACCCCGCTGACCGACTTCCTCAAATGGATCAATCAGTCCTCCGATGCAGACTTCGCGGATGGGCTGCCGACGCGGCTCGACGTCGAGTCCTTCGCCACCTACCTCGCATTCGAGGACCTGGTGGACAACTACGACGACATCGAGGGTCCCGGGAACAACTCGTATCTGTGGTCCGACACCGCGAGCTCACGAATGACGGTGCTCGGGTGGGATCACAATCTCACCTTTGGAGTGACCAATCGACCCGGAGGTGGGGGTGCGGGAGCCGGCGGTGGCCCTGGTGGCCCTGGTGGCCCTGCGCAGGGTGGCGGCCAAGGCGGTGGCCAGGGAGGCGGCCCTTCGCCCAACCGAAATGGCAACATCCTGGCAACCCGGTTCAAGGCCAATGCCACGTATGCCGCCGCGGTCGCCAAGGCCACCTCGGCGCTGAAGGCTTCTCTGATCACCTCAGGGGTGGCGACCACGCGCCTGGACGCCTACGCCAACCTGCTCACCCAGCACGCCTCGACGCTCGTGGACACCGAGACCCTGGCGTCCGAGAAGGCCGCAGTCGCGAAATACCTCGCCTAACGCGATTAGCGGCCGGTGCCGGCGTACACGACCGCCTCGGCGTCCGAATCCAGTCCGAATGCCGTGTGGACCGCCTTGACCGCGTCCGCAAGCCGCTCCTCGCGGGTGACCACCGAAATCCTGATTTCCGAGGTGGAGATCATCTCGACGTTGATGCCCGCGTCGGCGAGCGCTTTGAAGAAGGTCGCCGAGACTCCGGTGTTGGTTCGCATCCCCGCGCCGACCAGCGAGAGCTTGCCGATCTGGTCGTCGAACTGCACCGAGTGGAAGCCCACCTCGCCACGGATGCCCTCCAGTGCGGTCAGCGCGGTCTTTCCATCGCCCTTGGGCAGGGTGAAGGAAATGTCGGTCAGTCCGGTCTCCACTGCGGAGACATTCTGGACGATCATGTCGATATTGAGCCCGGCCCTAGCGACCGCCTCGAAGATCGCCGCAGCCATCCCCGTGCGGTCCGGAACGCCGACGACAGTGACCTTGGCTTCGCTGCTGTCGTGGGCCACGCCAGCGATGATCGGTGCTTCCACGGTCTCTCCTTCGATGGGGTCGGCGACGATGGTGCCGGTCTTGTCGGTGAACGTCGATCGCACGTGGATGGGCATGCCATAACGGCGGGCGTACTCCACGCAGCGCAGGTGCAGGATCTTGGATCCGGCGGCGGCCAGCTCGAGCATCTCCTCGCCGCTGATCCGGTCCAGCTTGCTGGCCTTGGGGCAGATCCGAGGGTCGGCGGTGAAGACGCCGTCGACATCGGAGTAGATCTCGCACACATCGGCCTGGAGCGCGACGGCTAGGGCGACGGCGGTGGTGTCGGAGCCGCCGCGACCGAGGGTGGTGATCTCTTTGGTGTCCTGGCTGACACCCTGAAATCCAGCGACGATGACGATGTGGCCTTCGCCGAGCGCGCTGGTGATCCGGCCCGGAGTCACGTCGATGATCTTGGCCTTGCCGTGCTCGGCATCAGTGATGACGCCGGCCTGGCTGCCCGTAAACGACCTGGCGGAAAGGCCGAGGTCGTGGATGGCCATCGCGACCAGGGCCATCGAGATGCGCTCGCCAGCGGTGAGGAGCATGTCGAGCTCGCGCGGCGGTGGCACGGGGCTGACCTCTTGCGCGAGATCGATCAACTCGTCGGTGGTGTCCCCGCGGGCGGAGACGACCACGCAGACGTCATTGCCGGCCTTCTTGGTGGCGACGATCCGGCGGGCGACTCGCTTGATGCTCTCGGCGTCGGCGAGGGAGGACCCGCCGTACTTCTGAACGACGATGGGCACGGTGACGAACTCACTTCTGGCTAGCGGGGGCTTCGCCTGGCCACTCTAGTCCGCCGATTCTCCGAGCCGATCTGCCCGCCCGAATCCCGGGCAGCACGCCCTAGGGGTGCAGCGCCCGGCTTCAGGGTACGGCGCAGACTCAGGGGTGCAATGCGTCGAACTCGGCTTCGGCGACGACGTCCTCATCGGCATCGAGCCGGACATGCGCTAGCACGCCATGCAGCACCCGCATCGCCATCGCGGCCCGCTCCCCCCACGAGGAGAGATAGGAGAACTGCCACCACCACAGGGCCTCGAGCACCCGCCCGGCCTCGTAATGCGACAGCCCGTGGGCGAGCGCGGAGGTGATGTCGACCAGGTCGTTGGCCAACGAGCCGCGGGTCAGCTCGGCCGACGTCAGCGGGTCGACGACATCGGCATACTCATCGAGGCCCTCAAAGACATTGGCGAGGTTCTCACGCAGCGGATCCAGCTCCGCGTCGGGTCCAGGGTCGGGCTCGAACTGCTCACTGGGGACCACGTCCTCGACCGCGCCGAGGCGCGCGCCGGTGAGCATGATCTGGGCTGTGGCGAGCAGGAGCACCGAGAGCGCCGCATCCGGAGCACCCCCGGCGGCCACCTCGGTGACCGCGTCGATGAAGGTGCGCGCCTCCGTGGCGGTGTGCTCGGCCAAGGGCCGCCACTCCTCGGCGAGCGCACCAGCGATTTTGGGTTGGTTAGGCATTGAGCAACCTCCTGCCCTCGAAAGCCCGTCCCAGGGTGACCTCGTCGGCATACTCCAGGTCTCCACCCACGGGCAGCCCGCTGGCCAGTCGGGACACCCGAACGCCGACGTCTTTGAGCAGGCGGGAGAGGTAGCTCGCGGTCGCCTCGCCCTCGAGATTGGGGTCGGTAGCGATGATGACTTCCTCGACCGCGCTGTCCGAGAGCCGCGCTACCAACTCACGCACGTGCAGATCATCCGGACCCACACCGTCGATCGGGCTGATCGCCCCGCCGAGCACGTGATAGCGCCCCCGGAACTCCCGCGTGCGCTCAATGGCGACAACATCCTTGGGCTCTTCGACCACGCAGATCGCGCTCGGGTCGCGGCGGGGGTCTTGGCAGATCCGGCAGCGCTCGGCCTCGGCGACATTGAAGCACAGCTCGCAGAAGCGCACCCGCTCCTTGACGGCGGTCAGGGTCGCGACCAGCCGCTCCACGTCGCTCGGATCGGACTGCAGGAGGTGGAAGGCGATCCGCTGGGCACCCTTAGGGCCGACGCCCGGTAAGCGACCGAGCTCGTCGATGAGGTCCTGAACTGCGCCTTCGTACACACCCGCGAGCCTAAGCCCTGACACCGACCAAGGACTATGCCGCCGCGCGGGCCTGCGCCCTTGGTGGGTGCGATCGGTGTCGCCAGGGCGACAGCAGCCGCACCCGCGAGGGCCGCGCGCCGGGTCAGCGCACCAGGTGGTAGTCGCCGGCCTCGTCGAGCGCCCCGGAGATCTCCTCGGTGCCGAGCTCGCGATCGGCGACGACGGAGATCACCGACTCGCCATCGCGCACGACCTCCACCGACGCGTGAGTGACTCCAGGAAGCGCGCTGAGCTCGTCGGTGACGGCAGCGCCGCAGTGCCCACACGTGAGGCCGGTCGCGCGGAAGGTCTGGGTGGGGCTCGAATCCATGGTCTGCTCCTGAACGGTTGTGGGCGGTATGCCTCGTGCACGGGAGTGCTGAGTGGAAGCTAGGGCTGAGTGGAAGGAAGGGCCTGGTGGAAGGAAGTGCTTAGATGCCGACCGCGGCCCCAGCCGAATCCGGCGGCAACTCGTTGAAGGCGTCGGCCCGCTCTTGGCCGCTCAGCGCCGCGATCGCGGTCATCACCTCGTCGGTCAACTGGCGACGGGCCTGACCGGCGGGCATGGCGGCATACGGCTCCGGCGAGATCGGGCGACCGAAGGCGACGGTGACCGCGGCGAGGCGGGGGAAGTGCGACCCAATTGGTTGCACCTCATCGGTCCCAATCAGCCCCACCGGGACGATGGGCACGTGTGCGGTGAGCGCCAGCCAGGCCACCCCCGTCCGCCCGCGGTACAACCGGCCATCACGCGAGCGAGTGCCCTCGGGGTAAATCCCGAAGGCCCGACCCTGCGCGAGCACCTCAAGCGCGGCCTCGAGCGACTCTTGCGCCGCCCGCGACGAATGCCGGTCGACCGGGATGGCATCAGCACCCTCAAAAAAGCCCCGCCGAATCGCACCCCCAACGCCCTCGCCGGTGAAGTAGTCAGACTTGGCCAGAAAACTGACCTTGCGTGGCGAGGCGATCGGGATGGCGAAGGAGTCGATGAACGAGAGGTGATTGCTGGCGAGGATCACGCCGCCGCTCCGAGGGACGTTCTGCCGGCCGACGATGGTCGGTCGCCAGAAGGACTTCGCGAGCGGCACGACCGCCGCCCGGCCCACGCGGTAGGTGATGCTCACGCATCCTCCTCGTGGATCACCCGGCCGCCGAGCACCCGCTCGATGACCGGGAGCCCGACGTCGGCGAGCGCGTCCACGGACTCGTCATCCTCGCTGACGGCGCTGTCGTCGATGACATGCCGCTGCTCGGGCCGCTCGACCTCATCGGCGACCGCGGCCCGGGCCGCTGCCAGCGGGCTCGGCGCGACCATCGCGGGCTCGCTGGTCGCCCACGAGGGAGCCGTCGAGGGGCTCGGCGGGGCGCTCCCCCAGGAGCCCGGCTGATCGACAAAGGCGCGGTATGCCGCACCGCCGCGGTCCGCGGTCGAGTCCCAGTCCGCGGCTGGCGGGGCGTTGCTGGGTGTCGGCGCCGGCTCGGGCGTCAGCGGCCTCGTTGGGGCAGGAGCTGTCGGCTCCGGCCTGGCCGATCTGGGCTCGGGCGCTGGCGTCGGTGCTGGTGTAGCCGCGGGCGCTGGTGTCGCCGCAGGCGCTGGTGTAGCCACGGGCGCTGGCCGCTCGGCCCGCGCAACCGGAGCATCACCCGTCACCGCGTCCACTGGGACATCGAGCCCGAGGACATCGATCAGCGCCATACGGACATACTCGCCGTGCTGCCCACGGCGGAAGGTCTCGAGCAACGGCTCGGTCGAGATGTCGAGGAGGACCCGGGAGCCGTCGAAATCGATGATCTGACCGTGCTCGGACAGGAAGGTCCAGGTCACCCGGCGACGCTCGAAAACCTTGCCGAGGATCTCCGGCCAATGCCGCCGCAGGGCCGCGGTATCCAGGGCGCCTGGGGTCGAAGCAACCTGAGGAACCTCAGCGACCGCAGCAGTGGGCGCGGTCGGCGAGACAGGTGCGGTCTGAGCGACCTGTGCCGGCGGCGGGGTGGCGGCCACCGCAGCGGGCGGTGCGGCTTCCGCAGGGACAGTCGCCGCAGGGCCGGCCGGGACGGTCGGCGCGACCGGTGCTGGCGGAACCGACGAAACTGGCTGCGCGGCCGGTGCGGGCGGGGTCGACACCGCAGCAGGGCTCCCGCCTGCCAGGCGACGTTCGATGCGGTCTAGGCGGGCGGCATACCCGCTCTCTCCGCTCGCCGCGGGCAGCAGGA
>WBZP01001586.1_pt2 | contig 24751 bp, 24 predicted proteins | sample 5204301 | NCBI WGS metagenome assembly WBZP01 (sample SAMN12412401, study PRJNA552823) | activated sludge metagenome | isolation source: activated sludge from nitrification reactor of wastewater treatment plant... | place: USA: Pennsylvania | collected 2017 | reverse complement strand
TACAAGTAGCCTAGGCGGCGAAGGTCGGCGCGGCTAGGGTGGTATCCTGCCTCTCTGCGCCGCCCAAGACGCGGGATGCCATCCCGCGCTACAAATAGCATAGGCGGTGAGGGGCGGCGTGGCTAGTGTGCCTTGTCACTTCTGCGGCATGAGGATTGTCACCTCCCGCCGACCGGGCTATAAACACGTCCATGCCACTATTCAAACGCGGCCCCACGGCCGACGCCGAAGGGTACATCGAAGCGCTCCCCGCCGCCGACGTGGGCGAAGACGAGATGACCGCCGTGCGCGTCAGCGGCAAGAAGGTCATCTTGACGCGCCACAATGGCCGCCTCTACGCCATTGACAGCGCCTGCCCCCACGGCGCGGCTGACCTGAGCGAAGGCACGCTGCGGCGCGGCAAGCTGTGCTGCCACGAGCACGACTACTGCTTTGAAATCGTCAGCGGCCGGCTCGTCTGGCCCGACGACGAGCCGTACCGCTTGCGACGTTACGACGTGAAGGAGGAGGATGGCGTGGTGAAGGTGCGGCCCACGCCCGTGCGCTAACCTGGCCGCAGCCGGTAGATCGCCCCGTGGACGTAGTCGGCCAGATAGATCTCGCCGTCCGCGCCCTCGCCGAAGGTCGAGATGACGACATCGCTGTCGAGAACGATGTCTGTCTGCCAGCCATCGCCCTGCGGCGCCAGACGCCAGATGATGCCCGTGCAGTAGTCGGTCACGAAGTAGTTGCCGGTCATCTCCGGGAAGGCCGCGCCGCGGTAGACGTAGCCGCCGGTGACGGAGCAGCCCTGCGAGTGGGCGTACTCGAAGATGGGCAGCACCAGCCCCGACTGGTCGCAGGTGTTGGCCTGGAAGCAGTGCGTGGCTTCCATAATGTTCCAGCCGTAGTTCTCGCCGCCGCCGCTACTGGCCGGCTGGAAGTTGACTTCTTCCCACTGATTTTGGCCCACATCGGCGATGAAGAAGTCGCCCGTGGCCCGGTCGAAGGAGAAGCGCCACGGATTGCGCAGCCCGTAGGCCCAGATTTCCGGCAGCGCCTCATCCTGGTCGGCAAATGGGTTGTCGGGCGGAATAGTGTACGCGCCATCGGCCGTGTCTACGTCGAGACGCAGGACTTTGCCCAGCCACGTGTCGAGCCGCTGCCCGGCCCCCAGCGGGTCGTCGGCGCTGCCGCCGTCGCCCAGCCCGGCGTAGAGATAGCCGTCGGGGCCAAAGGCCAGACTGCCGCCGTTGTGGTTGGGGTAGGGCTGATCCTGGAAGAGGTATTGCACTTCGCTGTCCGGGTCGGCCCGGTTGGGATCGTCGGCCAGCACGCTGAAGCGCGCGATGTGGCTATCGCCGGCGTAGTCGGTGTAGTTGACGTAGAACGTGCCCGCGCCCGGCGCGCCGGGAGTAGCGTAGTCGGGGTGGAAGGCCAGCCCCAGCAACCCCTGCTCGCTGCCCACCGAGCCGACGCGGTCGGTGATGTCGAGGAACGGTTCCGGCAGGAGTTGGCCTCCGGCGATGATGCGGATGCGGCCGATTTGCTCCAGCACGAAGAGCCGCTCGTCAAAGGCGTGGGTGATGAACGTCGGGTGGGCCAGGCCGCCGGAGAGCAGCGGCTCGAGGGCGACGGCGCCGATGGGGGTGATCGGCGTGTCCGTCGGCGTGGCCGTCGTTGCCGGCGTGGCCGTTGTTGCCGGCGGCAGTGTCGCCGTGGCCGTGCTCGTCGGCTGCACCTCGATGATGGGGATGTAGGTGTTGGTGGCCACGACGACGGGGGCCAGGCTGGCCGTGGCCACGGCGACGGCCGTCGGCTCGACCGCGCCGCCGCCGTCGTTGCCGGAGCAGCCGGCCAAACCTAGCAAAATACAGAGTAGTAGAGGAAAGATGGCTCGCTTCATGTCTTCGATTATAGAAAAACCGGCCGGAGCCACATGCGCTACCGGCCGGTTCTCATATCCTGTTGAGGTATCGGCGTGACAGTTATCTCGCTGGCCTAACGCTCGCCCACCGCCACGTAGACCTGGTCGCGCTTGCCGACGTAGCTCTCCTTGGGCCGGATCAGGCGGTTGTCGGCCAACTGCTCCAAAATCTGCGAACACCAGCCGGCGACGCGGCTGACGGCGAAGATGCAGGTGAATTGGTCCACCGGCAGACCGATGGTGTAGAGGACAACGGCCGAGTAGTAGTCCACGTTGGCATACAGGTTGCGCTCGATGAAGTAGTCGTTCTGGCGCGCCAACTGCTGGATGGTGTCGGCCACGTTAAACCACTGCGATTTGCCGCTGCTCTTGGCCAGCCGTTCGGCCAGTGGCTTCAGGATTTGGGCGCGCGGGTCTTCCACCTTGTAGATGCGGTGGCCGATGCCCATGACGCGCTTGCCGGCGGCCAGCGACTCATCGAACCAGGCGCCGATGTCGCCCCGTTCGGCGGCGTTAAAGAACTGTTCCATCGCCCGCTGCGTCGCCCCGCCGTGGGCCGGGCCTTTCAGCGTACCGATGGCGCTGGTGATGGCCGAGTAGAAGTCGGAGCCGGTGCTGGTCGTCACGCGGGCCGAGAAGGTCGAGGCGTTGAAGCCGTGGTCGGCCAGCAAGACCAGGTAGGAGTCGAACGCGGCCACCGCGTCGGGGTTCGGCTCCTTGCCGTCAAGCATGTAGAGGAAGTTGGCCGCCTGGCTCAGGCCCAGGCGCGCCCGGATGGGTTCCTTGCCGTTGCGGATGCGCTCCCAGGCGGCGACTAGGCTGGGCATGACCGCCGTCAGCACCAGCGCCTTCTCGCGCGCGCCGTCGTGGGTGATGTTGTCGGCGTCGCGGTCAATCAGGCCCATGGCGCTGACGGCTGTGCGCAGGACGGCCATCGGCTGGGCGTCGCGCGGGAAGGCGCGCATGATGTTGAGCACCGCTTCGGGCACAAACCGCTTGGCTTGCAGCGCCGCCTTGAACAGGTCTAGCTCGTGGGCGTTGGGCAGCTTGTCGTTCCAGAGCAGATAGACGACCTCTTCAAAGGTCGCGTTCACGCCCAGATCGCGGATGTCATAGCCGCGGTAGATCAACTCGCCTTTGGTCCCGTCTACAAAGCTCGATGACGTGGTCATCGCATCTTCTTTCTTTTGTTCCGACATCGTGTTGCGCTCCTATGGTGCTAAGTGGATGATTAATTGAGTGGGGCGGCCGTGCGCAGCCGCTCGCCGTATTGGGCTTCGTAATACTGCTGGAACTCGCCGCTCTTGATCTTGCGCCACCACCACTCGTTGTCGCGGTACCAGCGGGCGGTCAGGGCGATAGCCTCTTCCGGCGTGTGGGCCGGCTCCCAGCCCAGGGCGACGATTTTATGGATGTCGAGGCTGTAGCGGCGGTCGTGGCCGGGGCGGTCGGTCACGTGGCGGAGGAGGCTGTGCGGCCGATCCAGTGTGTCGAGCAGGATGGCTGCCATTGCCAGATTCTCCACTTCCACGCCCGTGCCGACGTTGTAAATTTCGCCCACCTGGCCGCGCCGCAGCACCAGGTCAATGGCCTCGCAGTGGTCGCCGACGTACTGGTACTCGCGCATCTGCCGCCCGTCGCCATAGACCGGCAGCGGCAGCCCGTCAATGGCGTTGGTGGCGAAGAGGGGCACGGCCTTCTCCGGGTACTGGTAGGGGCCGATGTTGTTGGAGCCGCGGGTGATGGTGACGGGCAGGCCGTAGGTGACGTGGTAGGCGTTCACCAGTAGGTCGGCGCTGGCCTTGCTGGCCGCGTAGGGGCTGCGCGGGATCAGGGGGTCGCTCTCCTTGCTGGAGCGGCCAGCCGGCACGTGGCCGTAGACCTCGTCGGTCGAAATCTGGTGGTAGCGCTCCAGGCTGAACTCGCGGGCCACTTCCAGCAGGGTGTAAGTGCCGTAGACGCTGGTCTGGATGAAGGCGTCGGGGTCCATGATCGAGCGGTCAACGTGGGTCTCGGCGGCGAAGTTGACGATGGTGTCAACGTTGTGGGCGCGAACGGCCGCGGCCACGTCCTCCCGGCGGCAGATGTCGCCGCGCACGAAGGCGTAGCGCGGGTCGTCCTGCACCGGCCGCAGGTTGTCCAGATTGCCGGCATAGGTCAGCTTGTCGTAGACGACGACATGCAAGTCCTGATATTGCGCCAGCAGGTAATGGACGAAGTTGGAGCCGATGAAACCCGCTCCGCCCGTGACGAGTATGTTCTTCAAAAAGGGCCTCCAAACTCCCGGTACAGGTGGCCGATTGGGCCGCGCCGCGACGCTCCCGAGCGCATTTCCCCACCCTGTTCTTGTACGGACTGCGCCCGGTCGTCTGTGCCGGGGCCACTCTACCGGCGCACACCGCCGCAGAGCCTCACTCCCTCGTTTGGGTCAACAACTGCCCGGATTGTAGCCGATGCCGTTCAAACGGTAAACAGTTACGGTGTCAACACCTGACACGTGCGCGGCCTCAAGTCTCGTTACTGTTAGGGTATCTCTGGCCGCGCACCTGTCAGGTGTTATCTGCTTCCAGCCAGGAGGTAATAAGCCGGTTGGCGATGCTGGGCGGCGGCGGGACGTTGGGCAGCGCGTCGGCGCTGAACCAGTGCGCCTCGGCCATCTCCCCCGGATCAACGACGATCTCGCCGCCGGCGTAGTCGGCCACGAAGGCGATCATCAGCGAGTGGGGGAAGGGCCACGGCTGGCTGCCAAAGTAGCGGATATTGGTCACGCGGATGCTCGTCTCTTCCCACACCTCGCGTGTCACGCACTCTTCCAGCGTCTCGCCCGGCTCCACGAAACCGGCCAACACGCTGAACATGGCCGACGGGAAGCGCGTCGCCCGCCCCAGCAGAATGCGGCGGCGGCCTTCGTCCTCGCGCTCCACGCGCATGATCACCGCCGGGGCCAGGCGCGGGTAGTTGGTCAGCCCGCACGCCGGGCAGCGTTTGGCGCGGTCGTGGATCTGGTTCTCTGTTGGGCTACCGCAACGGCCGCAAAACTGGTGGGTACGATCCCAATCCACGATCTGCACCGCCCGCCCGGCCAGCCGGAAGCGCATCTCCGGCAGGCGGGGAAACAGGGCGCGCAGGTTTTCAAAGCTCATGCCCGGCGGCGGCGCCGTCTCTTCGTCCAACTCGCCGGAGAAGCAGTGCGTAACCTCGTCGTCGGCCACCAGCCGCCCCAGGTATTGCCAGCGCAGCGGCGACAGGCCCAGCTCGGCCGGCGTCGTCACCAGCGGCACGACGGCCCGGCCCGCGTCGTCGCCCACCAGCAGCCGCGCGCCGCGGAACAGGAACCACAATGCCGGCTCGGCCGGCCCGGTGGGGGGCAGCGCCGCGGAGTAGAACTCGGCGCTCGAAGACATTTCGTTCATGATCACCTAGGGGTAGCCGGGCGTGGGGTCAGAGGGGTAGCCCGTGCCGGAGAGCGTGGCCGTGGGGATGCCCGGCGTGGCCGTTGCGCCGCCCTCTATGGTGGCTGATGGTGTGGGGCTGGGGCCGGGGGTGACTGTCAGCGTCGCCGTGCTGGTCAGATCGGGCGTGCCGGGGATTGTGGGCGTGAGCGTCAGGTCGGACGTGCCGCCAACGGTGGGCGTGGGTGGCAGCGTCGCGGTACTTGTTGCGCCAATGGTCGGCAGAACGCCGGTTGTCGGCAGCAACTCGGTCGTTGGCTCGACGGCAAGAGTGGCGGTAAGCGTCGGCGTGGCCTCCAGCGTCGGCGCTTCCAGGTCGAGCGGCGGCAGCGTCGCCGGCGGCGACCCGGCGATGACCGTCAGAGCCGCGTTGTTGCCGCCCAACAGCGGGTTCGGCTCCAAAATCTGATCCACGGCCAGATACCAGACGTTGGCGTCGGGCGGCTCCTTGCCACAGCCGACCGGCCCGCGATAGAGCCGCCAGATGCCGGTGACGGTCATCGGCGTGCCCTCGTCCAGCAGCCGCAGCACGTTCTCGAAGCCGATGGCGTTCAGTTGCAGCTCTTCGGCCACCAGACTCCAGCGAATGCCTGGCCCGGCGTAGGGCACGCAGGTGGGCGGGGCCACGGAGGCGAAGTCGCCGGCCACCTGGATGCGCCGGTCGCGGTAGGCGTCGGGGTCGGCGTTCAGTTCGGTGAAGGTCAGCACGGCCGGCTCGCCTTCGCGCGTCCCGGCCTGGGGGGTGAAGGTAGGGAGGTTGGGGTAGAGCGGACGGGTGCTGCGGTTGACCAGCGCGGCGACGACCAGCACCACGCCCGCCAACAGCAGAAACGCTGCCAGCCCGGCCAGCACCGGCCAGCGGGTGGCAAGGGCGCGCAGCCGGCCGCCGGCAGTGGCGGGGGGCAGGGGCGCGGGCAGTGGTTCGTCGGGCGTGTTCATCGCGTTTTGAAAAGCGGCCGCCGCAGCGCCCGCCGGTATGTGATCCACCACTCGATCAGCAGCACAATCAGGCCGCCGGCCAACAGCCACGGCCACAACTCGCGCAGACCTTCAAGGCCGGTGTCGGCGGCGGTGATCGCCGTTTGTCCCAGCTGCAAGCCGGTCGCCGGCTGGATGCGCGACTCGCCGGCGTCGAAGAAGTTGACGGCGAACGCGCCGCCCGGCCGATTTTGGCCCGCGGCGTCAACGAAGGCCACGCGGTAGATGCCGATCTGCTGGGTCTGGTCGAAGATGAGGGGCGCGTTGGCGTCATCCACGTCTTGTTGCCAGATCGAGCCGTCGGGCAAAGTCACCGCCACGCGCTCGGCCCGCCCATCCGGCAGCAGGCTCACAGTTGCGCCCGGTTGCAGGTTGTCATCGCCGGCGATCACGCTTCCTGGACTCAGCCACGCCGTAATGTTAGCCATTATGACCGGAAATGCAATCTGCAGGGGCAGGTCAGAGGCGCGCAGGTCGAAGGTGAAGACGGCCACGCGCCGCCCGCCGACCTCACCCGCCAGCAGCAGCGGCCCGTCGGCGGCCTCCACCAGCGGCGACAGGGCCGGCGCGGCGACCTGCTGCGCCTGGGCGATGTTGAGGGCGCGCCAGTCCACGTTGGCCAGCAGCGGGTCGGCGGCCACGCGCACGGCCGTCGTGTCGCTGAGCACGCCGGTGACGGTCAGCAGCACCGCCGCGTCGCCGGCCGCCGCCTGATTCTGCGGGTTGAAGACGAGTGTGTTGCCCGGCAGCGGCCCGGCCGGCAGGGGGACGCCATCGTAGACGGTGAGGTCGAACGGCTGGCCGGCCTCGGCCGCGGCGCGTTCGGCCTCCTCCGGCGCGGCGCGGAACAACTCGTAGCCCGGCAGCACGGCGAAGAAGCGCTCCAGGAAGAGGTTGCCCTCGCCGATGAGCAGCACGCGCCGCTCATCGTTGGCCCCCAGCAGCGACCAGGCGCGGTCGTCCAGCGGCAGGTAGTCGGGCGCGCCGTCGCGCGGTTCCAGCCGGGCCTCGACCTCGCCCACGCCGGCCGGCAGCGTCCAACTCTGCGCCGACTGGCCGCCGGCGGCCAATGCGACGCGCCGCGAGTCGTAGAGCGCGCCGCCCACAGTGAGGCTGAGCAGGGCCGAGCGGGTGGTGGGGCCAGGGTTCTCGACGACGACGAGCAGATCGGTGCCGTTGCCGGTTGGCCGCGCCGCCTGGGCGGCAATGGCCAGATTGTCAGCGGCGCGGCCGGCGGGCACGAAGCTGACCTCGCCCGGCAGCGGCGGCAACCCCTCCGGCAACCCGCCGTCGGAGATGATGACGATGCGCGGGTCGCTGAGGCCCTGGGTCGAGCCGGCGGCCAGGGCGAAAGCGGCCGGCCAATCGGCGGCGCTGTTCTCCGGCGCGGCGGCGGCCAGCGCCCGCCGCAGCGCGGGGCGGTCGGCCGAGGCCGCGGCCAGCACCGTTGGCGTGCGGCCGACGCGGATGAGTGTCAGCCGGTCGTCGCCGCTCAACCCGCTGATGAGCCGGTCGGCGGCGGCGCGGGCGTCGTCGAAGCGCGTGCTGCCGTCGCCGTCGGTGGCCTGCATGGAGGCCGAGGCGTCGAGCAGGGCGATGACGCTGCCGCCGCCCAGACCAGGCAGCCGCAGCGCCGGTCGGGCCAACGCCAGCACCAGCGCGGCCAGAATCAGCAGTTGCAGCAAGAGGAGCAGATTGCGCCGCAGCCGTTGCCAGGGCGCGTTGGCCGCCCGGTCACGCACCAGCGTGCGCCACAGGTAGGTGCTGCTGACCGTCTGCTCGCGGCGGCGCAGCCGGAGCATGTAGAGCAGCACGATGGGCAGCGCCAGCAGGCCCAAAGCCAGCGCCGCCGGAGCCAGCAGCGACATCTCAGCGAATGACCCCCTGTTGCCGCAGCGCGCTGCGGATGAGCGCGTCCCAGGGCTGGTCGGTGATCACGTTCGCATAGTGGATGCCGCGCGGCCCGCAGAAGCGGCGCAACTCCTCCTGCCAGGCGCTCAGGCGGGCGGCATACTCCTCCAACAAGGCCGGGTCGGGGCTGACCTCGGCCGTCTCGCCCGTCTCCACGTCAATCAGGCGCAAATCACCGGCCAACTCCGGCGCGGCCTCGTCGGGGCTGAGGACGTGGAGCAAGACGACCTCGTAGCCGCGGGCCAGCAGGGCAGTCAGGCCGTCGCGCGCGTCGCCGGGCGAGAAGAGGTCGCTGAGTAGGAACAGCAGCCCCGGCCGGCGGGCGCGCTGGGCGTAGCGGCGCAGGGCCGGGTCGAGCGCGGTGGCGCGGTTGACCCTGTCGGCCTGGCTGTGAGCGGCGAACTGGGCTTCGAGAAACTGGAGCAGCGGCCAGCCGTTGGCCCGGCCGCGAAATGGCCCCCAGTTGCTCTGCGCCGCGGCGTCGAACAGCGTTACCTGCACCAGATCGCCGGAGGTCAGGGCAATCGTGCCCAGCGCGCCGGCCAACCGCAGGCTGTAGAGCAGCTTGTTCTCGGCCGCGCCCTCTTCGTCGGGCGGCCAGTTCATGCTGGCGCTGGTGTCCACCAGCAGATGAACGGCCAGGTCTTCCTGCTCCTCGGTCAGCTTGATGAACGGCCGCTCCAGCCGGGCGAAGACGTTCCAGTCGAGGCGGCGCAGGTCGTCGCCCTGGGTATAGTCGCGGTAGTCGGCGAATTCGATGGACGCGCCGCGGCGGCGGCTGCGGCGGTCGCCTTTCATGACGCCGACGCGCACCGACTCGGCCCACAGGCTCAGCCGCTCCAGCGTGCGCAGCGTGGCGTCGTCGAAGAGGCGCATGGGTCTAGGCGCGGCTGCTCGCCTCGCGCGGCACGGCAGCCAGCAGATCGCCCACCACGTCGTCGGGGCTGATGCCCTGGGCCTGCCCCTCGAAGTTGAGCAGCAGGCGGTGGCGTAGGGCGGCCGGGGCGATGGCGGCCACGTCGTCGAAGCTGGCGTTGTAGCGGCCGTCGAACAGGGCCAGCGCCTTGGCCCCCAGCAGGATCGCCTGGCCGCCGCGCGGGCTGGCCCCGTAGCGGATGGCCTCGTTGACCAGCCGGCTGGCGCTGCCGCCGGGGTGGGTGGCTACGATGAGGCGGCTGACGAAGTCGGCCACCGGGCCGGGCACGGGGATCTGGCGCGCCACGCGCTGCATGGCGATAAGGCCCGGGCCATCGGCCACGGGCGACAGAACCGGCTCGGCCGTGCCGGTGGTGCGGGCCAGGATTTCGCCCAGTTCGTCGGCTGTGGGGAAGGGTACGTTGATCTTGAACAGGAAGCGGTCGAGTTGCGCTTCGGGCAGGGGGTAAGTGCCTTCCTGCTCGATGGGATTCTGCGTGGCCAGGACGAAGAAGGGCGCGGGCAGGGGGTAGGTGGTGTTGGCCACGGTGACGGTGCGCTCCTGCATCGCCTCCAGCAGGGCCGATTGCGTCTTAGGCGTGGCCCGGTTGATCTCGTCGGCCAGCAGCAGGTTGGCGAAGACGGGGCCGTGCTGGAAGCGGAAGCCGCGCCGGCCGTCGTCGCGCTCCTCCATGATCTCTGTGCCGGTGATGTCGGCCGGCATCAGGTCGGGCGTGAACTGGACGCGGCTGAAGGTCAGATCGAGCGCCTGGCCCAACGAGCGGATGAGCAGCGTCTTGCCCAGCCCCGGCACGCCCTCCAACAGCGTGTGGCCGTTGCTGACCAGACCGACCAGCACGTGGCGGACGACCTCGTCCTGGCCGACGATGGCTTTGGCCAACTCGGCGCGGATGGCGGCGGCCGTGGCGCGAAAGGCGTCAATCTCCGGCGCGGCGGGGGCAGTGACTATGGCGGTTCCGTGGCTCATCGGGCGGATTATACACCGATTGCTATTGGCAAGAATTTATCGCCAGGAAAGGGGCTAGGGGTTAGGGGCTAGGGGCTAGGGAAGAGCGTTCTTCCCTAGCCCCTAACCCCTAGCCCCTTTCTTAAGCGTCGTCGCCCCGCTCGGCCAGGTAGTCCGTGTAGCCCCCGACGTACTCCGTCAGCCGCCCATTGCGCAACTCCACGACGCGGTCAACCACCCGGTCGAGAAAGTAACGGTCGTGGGAGATGACCAGCACCGTGCCCACGAACTCGTCGAGCGTCTCTTCCAGCACTTCGATGGCCGGGATGTCGAGGTTGTTGGTCGGCTCGTCGAGCAGCAGCAGGTTCGGCCGCTGCAACACCAGTCGCGCCAGTTGCAGCCGGCTGCGCTCGCCGCCGCTCAGCTTGCCAATAGCCTGCGTCGTCTGGTCATAGCTGAACAGGAAGCGCAGCAGGAAGGCCACCGCCGCCTCGCGCGTCAGCGGCGCGGCGGCGCGGATGCAGGTGATGAGGTCTTGCGCCGGGTCGAGCGTCTCCTGCTCCTGGGCGTAGTAGCCGATCTGGATGCTGGGGCCGACCTTGACCTCGCCGGCCGAGGCGCTGTCGGGGTCGAGCAGCAGCCGGAACAGGGCCGACTTGCCCGCGCCGTTTGGCCCCACCAGCCCGACGCGCTCGCCGTGCCACAGGGTCAGGTTAAGGTTGGCGAACAGGGTGCGGCCGTTGTCGAACGTCCGGGCCACGTCGTCCAGTTCCAGCACCTTGTTGCTGCCGCGCCAGCCGTTCAGCTCCAGCGTCATGCGTTTGGCTTCGGCCACCTTCTCGATCTTGTCCATCTTGTCGAGCATCTTCTGCCGGCTGCGCGCCTGGCGGATGTGGCGCTCGTTGACCACCAGCGAAGCCCACAACTCGAAGCGGGCGATGGCCGCCTCGATGCGGGCGATCTCCTTCTGCTGCGCGGCGTACATCTGCTGCTGGCGCAGGCGGCGCAGGGCGCGCTCGGTGGTGTAGGCGGTGTAGTTGCCCAGGTACTGCGTCAGGCGGCCGCCGTCCAGTTCGGCGATGTGGGTGGCCACTTCGTCCAGCAGATAGCGGTCGTGGGAGATGATGACCACCGTGCCGGGGTAGTCGCGGATGATGGCCTCCAGCGCCCGCTTGGCCGGCAGGTCGAGGTGGTTGTCCGGCTCGTCGAGCAGCAGCAGGCCCGGCTGTTGCACCAGCAGCTTGGCCAGCATAATCAGCTTCTTCTGCCCGCCGCTCAGATGCTCGGTCAGCGTGCCCCAGCGCGCCTTGTCCAGCCCCAGGGCGACCAGCGTCTCCTTCACCCGGCTCTCGTAGCGCGGCCCGTCCAGCCGCTCGAACTGGTGCAACAGCCGCTCCTGGGCCTTCATCGCCTTGGCCAGCGCCGCCGGATCGCCGTAGACCTCCGGCCGGCCCATGCGGTCGGCCAGGGCGTCCAGTTCGCGCTCGATGTCGCCCAACTCCGGCAGGGCGGTCAGCGCCTCTTGCAGCACGCTGCGGCCGGCGGGCAGGGCCGGCTCCTGCTCCAGCCGCCCCCAAGTCAGCCCGGCCAGGCGGAAGGCGCTACCGCTGTCGCCGCTCAACTCGGCGGCGACGAGCTTCATCAGCGTGGACTTGCCCGCGCCGTTCGGCCCGACAAGGCCGATGCGCTGGCCGCGCTGAATCTCCCAGGTCAGGTCGGCGAAGATGGGCCGCCCGGCCAGGCTGACGGCGATACGATCGAGTTTGACGACAATTTCGGCCATTGATCATCTCTCCAGAAAACAAAAAAGCCGGGGTTTGCGCCCCGGCTTAGATTCTCGCTCACTCAACAACTTTACATAAGAATCATCATACAGGCGCAATTCGACAAGGCCACCCCGCGATGGAAGCCAACAGGTGCGTCTGCACGATGCGATTCGTATAGCCATTGATGAATGACATGATAGAGAAGCTTACCTCAAGCAAGGTGGACAGGCAACTTCCGGCAACAGTGCTATACTGCCGCCAAAGAGGCACACCATGAAACACATCGGCCGCCTGTTGCCGCTCCTGCTGCCCATCCTGCTCCTGCTGTCCGCCTGTGACCTGCTCAGCGAAACGCCGCTGGCCGGCTCGGCCACGCCCACCACGCCGGCCGCGCCAACGGCCACAGCGTCGGCCGCCGTCGTGACGAGTTTTCCGTCGCCGACGCCGGACGCGCCGCTGTCGCCCCTGCGCGTCTGGCTGCCGGCGGAGATCGCCGCGCGCACCACGGCCGGCGCGCAGGCGTTCGCCGACCAAGTGCGCGCCTTCGAGACGACCCAGCCGGAGTTGGATGTCGTCATCGAGCAGAAGCCGGTCGAGGGGGCGGGCGGCATTCTGAGCTACCTGCGCACCGGCGCGACCGTGGCCCCGTCCATTTTACCCGACGTGATCGCTCTGCCGACGGGGGCCATCACCGACCCGGCCGTGCGCCAGCTCTTGCAGCCGCTCGACGGCCTGCTTCAACCGGCTGACGCCTACCACGATGCCGCAGCGCAGGTCGTGGCCGACGACCGCCTCTTCGGCATCCCCTTCGCCAGCGCCGGGCTGACGCATCTGGCCTACGTCCCGTCGCCCGAAACGAACGCCATCCCCATGCAGTGGACGGCCTTCATCTCCGACACCAACCACACCCTCGTCCTGCCGGCCGACAGCCGCGACGGGGCGCTGTTTGGCCTCCAGTTCTATCTGGCCGAGGGGGGCGCGCTGGTCAACGAGACCGGGCAACCCGACCTACAGCCGGAGCCGCTGGCCCGCGCGCTGCGCCAGATCGCCCTGCGGCCGGAGAACCTGCTGCAAAGCCGCCAACTGAAGACGCAGGACGAAGCCTGGCAGTACTACCGCGTCGGGCTGAGTGGCTTCCTGTGGTTGCGGTCGGAGTACTACCTCGGCCGCCGGGCGGAGTTGGGCACGACGGCCATGCCCGACCTGGCCTATTCGCGCGTGCCCGGCCCCAACGGCGCGCTGACGCCGCGGACGACCACCTGGGCCTGGGCCATCACCACCAGCGACCCGGCGCGGCAGGCGCTGGCCGCGGCGCTGATCCAGGCTCTGAGCGCGCCGGAGAACCTGTCCGACTTCGCCGAGCGCAGCCAGCTCCTGCCCGCCCAGCGTCCGGCGATGGCTTTGCTGGCCGAGGGCAGCGACTACTTTCGGTTTGCCGACGGGGAGTTGGAGCGGGCGCAGGCCATGCCGGTCAGCGAGTCGAGCCGGCAGATGGCGGTCATCGGCGACGCGGTCTTTCAGGTGCTGACGACCGACGCCACGCCCGAAGCCATCGCCGAACAGGCTGTCCTGAGCTTGCGCCAGTGATCGCCCAGCGTCGCGGCGGCGTCGGCCACGGCCCGTTCAACGCCCGGCGATAGCCCTTCGCCAAAGGCGACGTTCGCCGGTTCGATGCCCAGAATGTGGACGGCCGCCCCCGACTCGGCCGCCAGATAGCCGGCCAGCATGGCCAGCGACAGGGTGTGGGTGCTGCCGCCGCGGCCGTCGGCCTCCTCCGGCCGCAGCCAGACGATGGTGCCCGGCGCGCTGCCGCCGCGGGCGGCGTCAATCAGCAGAATCACGTCCGGGCGAAAGCGGATGATGGGGCCGAGGCAGTTCTCCGGCGCGTGACCGGCGTCGAGCAGCAGCAGCGACGCATCGGGCAATAGCCCGGCGAGGCGGCCGACGACGGCCGGCCCCACGCCGTCGTCGCCGCGCAAGCGCTGGCCGATGCCGACGACGGCCAGGCGGGGCGGCCGGCCGTCGGGCCGCGGGCTAAGCGCCCGTCGCAGGCAGGTCTTCCAGGTCAACGCGGGCCACGTCCTCCGGCCGGCCATAGGTCACGACGAAGGCGTCGCGATCGCCGCCGGCCAGCTCCCAAGACTCTTCCTGCAAGGTGATGCAATTGAAGCGGCAGTTGTAGGCGCACTGGCCGCAGAAGGTGCAGCGGTCGGTGTGATAGCGAAAGACGAAGCGCTTGTTGGCCTTGTCAAGCGTGAAGAAGTCAATGGCCTCCGCCGGGCAGTCCTTGACGCACAACATGCAGCCGGTGCAGCCTTCGGGCGTCCAGGTGACCTCGCCCCGGTACTGCGGCGGCGCGGGACGCTTCACAAAGGGGTAACGTTCAGTGACCGGCCGGCGAAAGGCCGACCGCGCCAGATCGGTGAACAGGGCAATTTTCATCGTAGCACCCGGTAGATGAGCAACAGCAGCCATTGGGCCAGCACCAGCACTGACCCCAGCCGCCACCACAAGTTGACCGTCTGGTCAATGCGCAGACGGGCCAGCAACGTTTGCAGGACGACGACAATGAGCAGCAGGCCAATCGTCTTGGCCGTGAAGAGCACGGCGGCCAGCGGCCCCGCGCCGACGCCGCCCAGATAGAGCGCCGTCACCAGCGTCAGGCCGACGACAAGCTCCACGGCGCGGGCCAACGAGAAGAGGGCCAGCCCTCGCCCGCTGTACTCGGTCAGCGCCCCGGCGACGATCTCCGTCTCCGCCTCCGGCGCGTCGAACGGCGGCAGTTCCAGTTTGCCCATCAGGCCGACCAGGGCGACGACGAAGGTGATGGGCAGAGTCAGCAGGAACCACGGTTGGTCGGCGGCCGTCGTCGCCAGTTCGCCGATCTGCCAGCTACTCGGCTGCCCGGCCAGCATCAGGGCCACCGCCGGGCTGAGCAGGGCCAGGATGAACGGCGCTTCGTAGGCGAACATCTGCGTGAAGACGCGCAACGCCCCGGCCAGCGAGAAGCGGTCGCGCGTCTGCGCCCCGGCCAGACCGATGCACAGCGTCAGCAAGCTCATCAGGTAGAGGGTCACGATGAGATCGCCGGGGAAGCTGAACACCGGGGCCAGGCCGAAGAGGGGCACGTAGAGGGCGGCCGTCAGCGCCCCGGCCAGGGCCAGCACCGGCAAGGCGGCGAACAGGAACGCGCTGCTGCCGGCGGGATGGATCTCCTCCTTGCCCAGCAGCTTCAGCGCGTCGGCAAACGGCTGGAACCAGCGCGGCCCCAGGCGGTTCTGGAAGCGGGCCAGCAGCTTGCGGTCGGCCCACTGGTAGAGCAGCCCGGCGGCGATCAGCCCCAGCCCGGCGGGGAAGAAGAGTAGGTTGATGAGGTCTAGTGCCATTTTAGTTGTCAGTTGTCAGTGGTCAGTTGTCAGTAGGTCAGTAGGTCAGTAGGTCAGTAGGTCAGTAGGTCAGTAGGTCAGTAGGTCAGTAGGTCAGTAGGTCAGTAGGTCAGTAGTCGTTGGTCGGTAGGTACTCGCCACCCGCCACCCCGCTCTTAATTCGTAGTTCGTCGTTCGTAATTCGTAGTTCTCCGGTAGTACTCAATGCCATACCGCCGCAAGTCGGCCCACGACCAGGCCCGGCCGTCGCCGCCGGCGCGGCGGATGGTGACGGCGCGGTCGTTGCAGGAGAAGCACGGGTCAATGCCGACGAGGATCATGGGCACGTCGGCCAGGTTGTGGCCGATGGTCTGCGTCAGCACCGAGCCCATATTGCACAGGGTTGGCGTGCGCACCTTCACCCGGTCGGGCGTCTCGCCGCCGGTGCTGCGGATGTAGTAGAACAGTTCGCCGCGCGGCGCTTCGACGCGGCTGATGACTTCGCCCGGCTTCAGCTTGCGCGGCATGCGCTTGGCCGTCAGTTCGCCGGCGGGCAGACCGGCCAGCAAAACGCGAATCAGGCGGTAGCTGTCGAGCAGTTCGTCGAGACGCACCAGGAAGCGCGCCTCCAGATCGCCGGCCGTCAGCAGTTGAATCTGGGCCGGGAAGTCGGCATAGGCAACGTAGGGGGCGTCCACGCGCACGTCGCGGGCCACGCCGGAAGCACGCGCCGTCGGCCCCACGACGCCCAGCGCCAGCGCTTCGGCATGGGTCATCGTGCCGACGCCGCGGGTGCGTTGCAGGAAGAAGGCATCTTCGCTAACGACGCGGCGGTAGTGGTGGGTGCGCTCCTCCAGGAACTCCAGGCCTTTCAGGATGGTTTCGGCCGCCTCGTCGCTCAGGTCGAACTTGACCCCGCCCAGCACGTTGGCCGAGTAGTGAACGCGATTGCCGCTCATCGTCTCCAGGATGTCCATGACCGTTTCGCGGTCGCGCCAGCTATACATGAACAGCGTGTCGAAGCCGGCGTCGTGGGCGGCCACACCCAGCCACAACATGTGGCTGTGGATGCGCTCCAACTCGCAGATGATCTCGCGGATGGCCTGGGCGCGGGCGGGCACTTCGACCTCGGCCAGTTGCTCTACGCCAACAGCGAAGGCCGTGCTGTGGATGTGGGAGCAGATGCCGCAGATGCGTTCCATCAGGTAGAGGGTCTGCGTCCAATTGCGCCCCTCGGCGCCCTTCTCAATGCCGCGATGGGCGTAGCCCAGGCGCACGGTGGCGTCGGTGACGGTCTCGCCCTCGACGGTGAACTCGAAGTGGCCCGGCTCCTTCAGCGCCGGGTGTTGCGGCCCGATGGGCACGACAAAGCGATCGGTGGCGGGCGCGTTCATTGCGGCACACTCTCCTGTTCCAGTAGTTCAGGGCGGAAATCCTTGCGCAGCGGGTAGACGCCGGCGGGCCAATCGTCGGCCAGGAACAGCCGCCCCCGCTGCGGCGCGCCGACCACAGTCACGCCCAGCACTTCGATCAACTCCTGCTCATACATGGCCGCCAGCGGGATGAGCGGCCGGATTGTCGGCACTTCGGCCGCCTCGCGCGGCACGGCCAGGCGCAGGGTGACGACGGCCGCGCCCTCGGCGAAGTGGTAGAGCACGTGCAACTGGCCGGTGGCCAGGCCGGGGTCCAGCCCGGTGATGGCCGCCAGATAACCCCATTCGCCGGCCACCAGCGTGGCCACGACCGGCAGCAGTTCATCGGACGATAGCCAGATGTCCAGCCGGTTTTCGGCCGGGCGCTCCGTCTTGCCCAGCCACGGCTCCAGCAGCGCCTCAGCGCGCGCCAAGTGGTTCTGCGTTTGGTTCATCGCTCACTTCCTCTTCCAGAGCCGAAGCGGCCGCGCCGGCTTCGACCAACAGGCGGTCAATCTCGGCCGCGCGGTCGGGCTGGAGCTTCTTCAGGAGAACGGCCACGCCCTGGATGATGGCCTCCGGCCGCGGCGCGCAGCCGGGCACGTAGACGTCAACGGGGATGACCTCATCCACGCCGCCCATAATGTTGTAGCAGCCGCGAAACGCGCCGCCGGAGATGCTGCACGCGCCCACGGCGACGACGAACTTCGGCTCCGGCATCTGATCGTAGATGCGCCGCAGCCGGTCGCGCGATTGGCGCGTCACCGGGCCGGTGCAGACCAGCACGTCGGCGTGGCGTGGGCTGCCCTGCAGCTTGACGCCCAGCCGTTCCAGGTCGTAGCGCGGCGTCAGCGTGGCCAGGATTTCGATGTCACAGCCGTTGCACGAGCCGCTGTTGTAGTGAACCAGCCACGGCGAGTTGGCCAGCGACCAGTTGCGTAGCCGATCCAGCACAGTCCGCCAGCGCGGCGGCGATTGGGTCGTGATGGTGTCCATATCTGTAACGCTCATTGCGTCTAACTCAACAACAAAATGATCAGCGTCAGCGACAGGCCGCCCAGGTAAAACAACAGCGCCGTCCACAGCGCCGGGCCGAGGGCCACGCCGCCGGCCAACCCGGCCGTGGCCAGCACCAGCGCGCCCAGATGGAGCACGGCAAAGAACAGGGCGACAATGAAGAAGCGGCGATAGCCGGGCGCGGCCTTGGTTGTGGCGGCCACTTCGCCGCCGGCGTAGAGACTCGATTGGGCCGCCGACGGCCGCGCCGCGGGCGCCAGCAGCCGGCCAAAGCCGAACAGCAGCGCCACCAGCCCGATGTAGGCCAGCAGAGCGACCGGCGGAGTTAACATCACGCTCATTCCACTACCTCCCACATTTATTGCCCGAACGCGGCCAGCAGGTCGGCCGCGGCCGGAATGGTCAGCCAGCCGGCCAGGAAGGGCAGCACGCCCAGAACGACGACGGCCACGGCCAGCACCACCAGTGGGGCCAGCATGGCCGCGGGAATAGCTCGACCGTTGGCCACCAGCGCCCCCGGTTCGCGCCGGTACATGCGGTTGACCAGCGGCGCGTAGTAGGCCAGCGACAGGACGCTGCACAGGGCGGCGACGATCAGGACGATGAGGATGCCCACGTCGCGCGTTTGCGCCCCGGCCACGAGAATCTGCCACTTGGACATGAAGCCGACCAGCGGCGGCAGCCCGCCCAACCCCAGCACGGCCAGACTGAGCACCAGCGCCACCAGCGGGTAGCGCCGCGCCGCGCCGGACAGATCATCCACGGTCAGTGGCTGATGGCCCGCGCCGGCCCCCGCCTGTCCCAGAGAATGTTGCAGCCCGAACATCAGCGCGCCGACGGCCAGAAAGGCCAGCCCCTTCATCAGGCCGTGGCTGAGCAGGTGGAAGAAGCCCGCCTGCGCTCCGGCGGCCGTGCCGACGTAGAGGGCCACGCCCAGACCGACGATCATGTAGCCGACGTGGCCGATGCTGGAGAAGGCCAGCAGCCGCTTGACCTGCTGTTGCCGCAGCGCCAGCAGGTTGCCGGCCAGCATGTTGAACAGGCCGAAGCCGATGAGCAGCGCGCCCCAGGACACGGCCGCGCCCGACAGGGCCGATAGCGCCCGCAGCAGGGCGATCAGACCGGCCTCGATGACCACGGCCGACAGGATGGCGCTGATGCCGCTGGGAGCCTGGGCGTGGGCGTCGGGCAGCCAGGTGTGCAGCGGCACGAGGGCGATCTTGACGCCGAAGCCGACGACGAACAGCGCCCCGGCTGTCAGCCACAGCACCGGCTCGACCGGCGCGGCGGCCAGGGCCTGCCGCACCTCCAATACGTCCAGCGTGCCCGCCGACAGCAGCACCAGCGCGATGCCCAGCAGGATGAAGACCGAGCCGGCGGCGCTCTGCACCAGGTACTTGATGCCCGCCTCCAGCGCCAGCCGGTCGTGGGTATAGAAGACGACCAGCGGATAGGAGGCGAAGGCCATGGCCTCGAACCATAGCCACAGGTTGAACAGGTCGCCGGCGCTGCCCAGGCCGATGATCGCCCCGCAGACCATCAGCAGCAGGGCGTAGTGCTTCTCGCCCCCCTCGCTGTGGCCGATGTAGGGGCCGGAGTAGATGAGGATGACCGTCGTCAGCGTCAGCACCAGCGCGGCCAGCAGCAGGCTGAGGCCGTCGAAGCGCATGGTGATCGCGCCGAGCGTCCACGTCGCCTGCGTCACCAGTTCGGGCGCGCCGGCGCTGTAGAACGCCGTCAGCGCCCGGCCGAAGGCCCACCAGGCCACGGCCAGACAGAGCAGCCCCAGCCAGCGGGCCAGACCGCGCCGCCGGCCGGTGATGATGTCAATGCGGCCGATGATGTAGACGAACGGCCCCGATAAAAGAAGCCACGAAATGAGCCAGACAAAAGGCGGCAGGGTCATATCACACAACCCCCAACAACACGAGTAGCAACATAGCCACGGCCAGCAAGACCAGCCCGGCCAGATTCCAGTTCAATTGCCCCGTTTGCGTCCGCTGCAGCACGGCGGCCGTGCCGCGGGTGGCGTTGGCCACGGCGGCGGCCGAATCATTGAACAGCGCCTCCGCCCCACCGATAGCCCGCTTCACCGTCGCGCCGCGCCCCGGTTGGCTCGTCCGCGCCGTCCAGGCCCACAGCAGCACACTCAGCAGCGTGGCGGTCAGGACGACGGCCGTGGACAGGCTGGTTGCCGTGTGGGTCGAAATCAGCTCCTCGACTGGCCAGTGGGGCAATACAGAGGCGGTGTGGAAGGGTAGGGTGGCCAGCATCCACACGGCGAACGGCTCGGCCAGTAGCCAGGCGAAGCAGGCGCCGGCGGCGAGGACGTAGAGGGGCAGGAGCATGGCCGCGCGGGGGAGCCGGGGGGCGGGGGAGCTGGGGTGATGCGCCTTGGCGGAGTCCGCATCCTCAGATGCGGAATGGGTGGCGAGTGGCGCGTGCGGCCGGCTCCCCTGCTCCCCTGCTCCCCTGCTCCCCTGCGCTTCCGGAGTGCGGAAGAAGACCAGCCAGCACATGCGGGCGACGTAGAACGCGGTCAGGGCCGCGCCCAGCACCAGGGCCACGTAGACCCACGGGCTGCGTTCCAACGCCGTCTCCAGCAGAATCTCCTTGCTCCAGAAGCCGTTGAACAGCGGCAGGCCCATCAGCGCCGCCGCGCCGATGAGGAAGGGCACGGCCACGGCGCGCATCTCCGACCGCGGATGCGACCACAGGCCCCCCATCCGCCGCATGTCGCGCGTGCCGACGTTGTGGATGATGGCCCCCGCGCCCAGGAACAGCAGCGCCTTGAAGATGGCGTGGCTGAACAGGTAGAACTGGCTCTCGAAGATCGCCCCCAGGCCGACGCCCGTGACCATGAAGCCCAACTGGCTGACGGTGGAGTAGGCCAGGGTGCGCTTTAGATCATGGCAGGTCGTGGCCAGCAGCCCGGCCAGCAAGACCGAGGCCAGGCCAACGAGGACGACGGCCGTCGTCCAGCCGGCCACGCCGGCGAAGGCGGGGTAGAAGCGGGCCAGCAGATAGACCCCGGCGTTGACCATTGTCGCCGCGTGGATGAGGGCGCTAACCGGCGTTGGCGCTTCCATCGCGTCGGGCAGCCAGATGTGCAGCGGGAACTGGGCCGACTTGGCCATCGCCGCCAGCAGGAAGCCGAAGGCCACCACGGCCAACATGCCGCTGGGCAGATCGCCGAATGACGCCAGCAGGGTGCTGACCTGCAAGTCGGGCAGGTAGGCCGAGGCGACGAGGATGCCCACCAGCAGCCCCACGCCACCCAACTGGGTGATGATCAGCGCCTTGATGCCCGCGGCCACGGCCCGCGGGTCGTCGTTGTAGAAGGAGATGAGGGCGTAGGAGCAGAAGGCGGTCACTTCCCAGAAGAGGAACAGGAAGAGCAGGTTGCCGCTGAAGACCAGCCCGCACATGGCCCCGATGAAGGCCAGCACCAGAGCGTAGTAGCGCCCCAGTTGGGCCTCGCCGGCCATGTAGCCGGCCGAGAAGATGACCGTCAGGCTACCGATGCTGGTGGCGATGACGGCCAGGAAGACGGCCAGGCTGTCGGCCACGAAGGTCAGGTCGCCGATGAACGGGCCAAACGGCAGGCGCAGGGCGGCGTCGGCCGACGTCTGCCAGCGCGCCGCGGGCAGCAACAGCAGCGCCGCCCCGGCGGCAACGAGAGCCGCGACCGCCGCCAGCACGTGTTGGGCGCGCGGCCGCCGGTCGCCGATCAGCCAGACCAGCAGCGCCCCGACCCACGGCGCGCCGATGGCGGTAAGAATGAGAGACGGAGCCATAGCGTTTCCTTACCCAGAGAATCCACAGATTTCACAGATTCCACAGATTTCAAAAGCGATGAATCCGTGTTAGCTAGTTAGTGGCGCAAGCGGGCCAGGTCGGCCGCGTCCAGCGTCCCCGTCCGGCGCTTGATCTGGACGATGAGCGCCAGGGCCAGGACGGCGGAGATGGTATCCACGACGATGACGGTCAGGGCGATGCTCTGCGCCAGGTTGATCTGGCCGACGGCGTCCCCGGCGGCGACGAGGGCCAGCAGGGCCGCCTTGACCATGATTTGCAGGGCGATGACGACCTTGATCAGATGGCGGCTGATCAGCAAGCCGTATAGCCCAACCCCCAGCAGCAGGACGACGCCGGCGATAGACAACTGGAGAGGAGTCATTGGCGCACCTCCACAGCCGGCGTCTCCGGCGCGCGCGTCTCGCCCATCAGGCTGAGCACGCCCATGACGCCGGTGATGACGACCACCAGTTGCACGGCCAGATCGAGCAGGCGGTTGTCCCAGATTTGGGCCACGAACGGGGCGTCGGCAGCGACTTGCCGGATGGGGGGCAGGGCGGGCAGCAGCAGCCACAACAGCGCGCCGCCGGCCACGATGACCAGCAGCCAGGCGAACGGTCGGGGGATGAGCGCCGCCGGCATCGTCTCATCCTCGGCCATGCTGATGGCAAAGGCCAGTAAGACGGTGATGAGGCCCGCGCCGACGCTCAATTCAACGACGGCCAACTCCGGCGCGCCCAAACGGTAGAAGATAATGGAGACGACCGCGCTGAGGGCGGCCAACCACAAAGCAGCGTGCAGGGGGCGGGTGCGAACCGCCATTCCCGCACATAACCCGGCAAGAAGAAGCAGTAACACGTGAAGCGACATCGCGTCACCTCCTGATACTCTAACAATACGTCAGGGGCGAAATGACGTTTAGTGATACTTGTCATGCGAATGGCATGACAAACGTCCTGATTTGTGAATTATGTCACAAATAGGATGCAAATGATTGGGCAGTTTGTCCAGTTGTAGCGCGAGATGCCATCTCGCGTCCTGGGCAGCACGGAACGCGGGATGCCATCACGCGCTACAAAGGAAGAGTGGTTTAGAGGGTGGTATCTACGAGGGGTAGCGAGGCCGTCTCGAAAGCGGGCGCGGCGTCGCGGCCGAGCAACTCGTCGTAGACGCCCACCAGCCGCGCGGCAATGATGGCCCAGTCGAACTGTTCGGCGTAGCGCCGCGCCGCCTGGCCCATTGCTTCGCGGCAGTCCACGTCGGTCAGCAGCGTGTAGAGGCGCTCGGCCAGCGCTTCGGGGTCGCGCGAAGGGACGTGGTAGCCGGTCAGCCCGTCCTGCACCAGAAAGGCCAGCCCGCCCACTTCCGAAGCGATCACCGGCCGGCCCATCGCCATCGCCTCCAGGGCCACCATGCCGAAGCTCTCGTAGTGGGAGGGCATGACGACCACCTCGGCCGCGGCGTAGTAGCAGGGCAGCACGTTCTGGTCCTTGGCCCCCAGGAAGACGACCACATCATGGATGTCCAGGTCTTGCCGCAATGCCTGGAGGCGGGCCATCTCCGCGTCGGGCGAGTCGGCCCACGGGTCGCCGCCGATGATGGCCACGCAGGTGTTCTCCACCGCCGCCGGATAGCGCTCCTTCAGCAGAGCCATGGCCCGGATTAGGGTGTCCACGCCCTTGAGCGGCTCGATGCGCCCGGCGAACATGATGTTGTTGTCGCCACAGGGGATGCCGACGCAGCGCTTGGCCTCAACCCGGTCAATGGGGCGGAAGCGGCGCAGGTCAACCCCGGGCGGGATGATCGCCACCTTGCCCGCGTCGGCCCCGTAGAGCCAGATGAGTTGCGCCTGCTCGGCCGGGGTGGCGGCGATGACGCGGTCGGCCACGCGCAGGACGTGACTCTCGCCGTCGAGGCGGGCTTGCGGGGCGCGTTCGGCCGCGTCCTGGGCAATGCGGTTCTTCATGTGGCCCAGGGTGTGGAACATATGGACGACCGGCAGTTCGCCCCAATACCCTTGCAGCTTCTCGGCCACCAGGCCCGACAGCCAGTAGTGGCTGTGGATCAGGTCGTAGTGCAGCCCTTCGGCGGCGGCGAAGTCGGCCACGCCGGCGGCGAACTCGTCCAGATAGTTGCCCACCTCGGCCACGGGGATGGGAGCTTGCGGCCCGGCGGGGATGTGGATGACCCGCGCCCGCTGGCCCAGATCGTGGACGACCATCGGCACGCAGTCGTCCTGCGAACGGGTAAACACGTCCACGTGCAGCCCCATGCGACCCAACTCGGCGCTCAGGTCGCGGACGTAGACGTTCATGCCGCCCGTCTTCTTGCCGCCCAACATGGCCAGAGGACAGGTGTGGACGCTGAGCATGGCCACGCGCAAGGGGTGGGAGGGGCGGGTGGCGGATGGCGCGTGGCGCGTGGCGAGTGGCGAGTCAACCATTGGATTTACTTCTACCAAATTAGAGCGGGCGGCGCAGGGTCAGGCGGTAAATGGGGCGGTCAACCGCGCCGAAGCGGTACTTGTACTCTTCATTGCCGCGCAGGAAGTCGAACTCGCGGCGGCCGAGGGCGATGGCCCGTTCGATGGCCGCGGCGGTCAGCACGACGCCGGGGCTGAGGGCGGCGAAAGCGGCCGGGTCGAGGCCGGAGTTATAGACCCAGATGCGGTTGCGGTAGTCGAAGTTGAACAGCGCCGCCGCCGCCCGCCCCTCGACGCCGCAGAACAGCAGTTGCAGCGTGCCCGCCGCCTGGGCCGCGCGGGCCACGTCGTGGAAGACGGCCCGCCGCCCCTCATTCAGCCAGTCGCGCTTCTCGAAGGTGCTGCTTTGCAGCAGGTCGAGGAATTGGCCCACGGCGGCGTCCACGTCGTCGTCCGGCCCGACGGCCGTCGTCGTCAGGTCGGCCCCCTCGGCGCGGCGCAGCTTGCGGCTGACCTCGCGCCGCTGCTTGCTGTCTAGGCTTTCCAGATAGGCGTCAAAGGTGTCGGGGAGGCTGATGGTGGGGCAGACTTCGGCTTGTTCTTCGTGGAGGTCATAGCCGCGTTCGCGGGCCAGGGTGGGCAGGATGGCGCGGGTGGGGGAGTCGTGGGGGATGTTACACAGGTCGAGAGTCGTCCAGGCCGGTGACGTGACCGATTCGAGACACGACAGCACCGCGGCCCAGGCGTCCGCGGCGCGTTCGGTCGGGGCGATGAGGTCGAGATAGTCCGTCTCCTCGACGCAGCCGTTGAAACGCAGCGCGCCATCGAGGGCGAAGAAGCAG
>WBZP01001904.1_pt1 | contig 24759 bp, 20 predicted proteins | sample 5204301 | NCBI WGS metagenome assembly WBZP01 (sample SAMN12412401, study PRJNA552823) | activated sludge metagenome | isolation source: activated sludge from nitrification reactor of wastewater treatment plant... | place: USA: Pennsylvania | collected 2017 | reverse complement strand
CATCGGAAGCAGTGCCGCGATGACCGTGAACGTCGCCAGGATCGTGGGATTCCCGACTTCGTCGACCGCATAGATCGACGCTTCCTGGTGGGGCTTCAGGCGCAGCGTCAAATGGCGGTAGGTGTTCTCGACCACGACAATCGCGTCGTCCACCAGAATGCCGATGGAGAAGATCAACGCAAAGAGCGTGACACGATTGATCGTGTAGCCGATGAGCATGGACGTAAACAGTGTCAAGGCCAGCGTCAAGGGAATCGCCAGCGAGACAACGATCGCCGGGCGCAGGCCCAGCGTCAGTCCAAGAAACGCGACCACCGCGGCCACCGCAATGAAGAGATGCCAGAGCAACTCATCGGCCTTCTCGCGGGCGGTTTCTCCATAGTCGCGCGTCACCGTCACGCGGACGTCCGCCGGGACCGTCCGCCCCTTCATGTCCTCAACCTTGCGGATCACGCTCTCGGCCACGCTCACGGCATTCATCCCACCCTGCTTGGCAATCGCCACGGTCACCGCAGGCTCCTCATCCTGATCGCGCGCCCCGAACCAGACATACTGCTTCGCCTCATTCGGACCATCGGTGACGTCTACCACTTGCCGAAGGTAGACGGGGCGCTGCTCATTGACACCGACCACTAACGACTCCAGATCCTCACGGGAGCGAATGAACCGCCCCGTTTCCACCAGAAAGCTCTGATTGCGGCTGTCGAACCGGCCTGTCGGCAGGGCCCGATTCTCGCCGCGAATCACACGGGCCACCTGCAACGGAGTCAGACCATAGGCCTTCAATCGCGCCGGATCGATCTGCACACGCAATTCACGCAACCGCCCCCCGACGATGAAGCCGCCGGAGGTCCCGGGAACTTTCTTCGTTTCCTCCAACACCTGCTCAGCCAACTGATGCAGATCAAACTCACCGTACCGCTGGCTCGACAGCGTCACGGTCACAATCGGCACGTCGTTGACGTCTTTCGGCTTCACCAGAAACGGCTCGGCTCCCGGCGGCAGGAGATCCTGGTTCGACATCAGCTTGTCGTACAAATCGACCAGACTCTGCTCCATCGGCTGGCCGACATAGAAACGCACGATGATCAGCGCGCCGCCGGGGCGCGAGATCGAATAGACGTACTCCACGCCTTTGATCTCGGAGAGTTTGCGTTCGAAGGGTTTGGTCAGTTGTTCTTCAACGATCTTGGCGGAGGCGCCGGGAAAGGGCAGCCACACGTCGGCCATCGGAACGACGATTTGCGGCTCTTCTTCGCGAGGGGTGACGACGATAGCAAACAAGCCCAGCAATAAGGCCGCCAGCATGATCAGGGGCGTCAGCTTGCTCCCGATAAACAGCGCGGCGATCCGACCACTGAGCCCTGGGCGGTAGTCCGTCATTCGTTCACCGTCATTGGCAGGTCAATGGAGTCCGTCGCTCGTATCTCGTGAAGCGTATCTCGCAATCCATCCTGCGCTTCACCCTTCACGAGGCCCGCTTCACGGTGTCTTCGCGGTCGGAAACGCCGCTGTATCGACGATCTCCACAACAGCACCGTCGATGCCCCGGCTGCCATCAGTCAATACCCGTTCGCCCAGGTTCACGCCGGACAGAATTTCCAGTTGCTGATCAAACCGTCGTCCGGCCTTAATCCACCGGAGCCTGGCAATCCGGTCGGCCCCGACGACATAGACACTCGTCAGCTCCCCGCGTTCGACTACAGAGGACGCCGGGATCAGGATCGTGTGACTGGTTCCTTTATCCAGCTGAAAACGGCCGAACATCCCGGTTTTCAACCCCGGGGTCTTGGGAAGGTCGACTTTCACCATGAAGGTGTGGGTTTGCGGATCGCCGGCCGGCAGGATCTGACTCACCACTCCGTTCAGAACCTGAGGCTCCAACGCGTCGATCGACACAGCAATCTTGTCCCCCCGGGCGATCGATTTCAGGTCACCTTCCGCCACCGTCGCCTCCAGGCGGAGCTGGAGCGGATCTTCCATCTTCAGCAAGGGTTGACCGGGCGACGCCAGCTCCCCTGCCTCCACTTTCTTTTCGGTGATGACCCCGTCAAAGGGTGCCTTCACGACGGTATAACTGAGCTGCGCGAGCACTGACTTCCGATTAGCCTCCGCAACCTTGAACGAACGGGTGGCATTCTCCATTTCCTGCTTCGACACCGCATCCTGTCCATAGAGCATCTTCATGCGATCCAACTGGGCCTTGGCATTCTCAACTTCCGCCGAGGCGCGCGCCAGATCGGCTTGAACATCACGATTGTCGAGCTGAATGAGCGTCTGCCCCTTTGAGACACGCGTGCCTTCCCTCACCAACAACGTATCAATCGTCCCTTGGATACGGCTGGACAGCGTGGCCTGGAAGACGGGCATGATTTGACCGGTGACTTCGACACGGACGGGAACCTGAGCGGACTTGATCTCGACGACCGCGACCTGAATGGAGGCCGGCGATGCTGCAGACACAACCGCGGTGGCCGGTTCTTCTTTGGAGCTACATCCAGCCGTTAAGAGGACTGTCGCGAGAATCCATCGTAGGCCCGTCATGACCATTGATCCTTCTACCGCGCAAACAAGACAACGCGTGTCATTCATCTTTAGGTGACGGCAGAACACGACCCAACCTTAACCTACGCCTCACTTTTTTGCACCAGCCTGACTACTCCTGCACGCCCAGCTTCCTTAAGAGCGCCATCATCGGACACCAGCCCGTAAAAGCCGACTGGATCAAATTCGCCGCCACAAAGGCCGCGAAGTAATTCCAGTACGGATGGACCGTCGCCCCCAGGATAATGGCAAGTAACACAAAGACCCCGGCAATCAATCGCAGCATCTCGTTGAGTTTCATAACGCCCTCCTTTCCTCTAACCCGTGTGAGTCAGCAAGCAGGCAAAGGATTCGACTGAGCCGATCAGGGCGTTTTCTTGAGGCTCAGCATATAGCTCGTCAGCTCATTCAGCTGGGGATCAGTGAGCGGAAACTTCGGCATGAACGATCCGGGCGACACCGATTGGGGATCCTTGAAGTGCTTCAGGTGCCATTCACGGTCCGGTCTCTTATCGCCGACGAAGGACAAGTCCGGTCCAATCGCGCCCCCCTCACCGTGAACACGATGACAGCCGACGCAGCCGAATTGATAATACAGCGCGCGCCCTTTCGCAATGGCCGGATCGACTCGCGGGACGGCGTAGAGATTCTTGAGGGAAATACCCAGCAGGGAAAACACCACGACGAGAAACACCGCCCCCGCGGCCAGCGCAGCCGGGCGCTTGATCGGATTCCGCACCGGGTTCCTGTCGATGAAGGGCCAGAACAGCATGCCAAGGACGACGAGCATCGGCAGCACCCAGGTCGCCAGCGGCTCCAGCGGCCCATGGACGTACTTCAGCAACTCGTAATAGAAGAGGAAATACCACTCCGGCACCGGCACAAAGCTCGTGTCTGACGGATCGGCCTTGTCGGTGAGAGGGAACGGCACCAGCAGGGCAAGAGCCGACACGACCGTGAAGACCACCAGCATCACGACGGCATCCATGTAGACCTGCCGCGGATAGAACGTCTCGCTGCCGAGTGACGCCCGCTCATCGGTCCAGGGACCGGCCGGCCCCACCCGCCGCAGAATGAAGAGATGGGCGGCGATCAAGCTGACCAGGACCGCCGGCAGAAAGAGCACATGGACGGCAAAAAACCGGGACAGCGTGAGGGCTCCCAGCACTTCCCCGCCCCGCATGACCCGCATCAAGAACTCTCCGACCACCGGCACGGTCCCCACCATATTGAGGCCGATCTGCGTCGCCCAATACGCCGTCTGATCCCACGGCAGCAGATAGCCGGTGAAGGCAAACGCCATCACAATGAGAAAGAGCACCACGCCCACCATCCACATCACCTCGCGCGGCGGCTTATACGCCCCATACAGGAACGCCTGGAGCATATGCAGCCCGATCGCCACAACCATGGCGGAGGCTCCCCAGTGGTGGAGGCCGCGCACGAACGCGCCGAATGTGACCTGTTCTTCAATGAACTGAATACTGTCGTAGGCATGATCGGGCGTCGGCGCATAATAGATGGCGAGAAACATCCCGGTGACGGCTTGCAGTAGGAAGAGAAACAGCGTGGCCGAGCCGAAGACATAAATCCAGCTGGCGCCGCCCGGGATGGGTTCGTCCAGGAGAGTCCGCTGTACCGGCTTCAGGTTGAGCCGGCTATCGAGCCAGGTATAGATTCGAGAGGCCATTCGTCCCTCGTGAAGCGTGAAGCGTCTCTCAGTCTACTAGATACTAGCGACGAGGTCGCGCTTCACCTACGGTTAAAGTTCCACTACCTGCGCAGTTCCCGGTTTGAATTCCTTGAAGACGACAAGAAGACGGCCGTTTTCGATCTTAGAGGGCAAGAGATCCAGGGGACGCGGGGCGGGACCTGCCACCACCTTGCCGTCGATGTCGAACACGCTACCGTGGCAGGGACATTTGAACTGTTTCTCCTCGCTCTCCCAGCGATAGCCGCAGCCGAGATGGGTGCACATCGGAGAGAACACTCTGACCTGCCCGTCCGGCTGCTTGACCGCCCAGACCGCCTTCTGTGACTGGCTTTTCAAATACCCGTCCTGAATCGTCGTGACATGGTCGAGTTGTTTGGGATCGCCGAGCGGCACGTCTTCCAGACCGCCGACATCTACCCAGGGCCGCGCCTTTCGCTTCAAGGCCGGAGAAATGACATACCCGGCCAGCGGAATCGCCAGCCCGAGCCCGATCAGACCTGCCGCCACCTTTGTGACCCAGCCGAAAAATGTCCGCCTCGTCCCGACAGGCGTGTGGGCCCCTCCCTCTTCACCGCCCCCCTGCTGCTTGCTCACAATAGGCCTCCATTGATCTTCCAGAGATTGTGGCCGATGAGGATCACCGCCACCGCCCAGGCGACAACGGCAAAGGCTCTGGTTAACAGCCTGGGGGAAAGAGCGCGACTCACCTGTCTCCCGGCCAACATTCCTATGATGGCTCCGGCAATCAAGAACGAGAGGACGCGCAGATCCAGCGGAACCAGACGGGCATACGCAACGACTCCCGTCAACGCAATGAGCGTAATGATCAGCAGGGAGGTCCCCACCGCCACTCGCATCGGAAATCCCAGCAGCAGCGTCAGCGCCGGCACAATCACAAACCCTCCTCCGACCCCGAAGAATCCGGTCAACAGCCCGACCACCAGTCCAATACCGCTGACTTTGACCCAACAGGTCCGCGGAAACAGATCCGCACAGATGCTACGCTCCTCAGGATCGTCCCGCAATGTCGTACGCCACCACATCTGTCCGGCTGCCACGATCATCAGGACGCCGAAGAGCACGAGTGTAATTTCTTCCCGCACGAGCCGATGCCCTGCGGTTCCCACCCACCCCCCGATCATCCCGGTGCAGCTCAACAGGAGCGCCGCCTTCACCTTGACGAGGCCCGACTGAAAGGATTCGACGGCACCAATGCAAGCAGCGGCGGCGACAAGCACGAGCGAAAGGCTCACGGCTTCCTGCACGCTCGTCCCGAGCGCATAGACCAGGAGGGGAATCGCGATCAGCGACCCACCGCTCCCCGTCACGCCCAGCGAGAGACCCACCAGACTTCCCACCACGACAGCAAGGACCGAGGGCTCCCCGCCCGTCATACGTTGTCTCTTCTTACGCTCATGAGGCTCACATTACGGCTACGCCACCACCTGGGACTTGATGACCGCTTCGAGGCGCTTCAAACTCTCCGGCTGACCCAACACAATCAGTTTGTCGCCCTCAGCGAGCAGGACCCTGGGACCGGGATTGAACTCAAGATGGCCCGATGTGCGCTTGACTGCAATCAAGATCAGCCCTCGATCCTCGGCGAATCCGCAATCGCAGGGAGTCCGGCCATCGAAACGTGAGCCCTGCTCAACGGTCAATTCTTCCATCTGAAGATCCAGATGTTCACTCTGTGTCGCCAGTTCGAGAAAATCCATCACCGCGGGACGGATCAAGGCTTGCGCCATTTGCAGCCCGCCGATGTGATAGGGCGACGAGACGCGGTTTGCGCCCGCCCGCATCAGCTTGTGCTCCGCCCCCTCGTCGCCGGCCCGCGCCACGATATAGAGGTCTTTGTTCAGCCCCCTGGCCGTCAGCACGATGTAGAGGTTCTCCGTGTCCGTATTCACGACGGACACCACCCCTTTGGCCCGTTCGATCCCCGCCCGGATCAGAACCTCATCCTGTGTGGCATCGCCTTCCACCGCCATCAGACCTTCCCGTTGCAACACAGCGATCACGTCGGGATTCTTGTCGATGACGACGAACGGCAGCGGTTTCGCGCGGAGCTCCTTACAGATCCGCTTCCCCATGCGTCCGTATCCACATACGATGTAATGATTCGCTACCGTCTTCATTTTCCCCTCAGTCCGATACCGTCCGAAAATCGCTCTCAGCTCTCCTTCTAATAGCAGGCGCGCGAGGTTTCCCAACACATAGAAGAGGGTTCCCACGCCACTGATGATCAGAACGATCGTGAAGGCCCGGCCGGCCGGCGACAGCGGATGGATTTCCTGATACCCGACAGTCGTGACGGTCGTCACCGTCATGTAGAAGGCGTCGAAAGCGGGCCAACCTTCGATCACGATGTAGCCCAGCGTCCCCGATGCGATGACGGCCGCCACGGCCATAACCGCCAGTATCAGATGCCGCGTAGGATCCGACGACCGAGACGTGTCTATCATTCGGCACAGGCTTTCACTCTTGTACGATCACGCTCCTTACCGGCCACCCCTGATCCAAGACGGAACCGCGCTGATATTCATGCCGGCTTATCCAGCTTTTCGATACCCAGCGCCTTCAGAATCACTTTCTCATAGTAGGGCTCGCTGATTCCGCGTTTCATCTTATGGAGGAAATATTTCTCCAGCCCGATCTTCGCCAGGTGGACCCACTTGCCTTTCTTGGCCCAGGTCACATTCCTAGGCGCCATCTGCGGCAAGGCCACGAACGCGACGCCCGTGTCCCCCATATCGGCCAGGCAGATCGCATTCCACGTCGCCGTATCACGCTTGGGATCGTTCTCCATATCAGCCTTGATGTTGTGGACTGCAGCGGAGACCATCGATTCGATCATGTAGCCGGTCTTGGGGGCACCGGTCGGGATGGGGGTCACTTCGACCGGTGGAATCGCCACGCAGACGCCGACCGAATAAATATTCTTGTACTTGGGATTGGCCTGATAGGCGTCGATGTTCACAAACCCCTTGGGATTACAGAGGCCTGGGGTACCGGCGACCGCATCCACCCCGGCGAACGGCGGGATGAACATGGAATAGCGGAACGGAATTTCCTGTCCATCCTCCAGCAGCACCTTGCCTGGCTGGACTTCTTTGATCGAACTATTCGGAATCGGCTTGATGGAATGTTCGGCGAACTCGTCCTCCATGAGGCGGCGCGAAGCCCCCACTCCAGCCAATCCCATATGTCCGATGTACGGTTCCGGCGTCACGAAATAAATCGGCACTTTCTTCCGCAGCTTCTTTTTCCGGAGGTCGGTGTCCAAAATGAACGCCATCTCATAGGCCGGTCCGAAGCAGGAAGCGCCCTGAGCCGCCCCGACGACGATGGGACCGGGATTTTTAAGGAAGGCCTGATACGAACCCCAGGCCTGCTCGGCATGATCTACATTGCAGATGGATTGGGTATAACCGCTGGGACCGAGCCCTGGAACCGCGCCGAAATTCAGCTTGGGCCCCGTCGCGATGATCAGATAGTCGTACGGCACCTCGCCCTTTGACGTGATCACCCGATTCTGCTCCGGTTCGATCCGGTCCGCCATGGCATGGATATACTCGATACCCTTTTTCTCCAACACCGGCCCCAAGGCAAAACTGATATCTTTCCTGGTGCGCCATCCCACGGCGACCCAGGGATTCGACGGCACGAAATGAAACGACTCGACATTGGAGATGACCGTGACCTTGTGTTTCTTTGCAAGGAGCGCCCGCGCCTCATAGGCCGCAGGCAACCCGCCGATCGATGCGCCGATGATCACTACTCGTGCCATAACGAACCTCCGTTCTTACGTCACTGGTTCTCTGGGCTGCGCGCGGGACGACCCTTCGTCCCGCGCGCCAACTCTCACCCATTTCTACCGTCCACCGCCGCGCTCCGTCCGCTCCGCCTTCTCGTGCTGCGGTCTCTCCGGGCGCTCCGTGCGGGTCTGTTCGCGGGTTCGCTCGCGGGTCTTCTCCTGCTCTTTGAGTTGATCCTTTTCTTTCAGCTGATCCTTAGTCTGCAGCTTGTCCTTATCCTGAAGCTGCTGCTGTGTCTTGAGTTGATCCCGATCACGATCCTGCGCCGACGCAACAGAAACAATACTAATAGGCAACAGCATGGCTGCCGCCACTGCGATGGAAAGTATCATTCGGGACTTCATCTGGCACCTCCTTGGGCATAGGGCCATGAGCGTTATTGCTCGCGGCAGAAGCAGACAATCAGCCTGCTTGATTGCGCTCGCCACTCGGCCATGACGATCACGTTGAGTAAGAGTCACTGTGGCTGAAATGGATTCAGTCTTCCCTGAACTCGCTCACCCTCTCCCGATCCTCCGAATGCATTCTCCTGCTGATAGCTGAATGCTAAGCATTACCTATCCACGCCGAATCGATACATGTCATGGCACGTCGTGCAGCGGGCCGTCATGCTCGACAGGCGCTGCAGGATCTGCTGAGAGGTTTCTTTGTTCGCGACCGCGTCGGCCAAGGCATCCATATCGCGATGAATCGACATCCCCATCTGCTTGAACGGCAGCGGCAGCTTCAGCATGATCGCCGGGTTTACATCCGCCGCCATCCCCATACCTGCCGCGCGGGCGGCTTGTTCGATCTGCTGCCGGTCTGCCGGCTGATCCTGTCCCGCCACACCGGTGACGACACCATGCACCGCTTTCAGCAGCTGTCGCATTTCCCCAAGGATCAGATCTCGCTCGCTGGGAGACAGGACGATCTCCATACGGCCGTCAGCTCCTTTGGTCGTCAACCCGTTCACGAAAAACCAACCGGCTCCGACGAGCGTGACAATCCAGAGCACAACCGCAACGATACAGAAGCGTGCTTTCATCTTAGTTCCTTTCAAGGAGCTTTCGCGGGATACCCCGCCACACCGGCGCCATAGTCGTAGACCAGGCTCCCGCCGTAATAACTTGCCACCAGCAGCACCACCACTCCCACGATACCCAGCCCCACGGAGACAGCGCGCCGCTCCCTGACGAACCCGAGCCCCGTGATAAATCGCCATCCGAGCAGCCCGAGGAAAATCCAGAACGTCGCAAAACCCAACCCCTCATGCAGCTCAAGCACCGACTCTGGAACGCCGCTGTGCTCAACCGCTTCTTCAGCCATATGACCGGAGATTACGGCCGCCAAGGCACCAGCCAGTCCCAACACCAGTGTATAGAGACTGGCCGTCCGGCACTCTTCCTCTCGCCAACGAAGCCCGAGGAGGTCGAAGAACACCGCGGCCGATAAGAGCGCAATCGGAAAGTGCACCAACATGGGATGAATAGGATGCATAGGCCTTCTCCTTTTATTCCTTCATCACAGTGCAAGCACAGGGCCACCACTTGTCGCAGCAACCAAATCCACTCCTACTGCAATTTCAAGGAGATACCATTAATCTCGTGGAGCGAACCGGCACGCACGGCGGGGAGTCTTTCCACAGCGGTAGAAATCACGCTGTCGCAGAAGGGGGCACTCGCTGAGACGAAAAGAGGACGTGGGCAAGAAAGAGAACCGAAGGAGGAGAACACAACATAGGCCTCCGGACTTAAGTCCGGAGGCCTACGCATCACACTCGTTATTTTCTAACCGCGATTCCGTGAGTATCGGCGGTTTCTTTCTCGTCTTTCTTATTCGTAATGACCGCCTGTCCCTTGTAATGCCCGACCTTGCCGCCGGCATCCACATGGATCACCCCGACGCCGGGAACCGTTCCCTTGGCGTTGTGCACGCCCTTATCGTTGCCGGTCAGCGGGTTGGGACCGCGAAGACCGACGAAGACATACTGTCCGTCCGGTGCGACATCCATCAAATCGGGAGCCGGATCCTGGTTCGCGTCACTCACCAGATCAATGGACCCCACCGAGAAGTTACTGAGCGTATCGATGATTTCGACGTTGTTGCCGGCTCGATCCGCACTCCAGACATAGCGGCCGACCCCGATCATGCCATGCGAGTCGGCAAACTTGTCGTCCCGTTGCGAGACCAGCTTGGCGGACACTTTGGCAGGCAGACCCGAGATGTCGAGCGCATAGACATCGTAGGAGAGCGGCGCCACTGGCCACCCGCCGCCTGAATTGATGTACATGGTGTCGCCGACTTGCACTCCGCCGCAGCCGGCCGGATGAATCTGGTTGTTGTCCAGCATCGCCACTGCCTTCATGGGCGTCGTGGTCACATCCATCACGACCAACCCGCCGCCGCGCAACGTGATGAATGCATAGCGGCTCGATGATTCAGTGATTGGACAGATCGGCGAGGTATCCGGACGCTCGCCTCCTTCAAACGCAACCAGGTTCACGACATCTTTCTCCGGGTCGAAGCTGAACTTGTGCGCGGCATAATCCGTCCAGATCCGGATGAATTTCTTCTCCGCAATGTTCGCGGCAATCGCCATCTTCTGATCCGGCGTCGGCCAGGCGGCATGGACGTTCTTTCCCATGGAGAGGCAAGCGTCCGGCTTCTTCGTCGCCGCGTCCATGAACAGGACGTGGCCGCTCAGGAAAGAAATAATGGCATGGTCCTGATTTTTATTGAAGAACAGCATATGGGGGCGACGCACGGCCTTCTTGGTCGCCTCCTCGCAGAACTTGCCGATGTCGCCGGCAAAGTCGATCGTCATCGTCGGCTTTGCCGAGGCCGGATTTGCCGCCAGCTGTGCCCCATCATAGATATGGAGATACCCCCCGCTTTCCTTGCCGGTATCGGATTGGTCGGTCAGCCAGACTTCATAGGCTGAAGCGGTTGAACCTCCGCCAACGGTCGCTCCCAATACCACACATCCACCGATCATTGTGGCGAACATCGCTGTTCGCCCTGTCGCACCCGCCTGTCTCATCATTGCTGGCCTCCTTCTGTATCGCGTGACGCGAACGAGACGAATTCCTCGCTCGCCCCCTGGCACTCTAGCCTGTAGCTTAGAAGGATTTGCTAGGCGAGAGCAACCTGCGCAGATTACGACCGGGCCAGCATCACGGCAACAAACAGCACCCCGAGCGAGAGCAGCAGCGCCAGGCGAGGAAGCCAGGTGGCGGCAGTCAGGATGGTCTGATCGGACACAGATCTGTTGTCAGGTTGCAGTGCCAGAATCGCTCGAACGCGAGGACCGAGAACAAGATCGTGCACGAGGGTCATCAGCAGCAGCGCTGCAACCAGCACAAGCTTGATCCCTAAGGGTGACGGCCATCGAGCCGGCTCGAAGAGCGGCCACCCGTGGGACAAGACCAGCATGGGACCGGTCAATAGCAGAATAGCGACCGCTCCCCATACGACCAGACGAAACCTCTTTGCCGACGTCCTGAATAACATGCCGGCTTCGGGTTTCGAGGCCAGCGCGCGATAGGATGGGGCCAATACCAGGGAGAGAAAGATCGTTCCTCCGACCCAACTGACCGCGGCGATGAGATGGATCCACACGAGAGTAAACGACGACATGATCAATGCCACTCTACGATTTCTGCCGGACAAGCATCAAGGGGGGGGGGCCTGCGTGTGGAAAGGGCGCGCTGAGCGGGGCTCAGCGCGCCGGAATCCTCAACCTCGACAGTTCGGGAAAGATGCGCGACGAGGTCCATCCCACACCCGGTTCATTAAAACGAGATCCCCACATAGGGACCGACCTGGAAGTAATCATTATTCGTATTGGTCATGCGGGACGTCACGTGATATCTGGCATCCACGCCCAACTTGATTGCCTTCCAGACCTGATACTCGAACCCCGCGCCGAATTGAATCCCCATATCGAGATACTGCGTCTGATTGGAAGGCGGACTAATGACGTGAAAATCCAGCCCAATGGGGATAATCCAGGGACGGAATGCACTCCCTTCCATAAACTTGATCTTGGGCGCCACGTTGATCGTCATCATCGTCAGTTGCACCTTGTCATTGGCGTTCCCCAACCCAGACACCGCATTGGCGGCATTTCTGACAGTAGCGGAGTTGATCCGGTTGAACTGCAGTCCAATTTCCCCTAGGACTGAGGTTTTGTCCATCGCGCCCCAGACATCCTTGGAGAGCATCAAGTCCAGACCCGCACCGGCATACCATCCCGCATTGCCGCCATTCGTACCCCTGGCGGCTCCGGTATCCACAAACGTCTGCCCGCCCCGATCACCGCTAAGATTCATGAACCCGCCCTTGAAGAACACCTGATTGCCGGTCCCAACCTCCTCAGCCAAAACCGGCGACACACCAGAGGCAGCGAGCCCCCCGGCGATCACAGCTCCGACAGACCACACTCCAATGCTCCGCATAACTCTCCGAACCTGCATGATGTCCTCCTCCTTGATTTGGCACAGAAGAGCCTGATTGGCTCTCCGTTTGGCTTACCGCCTTGCACTCGCCGACCCGAGGCATAAGCAGCGTAAGCATGTGGTTCACACTTCTGAACATCGCGACGTTCCTCTTCTTAGCCCCGATGCGATCGTCGAAGACATCGGCGGCGTTCATAGAGATCTCCCTCAAGCGAGTCGCGCTCGTCACGCTTTTCCTGCTTCTACCGGACCTCACACTTGCAACATGCGCCGACTGATCCGCCGTTTCTGCTCGGCCGTCAGCCGCATCTCGGCTAAGACAAACAGCATCCGTTCTTCGCAGGAGATATGTCCACGATAACGACCAATCAGTCCGCGAAGCTCGGCATTCAGGGTTCGCAATCCCCCAAGATTCTTTAACGCCACTGAATCTCGGCCGTCGGCCCGCTTTCTCCGGAGCTTTCTCATGACTGCGGCCGCGTCGGCTTTCAGCATTTGATGTTCGTCCAAAAAGCTCTTGAGCTGCCCTTGATCGACCTGCTTCCAGCCAAGAATTCGTTGGAGATCTTCGACCAACACCTCTTCCCGTCTGAAATGAACCTCCACGGGGCCGGTAAAGAATTGGAGCAGTTCCCGCAACGTGCCCCGGTCCGTTCCCTTCGCCACACCGTTCCCGCCGGAACGAGGGCTCATCGCCGTTTCGATCATGGCCAGTTGGTCCAGAATCATTCCGTGCTCTCGCCTGAGAAGAGCAACGGGATCGACTGCGATACTCGTTTGCCTGCATTCTTGAGGCACCATCGTTCCAGGATCCCCAGTGCGGAAACTCGAACGTGCCAGCAATGTGGCCGCCTTACGTCGCACGCACCGTACCGGACATGAAGACGCCTCACACTGGAATTGGCCAGCCTGGGCTATGATTTATCTCAAGGTTTTGGATAGGCCATTGGGCCTATGCTGCAATGATGTGCAGGGACAAGCGGCGAAAGGAGCGAGACTTGCGAGAAAAGCGAGACGGGGGAGAGTCCGAGGTATTCTGAGTTTCGAACCCAGAACTTTGAACTTCGCGGCGCGCCTGTCGCGCTTCACGAATAACGTTTGACGGGTTGTGGTTCAGCGCCGGGCAATTCTGGCAAGGCGGTCTGGATTCAGCAAGGTAATGGTTCTTCCATCGATGGTGAGCAACTCCTCATCCCGGAACACACCGAGCAGGCGGATGGCGGTTTCAACCGTGATCCCAGCCATCTCAGCCACTTCTTCCCGTTTGAGCGTGAGTCCAACCCGGACCCCATCGTCGTCTTGCTTGCCGAATCGATCGCCGAGTTCCAACAACAGGCCGGCCAGCCGCTCGCGTGCCGTCTTGAAGGTAAACTGATCGAGATGATCCATATTGCCCCCCACCTCATTACTGAGGAGCTGGATCAGCTTGATCGCCAGTTGAGGATTTCTGTGGATGACCGCGAGGTAGCGCTCCTTGTCGATGACGCAGACTTGAGAGGGCTCCAATGTCTCGCACGTCACTTCATGAAGGGCTCTCTCCCCGAATACGTGTTTCTCGATCAGCTCACCGGGGCCCAAGATCCGGACGATCTGCCGCTGGCCTCGCGCCGAAGAACGAGTCAGCTTGACCTTGCCCGCGCACAACAGATAGAGGCCCAAGCACACATGGCCTTCGTAGAAGACGGTTTGATGAGGCTCGTAGTCGAGGGTGCGTTTGATTCTTTGAAATTCGGCGAGGTCGCTGCCTTCAATATCGCACAGCACCATCTTCGCGCGAAGCGCGCAGGTGTCACAGCGCTCGATGGAACAGGGTTTTCGTTTCACGACAGGCCGATCTTTGTGGCAGGACAACATGGCAGCACAACGTTATTGCCCCGGTCGTTGAGCAGGATGTGGTGAAGATACTGGCGAGGGAGCGGCATCCCATCCTTCATAACAACGATGGATGGGAAGCCGACCGTCATCATACCCCCAGGCAATGTAAAGATGTACTTCGGCAGGGGCGGCCAGTTCACCGTCATGCCTAGGCGGCAGTGCCGCCGGCCCGAGACATCAGCCTGATGAAGCAATCCCTCACTGCGACTCTCCTGCCTACTCCGCGACCATCGACACTTTCGTCCCCGCAGAGTCCTGGGCATCACGGGCACAACGGAACCCCATCCAATTGATCTTCGTCTTGGGGTCGGTCCCGTTCCGCATGGCAACGCGCATCGTCGTGGTGCTGTCCATCCAGCCGCCGCCGCGGAACGCTTTCTGCGTACCGGTCTCAGGACCCTTCGGATTGCGATCCGGCGCAGACGCGTAATAATCCTTGTCGTACCAGTCGGACACCCATTCAGCCACGTTCCCGATCGTCTGATAGAGACCAAACGGACTCACCGCTTTGTCGTACCGATCGACTGAAATGATCGGGGGATAGAGCAGCAGCCGCTCCGGACGATCGCGCACCGGACCGGACAGTCCCGTTCGTCCGAAGTTCGCCCTCGTCGGTCCGGCGAGTTCCGGCCCCCAGGGGAACAGGCGCCCGTCGGTCCCACGTGCCGCCTTCTCCCATTCGGCTTCAGTCGGCAAACGCTTGCCTGCCCACTTGCAGTAGGCATCCGCGTCGTACCAGGAGACATGCATGATGGGATGGTGTGCCATGGTCTCCTGGAAATTTCCGCCGTCATACCGCCAATCCAATTGCGGTTTCCGATTGGTCGCCAGCACAAACTTCAGATATTCCAACGCCGTCACTTCGTATTTGCCGATCTCGAACGCATCCAGATAGACCCGGCGTTGCGGCGTCTCCCCGCGATAGGCGAGTCGGTCGGTCTTCTTATCGCTGCCCATGATGAATTCACCGGCCGGGATCAACACCATTTCATCTTTGGTCTTCCAGTTGGCCACCCGTTCCATCGCGATCTTTTTGCCGGACTCGGTCCACTCGACAACGATGTCCTGGGTATCCAACCCCCACGCCACCTTCGCCATGACCAGAAGCGCGGCTGCGATCAAAACCGCATTGATCACCCATTCCCATTTTCTGAACGTCTCGACTTCCTTCCGTTCCATACCTCGGCCTCCTCTGAACATTACTACGGATGATGCGGCGCCGACTGCGAGGGCGCGACAACTTCCGTCGTCAACACCGTCCCGGCACCTTGCAGCTGCGCTGATTTTGCACAACGAAACCCCGTAAGATAGCTCCTGCGCGTCGGCTCTCCGCCGTTGCGTCCGGCGGACCGCGCCACTTCCGGATCTTCATTCCACGACCCGCCGCGGAACACCTTCAATTCACCGACAGCCGGTCCCTTCGGATTCTCATTGATGCCTTTGCGGTAATAGTCCGGATCGAACCAGTCCGAGACCCATTCACTGACGTTGCCGGCCAGCTGGTAGACCCCGTAGGGGCTCACCCCTTTGTCGTAGCGATTGATGTTCGCCAGCGGCGGATACTTGGCGCCCCGCTTCGATCCAGGATGTGCGATGTTACTCTTGATCCACCCGGCCGGTTCATCGCCCCAGGGGAACATCCGGCCGTCGGAACCCCGGGCCGCCTTTTCCCACTCCGCTTCGGTCGGCAACCGTTTGCCCGCCCAGCGGCAATAGGCATCGGCCTCCTGCCAACTGACGTTGATCACCGGATGCGTCGCCATCTTGTCAGGGAACGGTTTGGCCCTCCAGAACTGCGGCCAACTCGCGCCCGTGGACAGCACAAATCTGAGGTACTCCACGTTCGAGACCTCGTAACGGTCGATCTCAAACGCATCGAGCGTGACCCGATGCAGCGGCTGTTCCTGCGGCCCGGCCGCCGGATCCTTTCGGGGATCGCTGCCCATGATGAACTCGCCGGCCGGCACCGAGACCATGCCGCCCGGCACGTCCATCGTGGCCATGGACTCGACTTCGTCCAATGGCGTCCAGAGCGGAGGCTGCGCCGAGGATTCGTGATTGGCGAACGAAAAGCCCACGGGCAGAACGGTCATCCAGAATGCCGCGGCCACTGTTATGCTGAGCTTCACTGTTCTGGCCATACCGACTAGGCTTTCAGCTATCAGCCGTCAGCTTCTGAAACGAGAAGCTGAGCGCTGACAGCTCATCGCTGGCTGCGTCAATTCACCGCGTTAGTGATCCTGCTTATGCACCAGCGGATCGATTTCCTTCTTCGCTTCTTCGGTCACGTTATAGCGGGTATAGGCGTGATCCAGCACTTCATTGGCATAGAGCCGCCCCGTCGGCGCCGGCACGCCGATCTTGGCCTCCACGGTCGCCTTCGGACCGATGGTGACGGTTTGCTCCGTCGCCGTCCGGATATAGGGATGCCACACCACCAGCTTATACGTGCCTGGCGGCACATCCTCTAAAGTAAAGCGACCCTGCTCATCCGTCTTGGCAAAATAGGGATTCGTGATGGCCACGCCCCAGCTTTCCATGTAGGCGTGGAATCCGCACTGCATGACAAAAATCCGGCGGCCTTTGCTAAGCTTCACTAGTTCTTTCATCGGCGGGCCGGCCATATGCTTGTGATACATGCCGGCTTCAGTGCGGTCCTTGAAATTACGCGGATGCTGCGGATTCATCGGCAGAGGCACGTTGAACAACACGCGTGCGCCTAGGTTCGACGTTTCGTAGGCCTGAATGTCATGCATGACCGGATCCATATTGACCACGGTCACCGATTGATCATCCCGCACGACGGTGGTGAACGGCAGGAACAGGCAGTCTCGCGCCTCGATCTGGGGCACGGTCTTCTCAAGGAAGGGCTTGCCCTTCTCGATCCCTTCCAGATAGACAACCACCTCGCGAAACTCCCCGGCCGGCCCGATATTAAAGGGCTGTAAAATCCGCCAGCCTTGCCCGTCAGAAATACGCCCGCAATAGAACGGGTCGGGCAGCGTGGTCAGGTTGTAGCCCTTGGGCTTAGGCACTGTCCCCTCCAGCGTCACCGTCCCCTTGAGGGTCCCGCCCTCCGATACCGCGATCTCCTCATAGGCCAGGGCCGGACTCCCCAGAGCCAGCGCCAGGACCCCTGCCATCAGTTGTGTTTTGATCTTCATGGTTTATTCTCCGGCCTCCTTCGTCAGTCCGAGGTTGAGGTTAAGGTTGAGCGACCATCCATTATACAGAATACGGGGATCTCAACCCTAACCCCAGCCTCGTCGATTCCTTCAGAAACACAAGTGGGGGAGCCGCATACTTCTGGCAGCTCCCCCACGAGGTATTACACCATGTCCGCTCCGCTTACTTCATTGCGGTCGGAATGGCTTTCACTGCAGGCTCCACTTCCGCCTGCTTGGCGCCCATACCGGCTGCACCGAGCGGTTGGATCCGTGAATCGCCGGCTGGCAACACACGGAGGTAGCCCCACTGTCCGGACTGCGTGTAGGGCAGCCGAGCGTTGGACCAGACGAAGTCACCCACCTGACGATACGGACCGCCCGCACCGCCACGGAGGAACACGTCCAGTACTTCCGATCCGGCGTACTCCACGACGCTGATCATGTCGGCACCCGGCATGTACGGCTCGATCGGCCACTCATGGCCTTCGACGCCGAACATCCCGTTCTGCTCGCTGTTCGCACCGATGACATGGATGCGAATCGCGTCACCCGCATGCGCCTCGATCAGAGGCGTGATGGGATCCTCGGGCTTATCCACCGCACAGGGCTGGAAAATCTTCCCGATCGAGCAGCCTTGCTCCTCACGGAACTTGTACGGTTCGGCGCGGTAGTTCACCGACGTCAAACCGGCGACGTTCTGCACGTAGGGCATGAACGCGGTTCCGATGATGTTGTCTTCGTCCTGGAAGAACAGGGCGACATCGCGATAGTTCCGCTTGCCGGCATTTTCGGACAAGCTGGTATCCACGATGACGTCCGCACGCCAGGTATTCTTCTGCGACACATCGGCACCGGTCACCGGGTCGCGATACTGCGAGCCCTTCGGACCGACGACAATGGCCCCGTACAATCCGTTACGCGGATTGACCACGATGTTCCCACCATCCCACACCAGCGACGTCGTTTCCTTGTTCGCCGGATGCGCGTAGTAGGTGTAGCCGCGGCTTTCGCCAGGACCGATGGTCTGATCGCCGCCGTTGTTGCCGACGTTCAGGCCCTGGCTGTCTTTCGGATCGAAGGCCAATCCAGGCGCAAAGAACGACGCCCGGCTCGCCTTCATCTTGTTCTTCAGATTTACCTTGATGCAATCACCAAGGTTGACGCGCAGCGTCAGCGGATTCGGTGTGACCCCGCTGGCTACCGTCGTGGCTTCCGCTTCGAGCGCGAAGATCTTGCCTTCCGGCATGGTCATTTCGATCTTCCGCTCAAAGTCCACTTCGATCGCATCCGGCGCCTTCGGATTGAGCTTCATCGGGCGATCCAACGCCACCACGCTGAAGTTCTTCACCGGAGCATCAGCCGGACAGACCGAGCTGGGGGTTGCGGGAATCCCGAGGGGATTGGTCCCCCTGGGCAACGGCTTCAGATCCGCCGTTTCCTTATCGAGCACGCGCACGATGCCCCATCCACCTTCGGCGAAGTGTGACGTTCTGCCGTTGAAGTGGATGTAGTCACCGGGCATACCCTGGAATCCGCCCGCCTTGGTCACGAGGTCATACCGCTCGGCGATCCCGACGTGAATCGAGTTCTTCCGGTTGGCATCCGCCGCATACCGTTCCGTGAGGAAGGTATGGCCGGCGATCGTCCAGACGTGCGATTCGTTCATCAGCTGGTGCAACAGGCGGAACACCATGGTGTCGCCCGTGTACGCCCGCAGGAGCGGTGTACCCGGATCCCCGTGGATCGCGCTGCTGAACAGCTTTGACGTATCCGGATTGTTCGAAAGGCGCTGTGCAAACGGTGCCGCGCGGAAGTTGAAACCGCTGCCGGTCGTATGCGTCCCGCCGTTGATGTACTTGTTCGGTGCGTTCATGATCTTATCGGGCATCTGGAACGACACCGTCTTCCCTGCTTCCAACGCCACTTCGATCGGCTGTCCCGGAGGATTGCCGGCTTCGATGACGTTGACCGTGTGCGGCACCGTGTCGTGGATGGAGACCATCAACTCACGGAAGCTGCCGCTCACACCGGCACCGATCGGCTCGTTGCTGTGAATGTCCGCAATCGGACCGCTCCACACCAGCTTGCCGTTCTTCGGATCGTGATAGGTGGACCCGAACGGCTCCACGATCGTCACGCCGAACCCGCCATGCGGCCAGGTCGTCGCGCCGAACGCGTGGTCATGCCAGAACACGGTCCCCATATCCACGTCCACCCACCACCGATAGCGCACGAACTCCGGCGACACGAGGTCGTTCGCCGGGTGGTTGTTCTTCAACGGCTTGAAGAAGGTCACCTGATCGCCCTTGATGTCCTTAATACGGGCGACTTCGGAGCAGCTCTTATCCCGCGGCAATGAGGCCGTGGCATCGTTGCCCTTCTCCAAGCAATCCATGCCCACCATCACTTCGGTGTTCACATGGAACGGCGTAGCACCGGGCGCCAGCTGAATCTTGATCGAGCTGGCTCCGGCTTTGGCACCGCCGACGATCTTGGCGACCATCGGAGCGGGCAATCCGTGCTTGGTCTTCTTCCCCCACATCGTGAAGGGACGCACGGACATTTCATACTCCATACCGGAGATGACGCCGTCCGAGTTCCCTGTGTCGAACTGGAAGAAGTGGGGATGGATGTTGATCTTGGACGACTGGAAATTCGTGTAGTCGTCGTCGTCCCACTCGCTGGTGAGGACCAAGTCCACGCAGTCATACACGTTGGCGCGAATGACCGCCGGGAGCTTGAGATCGTCGTTGGCTCTGGTCAACCGCTCTTCTTCGTGGAGCAGATAGATCAGACCATCCTTGTCCACCATAGCCGGCTCTTTCCCTTGCTTCTTGGCGAGGGTGATCGGCATGCGGACAAAGTGAATGTTATAGAACTTCCGGTTCGCATTGACCGGGCAGAGACTCCAACGTCCCTGCTCGCCGGGCTGTGCCGGCTCGGAGGTCCGCTCACCGTTGGCATCCTGGTGGATCGGCTCCAACCAGGGCGCGCCACTGTGGTTCGCAGAGAAAGGCACGCGTTTGCCGAAGTGCGGCTTGAACAGCGGCCAGGCCATCTTGCCCGTCGTCGGGTCAAAGAGAATAGCCGGTCTGGTGCTGTCGTCCCACTTGGCGGCCCACTGATACTTGGGGTTCTGAGCCGTGCTCTCGCGCTCGCCCCGGGCAATGTTGCCGTCCCACTTCCAATCCCACACCGTCGAGTCATAGGCCATAATCTGGCCCTTCTCGTCGTTGGTGTGGCCCGGTTGACCCTGAGCCGGCACAAACATTTCGACCCAATCCTTGATGTTCACGATCACCGGATCGGATTTCCAGTTCGTCTTCTGGCTCTTGTCGACGATCTTGAAGGTCTTGCCGAACCAGTCGAGGGTTGAGCCGATCAACTTGTCCGACGAGACACCCTGTCGCATGCGACCCTGGCGATCAGGCAACTCACGCATATCCGGCATCGTGTCGGTATGCGCCGCGCCGACTTGGAGGGTATTGTAGAACCGGCCGTACCCCCACATGCCCGCGACATAGTGATGCGCCACATGGCAATGATAGAGGAATTCGCCGGCCAGATGCTGACAGCCACCGCCGCCGCACTCCGGTTCCAGGTCGAGCGCTTCGGACGGACCAACCACTTCCACGTCCACCCGATCAGACTTGGTCCGAATGACCGGATACTTCACCGGACCATCCTGCCCCTTATACCAATGCTCTTCCTGATCGGAACGCGGGCTGCGCTGCCAACGGATGGTTCCGCTATGGGGATGGTGGGAGTGGAACACTTCCGATCCACCGTGCACCAACCGCCACTTGACCGGGTCACCGAGGTAACCGCGGGCCACCGTGGTGGGCGGATCGCCGAAGGTGTACGCGCTGTACGCCATCGACTCGTCCTCGAACCCGAAATATTCATGCTGCAAGTGCATCTGATCGATGCCAAACGGCTCGCTGCGATAGTTGATCGCGCGGCCACCCGGACGATACGCGTCCGTCAACGGATCGCGCTGCGGCAAGAAGTCACCCTTCTTGTTCAACGGACGGAACGCTTCGTCGCCGATTTCGTGATAGAAGAGCACGAATTCGCGGAAGTCCGGTCCGGATCCGTTGTCGATCATGACCTGCCATCCGCTGGTCGTATCGGGCGCGGCGCCCGTTCCGAGCGGATCAAGGTACTTGGAACCCTTCGGCTCAACGATGAAGGCGCCGAACAGGCCCAACACCGTCAACTCGCGGTCATGGCTCCACGAATGGAATTGCCGCACACCTTCCTGCATGTTCGGATGGATATACCATTCGAAATCCTGGGTCTTGCCAGGCGAGACGACCGTGTCCGGATTCGTCGTCGTCGCGGGCTTCCCGGTGGCGCTCACGATCATGCTGGAGGCCTGAATGACCAAGCTGCCATCCTCGCCCTCCAACTGGTTGCGCAGCGTCATTTTCACGCAGTCGCCCTGGTTGGCACGGAGCACCAAGGGCTGAATCGCATCGCCCTGGTTTCCGGTCGTCACCGCGCCCGGATCGAATCCGTCTTTTTCACGGGCGGCCTTGTTCTTAGCCTCTTCGGCCCGGACTTTGTCGATGTCGCCCGTGTGGACGTACATATACCCGGGATAGAAGTCGAGCCACCGGTTCAAGCTGATCTCGATGTTGATCATCGAGACATCGAACTTCTTGACCGGAGCATTGGCCGGGCACTTCCCGCCGGACGTCATGACAGGCTCACCTTTGGACCCGTCCGACATGAGCAGGAAGCTGCTGCCGTCCTGCCCCATGTACTGGTGCATCATCGACATCTCGTTGAATGCACCGGAGGTCGGGGTCGCCTGCGCATCTTTCTTCGCCTGCTCCCCCAGCTTCTCCATCAAGCGATGGTGCTGCATCTCCATCTTCTCTGCATTGCCAGCACGACCTTCCATGGCGTTCTCCACCACGGTCTGGCCTTTGAGCTGTTGCGTCCAACCCGGCATCGCGACCGGAGTCGCGTGACCGTCGTGCGACGGCTCACCAGGTCCTGCCGCAAACAGCCCTGGTGCAACCACCAGGCTGCCCGTCAGCAACACGCTGTGCAGCATCAACGACAGGCGGCTACGCCGCCGCTGACGCTGAGATTGAAGTTGAAAAACCCTCATACACGGCCTCCCCCTGTTATGACCGCCTCTTCCATGGGCGGACTGTTGAAACACACCGATGAAACAACCGACTATAAATACCCTTCCACTGCCCTCCGAGTACCTTCTTTACTAAAAGTACCGGCCTCCGACTCTCTCCGGCCTCTCCACTGGAGGAAATTAGAGCTGGTGAAGGATCCTTCTTGCGAAGGAGTGGGTCATTCGGAGGCCGGTCCAAAATTACCCAGACCTTCACCAGCGAGACGTTTTACCCGCAAGCGTTGTGCCTAAGTGACGACTCTTCCAGCATAATTTTGATTTTCCAGTCCTGGAGCGGCTCCAGTGCCGTTCACTCTTTCCTCACCACCTGTCACTCGAAAGGCATGATTCCACAGCCGTAGACAGTCCAACAGGCCATGAACTTTCAAGACCTGTGTTTTCAGATGGTTGCACTGTCTACACAAATAGACAGCGCGGCGCGATCGGTTGGGGCAAATGAGGGCACAGGAAGATTATTGGAGGCCGTATTCTCTGAGCTTATTGTAGAGGCCCGCCCTGCTGATCTTGAGCATCTTGGCTGCTCTGAGTCGATTCCCGCCGGTCTTCCTCAAGGCCTCGACGATACGCGTCCGTTCGGTATGACTGACCGCATCCCGGACCACCATGCGCAGTCCTTCCTCCGGGACCTTCGATCCCAACGCCACAATATCGCCGCAAGTGAGATCCGGACCGGTCGTTGTGACGACCGCCCGCTCAATGTAGTGCTGCAACTCACGAACATTCCCCGGCCAGGCAGCCTCACTGAGCGCATGCATCACATCGGAGGATACCATCCTCGGCGACTGACGATGGCGCTTACAAGAGGCACCCACAAAATGGTCGACTAACAAAGGAATATCTTCTCGCCGCTCTCGAAGCGGAGGGAGAAACAGCGGCAAGACCGCTAGACGATAATAGAGATCCTGCCGGAACGCCTTCCCTTTGACCAATTCGGTTAGGTCTTTGTTCGTCGCCGACACCACCCGCACATCGACTTTGACCGGCTGGTTGCCTCCCACCCGTTTCACTTCCCCTTCCTGCAGCACCCGCAACAACTTGGCCTGGAAGGTCGGCGTCGTATCGGCGATTTCATCCAGAAAAATCGTCCCGCCGTCAGCCTCTTCGAATAGCCCCCGCTTATTGGCCGTGGCCCCGGTAAACGATCCCTTCATATGGCCGAACAACTCACTCTCCAACAACGTCTCCGGAAGCGACCCGCAATCCACCACAACAAACGGTTTATCCCGGCGATCGCTGAGGCGATGAATGGTCTTGGCGACCAATTCCTTGCCCGTGCCGCTTTCGCCCTGGATTAAGACGGTCGCCTGACTTTCCGCCACCAACGCAATCATGTCGAACAGTTGCTGCATCGCCGCGCTGCGGCCGATGAGATCGCCCAAATGCTCCCGCACCATCGGAGCCGGAAGATCCTCCGGCACCTGAAGTGCCGGTCGAAGAGCCGGCTTAGAGGGGGGAGTAAACAGCACCAGCATCGACGCGATCTGCCCGTCACTTCCAACCAGAGGAAACGCCTGATGCATCCCGCAGGCCGCTCCATCCCCTCCGGCCGTGCAGGAGACCGACTGAACCCCCGGCGACTCAAACACCTTGGTCGCCGGACAAGTCCCGCAGGGATCACTGCGATGCGCAAACGCCTCGTAACACTTCGCATGATTCACCTCAGCCTTGTCGGCCCCGTAGTCCGTCCAGGCCGCCGAGTTGGCGTACACCACATTGAAGTCGCGATCCATCACCGCCACGCGATCGGATATCCCGCCCGCGAGCTGCCGGATCGCTTCAATCCGCGCCGCGATGATTGGATCGTCGAAAGGAGAACGCACTACTCTATTTGCTTGAGACCCGGCCATCTCATCTACTCCATTCTATTCGAGAGCCCCCAATGATGACCCTCTAGCACCACTTCGCCTCAGGTCACGTCACCGACCGACGCTCGTTGCCAAGCAACTGCTTCACACAGCACTTCAATTCCGCCAGGTGAATTGGCTTACTGAGATAGGCCGTCGCGCCGGCCCGGAGCACATCCATCCTCACTCCGTCATCT
>WBZP01001902.1_pt1 | contig 24762 bp, 21 predicted proteins | sample 5204301 | NCBI WGS metagenome assembly WBZP01 (sample SAMN12412401, study PRJNA552823) | activated sludge metagenome | isolation source: activated sludge from nitrification reactor of wastewater treatment plant... | place: USA: Pennsylvania | collected 2017 | reverse complement strand
GGCGGAGGAAATTACAAAAATATGCAAAGGGTTTTTCTGGCGGGGCGCAACGCGGCTTTGCCGTGCTAGGCGGCGGGGCTTGTGCAATTTAGCACTTTTCCTCAAAATAGGTTCTAGCCTCGTTGTATATAGACACCAAATTGCAACTTTTTGCGGAAATGTCGCCCGACAGGGCGGCTTTTTCTTTGGCTTTGCGGAGCAAAAGCCATATGTCCTTGGGGGGAAATGCATTTTGGGCAGCCGTTGGCTGCGCCTTTTTGGTTTTTAGCCGCCATAGGCGGTTTATGTTTGGTATAATGGTAGTGCAACCAACTTACAGGAAACTTTTTTATTTGTGGGGGCTTTAATGGCCGTCTTGGACAATTTAGGTTTCCTAAGTTGGTTGCACCAGGACGGTCATTTAAGTTGTGAGGGGGTAAAAATGAGCGACGAATATTATCTATATGCTAGAAAATCTACTGATGTAGAGGACAAACAGGTTTTGTCCATTGAGGCGCAACTGACAGAGTTGCGCGAATATGCCAAGCGTGAGGGCTTGTATATTGCCGCCGAATACATAGAGAAAAAGTCCGCTAAAACGACTGGTCGCCCTGTTTTTGGCAAACTACTCGCTGAAATTGAAAAGAACGGCGGCAATATCTTGGCGTGGCACCCTGATCGCCTTGCACGCAATAGCGTAGACGGCGGACAGATTGTGTATCTTTTGGACACTGGCAAAATTGGCACGCTCAAATTTCCGTCTTTTTGGTTTGAGAACACCAGTCAAGGCAAGTTTATGTTGTCTATCGCTTTTGGGCAGTCAAAGTATTACGTGGACAACTTGAGCGAAAACACCAAACGAGGTTTGCGCCAAAAGGTACGGCTAGGGCTGTACCCCAGCCACGCCCCAGTTGGCTACATAAATGATGTCCGCAGTAAAACGGTTATTGTAAACAAACGGCTTGCGCCTGTTGTTTTAGCCGCTTTTGAGTTGTACGCACAGGGCAACCAAACGCTTGAAAGTGTCGCCGTTTTTATGAAGTCCAAAGGCATTACCACCAAAAGCGGCAAACAACTGACCAAAGACCAGATAAAGCGCATACTAACGAACCCGTTTTACTACGGACATTTTCGCTACTGCGGCGAAGTATACGAGGGCAAACACAAGGCAATTATTGAAAAACGGCTATTTGACCGAGTGCAAGCCGTAATTGCCAAGCGTTGCCACCCACAAAAAGGCGCAACTGCGCCACAAGTGTTTTGCGGACTATTGCGTTGCGGTGTGTGCAGGATGGCGATTACTGCCGAAAAGAAAGTCAAACACCAGAAAAACGGCAATACCCACGAATATACCTATTACCGTTGCACACGCAAAAGTAAAACGATTGTCTGCAAAGAGCCACCAATTACTGAGCCAGATTTAGCTGCGCAGTTATCGGGCATATTACAGAGCTACGCCCTGCCTGAAAGTTGGGCAACAACTATGGGCAAAATGCTGGACGAGGACGAAAAGAAAGCCAGCCAAACATCTGGCTTGTTTGTGGCAGGCGCACAAACACGACTTGCGAGCTTGCAGGTCAAGCTCCAGCGACTTTTAGACAGTTATTTAGACCAAGATATCGACCAGAACACTTATCGCAGTAAACAGGGCGAGCTAATGTCTGAGAAAAAGTCGCTAGAGGAGCAAGTCAGCAAGCATACGCTTGCTGGCACGGCTTGGGTTGAACCTATGCGCCAGTGGCTTACACAAGCCGTTTCTCTCTGTGAAATCGCAAAAAGTGGCGACTTTGTTGCGATAAAGGACGCATTTCTCAAAATTGACGGATTGAACCTGTTTTTGAATTCCAAAAAGGCGCAGCCTACGGCTGCCCAAAATGCATTTCCCCCCAAGGACATATGGCTTTTGCTCCGCAAAGCCAAAGAAAAAGCCGCCCTGTCGGGCGACATTTCCGCAAAAAGTTGCAATTTGGTGCGGATGAAAGGACTTGAACCTTCACGCCCGAGGGCATATGCTCCTAAGGCATACGTGTCTACCAATTCCACCACATCCGCGTATTTGTGTGTGAATTACTTAATCCATATTATAGCATAAGAATTGGCTATATTCTATGTCTTTTTTGTATTTTTATTATGTAATGTTATTTACATACATTATGGCGTATCGTGCAATATCTTGGTATTTGCTTGTAAGATGGCTGTGTTATCCAGAACAAATCGACTCCACTATGTACTCCCACGGGGACTCCTACGGTTACATATGCACCCGAGTGAGTACAAGTCTATACGACGGTTGCTCGTCTGATCATGATCTAGGCTTTTTTAGGCCATTGTGAGGCATTCTAACAGGGGTAAGATGAGAAATCGCACACGGTTAGCAAGGACACTGTATATGCACCCTCTCACAAGCCTTAGGAGCATATGCCTCACGGCGTGCTGGTTCAAGTCCAGTCATCCGCACCAACCACAGCACCGACCCTTGTGGTCGGTTTTATGGTTGGTAAGCAGTACTTTTCTGTACCAGTACCCGAGGCGTGGTGGTGAGAACTGCCCGTCGGCAATTCGCAAGGAAACGTCACCGATGAGCTAGGCTCATCTGGCTGACTTTCGGGCCCGCAGAATGTGGACAAGTCCAGTCATCCGCACCAAATGAAATGAGCGCTATGCTCATTTAATTACATTGTGTTTTTATTGAAATAGCTATGCTGATGAGCTGTAAACAGCGAATCGGTTATCCCTACGCTCTGTGACGAGTCGTTTTCCGATAGGTATACAGACTGACCGCGAGTGAGCCGAGCAACATACCTGTTGCGGTGTGTTTTGCCCAGCGTGCTTCTTTGCTCTCCGGATACGCATCTCCGACTCTCAAGCTCACCGAACGCACAGCTGTCGAGAGTTTTCCCCACCACTGCGCTGCACCATCGCCACCGTGTTCTGTTTGTAGGGTACGGAGGTACGTCGAAGCAACATCACGACCAAGCCTCAGGAGAAATGTCGCTCCGTCTAATTCACCGCGAAGCACGCGCAGCAATTCCTGCATGAAAAAATCGAGTTTATCAACAAATGGATCAATTACTTTGCCAAAGGCATTTTCGGCTCCCGCACTCCGGATAATTTCGCCGTCTATCTTGTCACCAAGGTCAAGCAGGCTTTCAAGCGCAACAAACTGAGCACGAGATAATTTGCCCCGAGAATGGGCAGCCTCAACAATCATACGCGCAGCGAATCGTCCAAGCGTTACGGTATTTGCCTCGATAATCGCGCGCTGCTGCTCTGGTGAATAATCAGCCCAGGCATCGCAGGTATCCTGGAAACCCTTTGCCAGCGGGCGTAGAACTTCACGAGCTATCATAGAGGTATTACATCAGGTTGGTTCAAGAGGTGCAACCACTAGCATCAAAAAGATATCAAAAAACGCTCCAGCGGAGCGTTACCTAGCCTATACGGCAGAACGAGGTGAGTTTTGCATTTCCATAACTACGATTGTCCACCACAACAATTCCGTTTTGCAGATTTGGTCCCTCACCTCGTCCTGACCAAGATAATACCATAAGCCCATTAGGTTTGAGAAGAGCAAATAACTGAGAGACTGTGGATAACTGTGGATCGTTGTATGGCGGATCAGCAAAGATTATGTCGTAATTTTTTTCTGATTTCGTCGTGAGCCAATTTACGACAGATGTGTTCACTATCTCCACCCTTTCGGCCGCATCTAGCGATACCACATTTTTTGCCAAAACTTTTTGAGCAATTTTGTCACGTTCGACAAATGTCACGCGCGCGGCACCCCTACTCAGCGCCTCAAGTCCAACCGCACCCGTGCCGGCAAATGCATCGAGAACCTCAGCCCCTTCGATACGAGTGCCAATGCTATTGAAAAGTGCATTTCGTATTCGCTCGCCCATGGGATGCGTGCGCGAGTTGTCTGGCGCATCGATCTTGCGACCACCGTACTGCCCAGCAATGATGCGAATATACATGGTATTAGAGCTCCGCTTTGCGATACGCTTCGTACCATGCAAACATTACAACCTGAATGATAGTTGGCAACAGTACCCGCCGCGTCTGCCGCGCTAACTTGGTGGTCCATCCTTCGTTCCAAAACGTATGATACATGTCGAGCGAATACACTTCGTGCATGGCATCCAAAAAAACCTGCTCTAGCCCTTGTGTCGTCGCCTGAGCGAGCCAAGCGTGATCAAGATCTTTTTGCGGATAACGAGAGGTCTTGGCGGCTGCGGCAACGCCAAACTCAAACGCCGCATGCGTCATAAATACTCCCTTAGCACCCCAATACTCCCAGTTTTTGCTCAGTGTCTCGAGACGTGTCTCGCCGACAATAAAGTTCTTTTCCTTGATCGTCAATCGCTCTTCCTTTGGTTTTCCCCAAAGCTCTTCGATCTTTTCACCTAGGGGATAGTGATGAGCTGGAGTCAACCCATCGACAATAGCGTGCGATAGCCAGGCGGCTTCAAAGGCCGCTCGTTCGTGATTATTGTAGCGCAGTGCCTCGATAAGGTTGTGTTGATGGTCGAGGATCATCGTGACTAACTGACGGTCATCGGATCTTGAGGGGTCGATATAATGCCAGGGCTCGTCGGCACTGGGACTCTTGCGCTTCAGGCCATCGGGGCCATTGTCACCCTCAAACGCCAAGATTTCTTTGATAGCAGGAAACCCCGGCCCAACTCCAGGCAGTTGGTCAAGATTTCGGCGTGCGATCCGGTCGATTTTTTGATGAACCCCGATGAACCCGCCAGAGGTTTTGTTGAGCGTTGTGCCTGAATACATTACTCTTTATGATAACAAACTTGCCGCCTAAAATCACGTTGGGAGCATATTGACATTTTGCGACTTTATTATTAAAATAATGAAGTCCTATCTGTGTCAAACTGCGAGAAGAGGTACTAATGGACAGGTTCTTTGTGGTAATCACCGTGCAAACGTTCTATCCCAGTCGAATGAACACGCACTGCTGCATCGTCACTGACACCGATCCTGTTATGCGGTACAACACCGTATACCAAACGGTCTGCCGGCAGTATGGCCTTCCCGAGGAAGCCACTGCAACTCTGTTCTACTCGGTGGAGAAGATGCCCGCCACCCGTTGTAGGCACACAGCCTCCGGGTGACCGGGGCTGTTTGCTTATTGTGGCTAGTTGAGCGTCGTCAGTCGCTGGTAGTACCGAACTTGCTCAGAAAGGACGGTATACTTAGCCATATCTTCACCACGGTCGATAAACCGCTTTACGACATGTTGGGCTCGCGAGATGAGTGCCGTGTCAGCAAGTGTCGCAATTTGCAAATTCAGCGCCCCATGCTGTGCCTTGCCATAGATCTCGCCCGGACCGCGTAACTGCATATCCACTTCTGCGAGATAAAAGCCATCGTTGCTCTTCTCTATCTCACGCAGCCGCTCACTCGGCTTGTTTGTGGTGCCCATCATCAGATAACAATAGCTCTGATGGTGACTCCGTCCGACACGGCCACGCAACTGGTGAAGTTGACTGAGTCCAAACTGCTCAGCATTCTCTATCATCATCAGGGTCGCATTTGGCACATCGACGCCCACCTCGACAACAGTCGTGCTGACTAAAATATCATATTCAGCTTGTTTGAACTGCTGCATGATGAGTTCTTTTTCGATCGGTGTCATGCGACCATGGAGGAGCGCAATACGTCGATGGCTAAAAATGCTGTTTTTGAGCCGCTTGTACTCCGCCTCGACACTTTTGATGTCGTTATCCGGATTGTCATCGATTAGACTGCAAATCACATAGAGCTGACGACCCGCTGCTATCTCTTTGTCGACAAGATCATAGACACTTTTTGCAGAGACAGGAGAAATAATCTTGGTAATAATCGGCAAGCGCCCCTTTGGCTTTTCATTGAGCACCGATATATCGAGTTCGCCATAGACGGTGAGCGCGAGGCTGCGCGGAATCGGCGTGGCCGTCATCGCGAGCAGATGTGGCAGATGATGCGCCTTGTCCAGTAAACGTTGACGCTGCTCGACACCAAACCGATGTTGCTCATCAATCACGACAAAGCCAAGCTTTTGAAATACGACTTTTTCCTGAAACAGCGCATGTGTCCCAATGACCACATCGACATCGCCATTTGCGATCGCCTCGTACAGTGCCGCGCGCGCCTTGCCCTTAACGCTGCCGATAAGCAATGCGACCCGTATGCCAAAAGGGCTCAGCAGCGCATCAAGCGTCTCGGCGTGCTGACGAGCAAGAATCTCGGTTGGCGCCATAAGCGCTGTCTGGTACCCGCTACTCGCTGCTTGCCGCGCAGCAAGGCCAGCCACGACTGTTTTGCCACTGCCGACGTCACCTTGAAGTAAGCGATTCATAGGCGTTGCACGCTCAAAGTCCTGCAAAATATCCCACGCTGCACGGCGCTGAGCGCTCGTAAGATCGAATGGTAACTGCGCAACAAATTGTTTGACCACCTCTAGTTCAAAGGGGATATGATAGCCGCTTAGTTTTTGATTCTCACGTTTGTTGAGCTGACTGGCGAGCAATAGCTCAAACAACTCCTCAAACGCCAGCCGCTCACGTGCCGCGGCCACGTCATCAGTATTCTTTGGAAAGTGCATTGTACTTATCGCTTCCGATCGACTCATGAGCTTTTCATCGTGGATAACACTCTCTGGCAAGGTCTCGGGTAACACACTCATAAGTGGTCGCAGCTGCTCCAAGACTTTTCGTACCATCTGGCTCTTGAGGCCACGAACTGAGCGATACACTGGCAGAAGCCGATCGGCCTGGACCGGCAAATCGGCAGCTTTTTCGGCACTCGGATTGGTAAGTTGGTAGCGTCCTCTCGAGTATTCAAACTCACCACTAAAGTAAAACTCATCGTCACCCCCCGCCAGTTGCTGGGTACGGTAGGGTTGGTTGAACCAAATGGCGTTCAATTTACTGGTGTCATCAACTAATACCGCTGTAGTCAGCTGCAATCCTCGCCTCACGGGCCGCGTGGAGATTTTTTCGCATCGCGCCTTGATGGTGACCTTGCCTGGTTTGAGATCGGCGATCGTAGTGACGTTGGTGAAATCTTCGTGTTTGCGCGGCAAAAAAAGCAAAATATCACCTACCGTCACCAATCCTGCCCGGGCTAACTGTTCGGCGGTTTTTGGTCCTACTCCTTTGATCTGATCTAATGTGGTCGCGAGATTCACTTCTCTATCATACACCGCTAGTCGTTGTACGGTGTATCTCGTACGAAGAGCACGTAGCTATCACTAGGTTATCTGCTATCAGGTGAGACAACATTAACTAGTTCATCATGAATGATACCATTTGAGACAATGGTACCCCTGAATGGTGCCGTATAATCATAGCGTTTACCTGTCAAATCGGTCACCTTGCCGCCCGCTTCCTCCACGATTACCTGTGAGGCTGCGATATCGTGCGCATTGACCAGTTCTTCGATATAACCGACAAACCTGCCTTCGGCAACGCGAACCGCTTTGGCAACTGCACCGCTAAAAGCCGCCATATCAATACGTCTTTTGAGTAATTCGTCGAGATAGGGAGACTGAGTGCGAATACGATAATGACTGCTACTGGTACCTAGTATCCCATCCTCCAGAGTATCTTTGTTGACGCGTAGCGGCTGGCCATTACAAAACGCTCCTCCTCCCTTCGTTGCCCAATAGAGTTTACCAACGATCGGTTCGTAACAGACACCTAGTACCGGCTCACCATCAATGACAAGTGCAAGCGAAAACAGTGCGGTAGGAGTACCCCATGTAAAGGCTTTGGTGCCGTCAATCGGATCACATATCCAGCGACGTCCCATGCCGTAGTCACCCGTACTTTCTTCCTCACCGATAACGATATCTTCAGGAAATTCACGCGCCAGCTCCTCGATCACCATCCGATTGATAGTGATATCGGCGACGGTCACCGGTGAGCCATCCGCCTTCTTGACACGCTGCTGGTCACCCTCAAAATACTGACGCATGACACTGCCCGCTTTGGCAGCAATATCCTTTGCTACTTGTAGCTCTTTATCCACGTTAACTCCTAACAAGGACAAAACTATTTTTGCCTTTTTTGACTAAAGATATATCTGTTATTTCGCAGTTTTCGGCTATTTTTTGACCATTTATCATCACACTGCCCGCCGCAATCAGACGCTTTGCTTCGCCGTTGCTCTCACATACACCCGCGCTCACAAGCACCGAGATCAATGACTGGTAGCCAACAACTGGTATCTCGGCTGCCAAGGCGGTAATATCATCATCTGTTAAGTCACCGAGTTGGCGTCCATTGAACAACACATCTGTCACCCGCTCGACTGACTCGCGGCGCTCCCGCCCGTGTACTAGATCGGTTACTTCACGCGCCAAGGTTTTTTGGAGGGCTCGTTCGCCAGGATTGACTTGGTGATTGATAATCAAGGCACCTACGGTATCGCGATCAAGCAGTGTGTAGACCTTCACCAGATCTTCGCTGGTCTCATCGTCGCAGTTGAGCCAAAATTGATAGAACTTGTAGGGGCTTGTTTTTGCTGGATCCAGCCAAACCGCTCCGCCTTCACTCTTACCAAACTTTACCCCTGTCTGCTTATTGATAATGAGCGGTGTCGAAAATACATGTGCTTCGCCCCCAGCAATCCGTCGAATCAACTGCGTGCCGGCGATCATATTGCCCCACTGATCGCTACCGCCAAGCTGTAGCGAGGCGCCCTTTTCTCGATAAAGATGGAGAAAATCAAAGCCCTGAATGAGTGAATAACTAAACTCTGCATAGCTTATTCCAGCTCCCCCTTCACCGACACGCGCCTGGACGAAGTCGCGATCAAGCATCTGAGTTAATGGAGCATGTTTGCCGATATCGCGCAAGAAGTCAAGGTAGTTGTAGTCTTTGAACCAGTCATAATTATCAACAATTTCAAAGTTTTTGCCCGCAAAAATACGCTTGTACTGCTCGGAGATTGCTGCCTTATTGGCAGAAATTTGCTCAAGTGTCAGTAGATCACGTTCCTGTTTCTTGCCATCTGGATCGCCGATCATACCCGTAGCGCCCCCGATCAGCAAGATAGGTGTATAGCCATGCTCGATGAATTGCCGCACGAGCATCGCGGCAGCGAGGTTGCCGATCGTCATACTGTCAGCGCTGGGATCTACGCCCCAATAAAAGGTGCGCGTTGTTTCATCTAAATCGGTGATGTTGGCAAATGTCATTTGATTGACAAAGCCTCGCCATGACAACTCTTCGGATAATGTCATGTCAGCGCTCCTTTCTCTTTAGTTTACCGGTCAATAGTAGCACAAAAAACCATTCCCCGCACGTCTCAAATGGTGCTATAATGGGGTCAATATGCTTATGGGAAGGTACTATTATTGTGGCAGGTAGAAAATCCTCTACGCGCAAAGTAAGTGTGTACTCAAATCTCGCATCGAGGCGGAGATCTAAAAAGGATGTCAAGTCGAGGCAAAAAGCAGAGTACCTCGCTAGTCTCCCCAAGCACCCCGTGAAACGTATACTGTACCGACTCCACCCGAAGCGAGTCTATCAGTATTGGTTCAGCAAAAAAGGACTATTTATGGCGGCAAAGATTGTCGGCGTTACGGTTCTTCTCTTTGTGCTACTGATCCTCGGATTATTCGCCTACTACCGCAAGGACCTTGACGCAATACGACCCGGCGAACTCGACAAACGAGTACAGTCGACGGTTATCAAGTACTACGACCGCAATGGTGCACTTCTCTGGGAAGATAAGGGCGCGGGCGATTATCGACTGGTGGTTACAAGTGACAACATCAATACCTATATGAAGCAAGCAACCGTTGCAATCGAGGACAAAGATTTCTATAGTCATCCCGGTATTAGCTTTTCGGGTATTCTCCGCGCATTTCTAAACAATAGTCAAGGGAATGCTACTCAAGGCGGATCTACACTTACGCAACAACTCGTAAAGCAAGTATTCTTCCCGCCTGACGAAGCGCAGCAGCGAGGTGTTGCCGGCATCCCGCGCAAGATCAAGGAAATGATTTTGTCGGTCGAGGTTGAGCGCATGTACAACAAAGACCAGATTTTGACTCTCTATCTCAATGAGTCGCCCTACGGTGGTCGACGCAACGGAGTGGAATCTGCCGCGCAAACCTATTTCCATAAGTCAGCCAAGGATTTGACGCTTGCTGAGTCGGCACTACTGGCCGCTATTCCCAATAACCCCTCTGTCTATAACCCCTACGATGTCACTGGTCATGATGCACTTATCGAGCGACAGCACAAAGTCCTCGACAGTATGGTGGACATGAAATATATTAGTCGTGAACAAGCAGAAGAAGCCAAGAAAGTCGCCGTACTCGATACGCTTCAACCACTTGCCGACCAGTTAGCCGGTATCAAAGCACCCCACTTTGTTCTGATGGTCAAAGCGCAACTCGAAAAAGAACTTGGTAAAGCAACTGTCGGACAGGGCGGCTTAACCGTTGTCACTACACTTGATCTCACCGCACAAAGCAAACTAGAAGCAAATATGACAGCGATGTTTGATGGCACGCTGACAGATCGAAACTGTAGCTATGTGTCATGTCCAAGTTACGCAGGGTTTACCAATGGTGCTGCCGCAATAGAAGACGTTGAGACCGGCCAGTTGATTGCGCTGGTTGGTAGTAGAGATTACGGCTATCCTGGGTTTGGGCAAGACAATGCGGCCACGGCGTTTATCCAGCCTGGTTCAACGATCAAGCCGTTTGTGTATGCACAGTTATTTCAAAAACAAGCTGACGGCAAACCAAACTTTGGCAGCGGATCAATTCTCTCAGATACGTCAACCACGTTTCCCGGGAATTATAAGCCACAAAATGCGGATGGCAAATTTCAGGGAAACATAAATATACGCCAAAGTCTCGACAGATCACGCAATATCCCCGCCATCAAAGCAATGGTGATCGCTGGCAAAGACGAAACGTGGGCAACAATCCGAGCCATGGGAGATGTTGACTATTGTACCCAGGGGCCAGACCAAGATGCAGGACTCTCGTCAGCAATAGGTGGTTGCGGGACGCGCCTTACCGATCATACCAACGCTATCGCTTCATTCGCGCGCATGGGTGTGTATATGCCACAGACAACAATACTAAAGGTAACAAATAGCACTGGCGAAGTAATCAAACAGTATAAGTCTGAGACAAAACAAGTGATCGACCCACAAGCAGCATACATCGTTAATGACATATTGGGTGATAGCAATGCGCGCGCTGGCCTCGGCTGGAATCAAGACTACTTAGTTCGACTCAACAAAGCAGGCATAAAAGCAGCGGCAAAAACCGGTACGAGCAATGGTCAGATTGGCTCAAAGATCGTGCCTAAAGATATATGGACAGTTGGCTACACTCCCCACCTCTCTATGTCGGTATGGCTCGGAAACCCTGATACCACGCCGCTCAGGCAAGGAAACTCCCTCATTCCTGCCATGATTTATGATAAAACCATGATGGAGGTGTCCCAATACTACATCGATAGCGGCAAAGCCAAGGGAAGCGACTGGTTTACGGCCCCATCGGGTATCCAACGCGTCGGAAATGAGGTGTATCCATCGTACTGGAACAAATCAAGCGGTATTACCAATGCGAAAGTTACTTTCGACCGCGTCTCCAAAAAGAAAGCCACCGACTGCACACCGACTGCTGCCAAAATTGAGCTGAGCGTGAGCAAAATTATCGATCCCTACACCAAAAAGGATATCATTAGCGCACCTGACGGTTACGATGGTTCGGCAGATGACGATATTCACTCCTGCTCAGATCCAAAACCTTACGTGACTCTATCTACCTCTGGAAAGACGGCGGTGATGAACTTTGGTACCACGGGCAGCTCGACGTTCAAGCCAATGACTATTGAGCTTCGATCTCCGAGCGGTGTTATCGCAACTAAGCAAGTAACGAGTAACGACTCGTGGGGAGTTGACCTCACTGGCGTATCCCACGGAACTCAGTTGACGGCCACTGTCACCGATACGGGTTATTATACGGACTCGGCAACAACAACTTATTAGATAATAGCTTACCCGAATCTAAACCCCTCCCCCGACAGACAGTTGGCCCTGATGGGCCAAGGCCCGCCAAGGCGAAGGCTAATCAGTTTGCGGCGGGCCGGTTGTCTGGAGTGGGGAGGGGCTGAGATTCAGATCTATCAAGGTTGTTTTTCGACTAAGTCGATGAGTGCACTCTCTCTATCCTGACGACGAGGAGATGACAATGAACGAGATGATTTTTGACGTGGCACAAATGGGCGTTGATCACGGTCATTCTTGCCAATCTTTTTTGGTGATACAGATTCCTTCTGCGAGATGATCTTATGCGATGAGTCTTGGGTACGAGATCGCTGGGGACGACTTTGTGTCGGTTTAGCGATTGATTTATCTGATGCACGGCGAGCAAACATCATTTTGCCAGCGGCGGTCTGGAGGCTCCGGATCACTTCGACACTAACAGTTTGACCGATGAGATTGCTCGCCTGTTCAACGACGACCATTGTCCCATCTGCTAGATAGCCGACACCCTGGTGGCTATCCTGCCCTTTCTGTACAAGTTCTACCATCATATGCTCGCCGGGCAAGTAAGCCATACGCAAACTCTGCGCGAGCTCATTTATATTGAGAACAGGAATGCCCTCAACAGCGGCAACTTTATTCAGATTGTAATCGATAGTACAAATGACAGCGGTGTATTGTTTTGCAAGTGAGAGCAGTCTTTCGTCTACCCCTTCTTGGGCCTTGCTGCCGTCCTGGAGTACTTCAACGGTGACCATCGGCATTGCCTGTAGCTCAGTAATAACGTCAAGTCCACGACGCGCCCTGGCACGTTTGTCGGCATCGGCATTATCCGCGAGAAACTGTAGCTCACCGACCACACTACGCGGAATCACTAGTGCGCCCCCCATGAATCCGGTTGATGCAATTGAGGTAATCCGCCCATCCATGAGGACCGAGGTATCGATCAATATTGGTCGTTCTTTTGATTTTATCGATGTTTTTGGCAATCTTGCCAAAAGATACGTTACTTCACCGAGAATAAGAAGCGTGACAGCGAGTAACGCGATGTCTTTTGTTTCCATAATAATATCCTTTCGTTATACGAATTCGCTCACTATTTCAGATAGTCTACGAGCGCGTGGCGTAAATCTTGTACGCCGTTAATAAATGAATTCTTTTTGCTTGGAACAGGGGCAATTGCATGCGTGAATCCAAGCTTTTTTGCTTCGGCAATCCGCTTGTCTGACAAACTAGCGCTACGAATCTCCCCGCCCAGTCCCACTTCGCCAAACACAACTAGCTCATCATCAAGTCGTCTGCCGGCAGCAGCACTCGCAATTGCCATCGCCACCGCGAGATCGGCAGCAGGATCAGCAAGTTTAAGACCTCCCACAACGTTGATATAGATGTCTTTGTCCGATAAGTTCAGTTTGGTGCGGCGCTCAAGTACCGCGATCAAAAGATTGAGCCTATTGAGATCAAATCCGCTTGCTGTTCTCTTAGGATACCCGAAGCTTGTCGAATTGACAAGCGCCTGAATCTCTACCAAAATTGGTCTATTACCCTCAAGTGTGGCGAGGACGACCGATCCATCAGCATTTTGCCGTTCAGCAAGGAGAGCTGCTGAGGGGTTCTTGACTACCGTCAGACCCGTTTCTGTCATTTCAAAAATCGCTGCCTCACTCGTCGATCCATAGCGGTTTTTGATCGCTCGTACTACCTTGAAGCCACCATATCGATCTCCTTCGAACTGCAATACCACATCGACGAGGTGCTCTAAGACCTTTGGTCCGGCAATCGATCCCTCTTTTGTCACGTGCCCTACCAGTATGACGGCCGCTCCCGACTCTTTGGCCGCCCGAATGATGACATTTGCAGAGTTGGTGATCTGACTGACCGTGCCAGGTGCGCTGGTTATCTCTGCGAGGCTCAAAGTCTGGACGCTATCGATGATGACCAACCGATATGCACCAGTCCGGATGGTCGCTGCGATATCATCAGCACTGGTACTGGCAATAAAATGTAGGTCGTCACCTGACTCAGCGCCAAGTCGAGTTGCCCTCAACTTGACCTGCCCAGCCGATTCTTCGCCGCTTGCATAGAGGACGGGTAGCGTCGCCGAGATGTGTGAGGCAATCTGAAGCAGCAGTGTCGATTTACCTATCCCTGGTTGACCTGCGAGCAATACTACACCCCCTGGCAATACACCGCCGCCCAGTACACTATCGAGGTCGGTGATTCCCGTCCCAAAACGTGCAATTGACTCCTTGGCGCTGATGGTACGCATCGTCTGAGGGGTCAGCGGCCTCCCAGTCTTTGCGCTCCTAGCTACTGCTGAGCTACCCTCAGAGGCTGCTGTCTGTTCGACAAGCGAGTTCCATTCGCCGCACTGTTCGCATTTACCAGTCCACTTCGGAAAAACTGCCCCACACTGCTGACACACAAATTGCGTACGAGTTTTTGCCATTATCATACCCCCGATGCGGGAGTAGTGATGCCGTTCATACTCTTGTTGAGTTCGCCCACTTTGACCGAAAGGGCGTTTAGCTTTGCAACAGTTTGGTTGTAAGCAGCTACTCGTTCATTGATAGCGAGTCGTCGTGCATTGAGTGCGCTAGTACGTGCCAGGAGAGCATTGCGGGCTGCCGTGAGTGCCGACTGAGAGCTAAAACCACCATTTTTTGCTCGCTCGTTGAACGAATCAATATCGGTTTCTAACTGGACTCGATCGACGTCATAGGTCGCAAAATCAGACTTAAGTGCATCTTTTTCGGTTTCGATTTGTGCCGAAAGTGCCTTTGATTGACTCTCTACTTCTTTGAACACAGCAGTATATTTGGCATTGAGTGCGACGATGCTACTTCGGTCGGTAAAGTAACGTTTATAGTACGCTTCAAGTTCTGGAGACACTGATGAGATAGTGGTGCCGATGATAGAGTGAAGCTCGTTGATATCCGACCCTGGCTCAGCCTTACTATAATACGCCATAAGTGACTTAATCTCGGGGTCATCTTTTATTTTTTCGTATTGCTCTTGGATCATCCTGTCCACAGACATCCGATCAAAATAATTGAGACGATCGTAGGCAGCATGGAGCATTTCGTGGGCGGCTGCCACTTCGACTGCGCCGTCAAGGTCCTTGTTGGTCACGTTATAGAGATAGATATGACGCTTGAAATAACAGCCGAGCATAGCGGTCGTACGCTCAGTCGATTCACAACTCGTATTGAATTGATCTTGGTTTTGAATGGTGGGAACACTGGCATAAAACAGATTTGTCCCTTGATCTGTCAGCTTTAGGCGGCTATTGATCGCAGCGATTTGGGCGTTCGGCTGAAATTGTCTCGCAAGAATCGCATCATACAAACTCGGCCAATAAAAGATGTAGAGCAAGGCGAAGACAATGACAAGCAACGCCGAAACGAGCGCTCGTAATGCCATGTGGCGTTTGACAGACTGATTATTCGGTTCGTTGTTCAAGCGTGAGATTTCCCTTTTCTACTCGTGCTTCTAGTATAGCGCCTTTTTGATAAATCCCGGCAATGATTCCCTCAGCAATGGCGTGCTCAAGCTCATCCTCGATAGCGCGTCGCAAGGGGCGAGCACCAAATGTCTTACTGTAGCCCTTGTCGATGAGGTGACGTTTTGCAACCGGGCTTACTACCAGGCCAATTCCTTGACGAACCAATCGTTCTTGCAATTCTGAAATGAGGAGGTCAAATATCTTTCCTACTTCCTGACGAGTGAGGGCGCGAAATGTCACTATCCCGTCGAGACGATTGATAAGCTCAGGTCTCATGAATTTTTCTAACTCATGTTGTGCGGCACGGACATTGCGGAGATGAAGCTGGTCAAGTGCCTGCTGTTCTTTTCTTGTAGTATTGTGGAACCCAAGTGCCGTTTCTCGTGTCATTGCATCAGCACCGAGATTGCTTGTCAAAATGATGATAGTGTTACGAAAACTGACACTTCGACCAGCAGCATCTGTCAATTGTCCATCCTCAAGTAGTTGCAAGAGGAGCTGAAACACATCAGGATGCGCTTTTTCGATTTCATCAAAGAGCACGACACTATAAGGCTGGCGCCGAATTTTGTCAGTCAACTTACCACCATCTTCGTAACCAACGTACCCAGCAGGGGCACCGATCAGACGACTCGTCGTATGCTTCTCGCCAAACTCACTCATATCAATCTTGATCAGCGCTTCCTCGCTCCCAAACACCTCACGCGCCAATACCCGTGCAAGTTCCGTTTTGCCGACACCTGTTGGTCCCATAAATACAAAGCTGCCGATCGGACGCTTTTGACTCGACACACCACTGCGACTTCGTCGAATCGCTCGCGCTACTTTCGTCACGGCATCTTTTTGACCGATAATATACCTGCCCAGGTGAGATTCGAGCTGCTTAAGAAGTCGTGCTTCACTCGTCTGTACTTTCTCGACAGGGATATTGGTCATGACCGCGATGGCATGGGCAATATTTTGCTCGGCGAGAACAATCGGATTCTTTGCTTCCTGCGCTTCGCGGACCGCTTCTAGCTGCTCGGTGATCTGGCTAATTCGCTGCTTATAGAGGGCAGCACGCTCATAATCTTCCCGCACAACTGCTTCTTCCATTTTCTCGTTCAGGCCCTTTAGTTCCTTCAGATATTCACGCTGTTTGCTTGGTTTGTGGCCTTGCTTCACTCTGATAAGTGCAGCTGCTTCATCAATCACATCGATGGCTTTGTCGGGCATGAAACGATCGGCAATATAGCGATCCGCCATATAGACAGCAGACTCGAGTGCTTGATCACTCATGCTGACGCCGTGGTGTTTCTCGTAGTAGCCTTTGAGGCCCTTGAGGATAGCAAGTGTTTCACCTAATGTCGGTTCCTTGACGACAATGGTCTGAAAACGCCGCTCAAGTGCCGTATCTTTTTCGATATGTTTGCGGTATTCATCGAGCGTGGTTGCACCAATCATATGCAGCTCGCCGCGCGCAAGCGCTGGTTTCAGGATATTGGCTGCGTCCATGGCACCCTCGGCAGCTCCCGCACCGACAAGCAAGTGCAACTCGTCAATAAAGACGATGACGTTACCTTGTTTTTTGATTTCGGTAACAACTTTTTTGAGGCGATCTTCGAACTCACCTCGATATTTCGTGCCAGCAATCATACCGGCCATATCGAGCTGAATGACACGCTTGTCGAGCAAGTGATCCGGGACATCCTCGGCGACAATGCGCTGTGCCAGCCCCTCTACGATTGCCGTCTTACCGACACCGGGCTCACCAATCAATACGGGATTGTTTTTTGTGCGTCGGCTGAGAATGGTGACAAGTCGTTCTACTTCTTTGGCACGACCAATCATCGCATCAAGCTCGCCTGCGAGTGCACTTGCTGTCAGATCAATTCCAAAGGTTGCAAGAGCACCGCCCCGAATTGGTTTGACACCATTTTTTGCTGTCGTTTCCTCACTTACCCCTGGCATTTCCGAAAAATGGGCCTCTAGGCCATCGATCAATTCATCGACGTCTACTTCCATATCGCGAAGCAGGACTGTTGCCCGTGCGTTATCTTGTTTGAGTAGACTATAGAGAATATGCTCCGTTCCGAGGTGATCATGGTTATGATCCTTGGCAACCTCCCAGCCCATTTTGAGCGTCAGCAGCGCCGTCTCGGATAAGCCGACGGCGCCTGTCCGTACTACCACATGCTGAGGGGTGATATTGAGCAAATCTTCCGCGCGTTGTAATGTTACACCGGCATCCGCCAACACCTTAGCACCGGTACTACTCCCCTGTGCCAGAACTCCTAGTAAAAGATGCTCCGTGCCTATATAGGCGTTCCCGCTTCCCCGAGCAATTGCATCAGCGTGCTGAACACTCAACTTGGCGTTGTCAGTAAGGTGTGAAATAAAATCGGCAAAATCATCTGGTAGCATCGTTTTGTTCCTCCATGCGGGGAAATTCCCACGTGCCCCAATTATAAAGCACCTATTGGCACTCGTCAAGCGAGAGTGCTAACTTTGTTCGTAGTTGTAAAATTGAGATTGTATGTTATAATTTTTTTACTCTATGTCTTCTACCCAGCCGAATCCCTTTGAACTCCTCTCCCGTGATCCGTCGGTCTATGGCGGCGAGGGATTTTATGATGATTACCCGTTTTCAAACGACCGTATCAGCGACAGATTTACCTACAGCCATCACCCGCAGGAGGCAACGGGGGGATTTGCCCTATCACTAGGAAGTGTAGGGGCAGCATTATCTCTGATGACCGGAAGGTCGGAGCAGGTCGTGGTAAACATTGATCGCAATCCGGCTGTCACAAAGATGGCTACACACATTTTGGAGCTCATAGAGCGGTACGGGAGCGACGGAGACTTGATTGAACTCATCGACAGTTCTCTCTCTGCAGTTTACACAGCAGAAGAAGCTTATTGCCGACTTGGACTAAAACCTCAAACGATGCGTCATGAATTTGGGCGCGAAGTGAGAAATTATTCAACATATCACTGGTCGGCCGCTCATAATGTATCGGCCACCGTAGCTGCGGTACGGAGTAGACTCATCGTACCGCGGACGGCTGATATCGGCAACCCAGCCTTCCAACGAGATCTATCTGAAATTGCAGCAACCTTCGGCCCCTGCACATTACTCAATCTTACTAATGCACACATGTACTTTGACACTCCCCGTCAACTCGGTGCGACGCTCGAAGGCCTGCCGCTAGCAGATGATGCGACTATTACCTTCTCAACAAACACGACACATTCAGGGACTTTCCAGGTCGGCTACGCCACGACCAAGCAAGCATACTTCTCGGCGATTCGAGGCGAAGTCGGTGAGCAGCTAGCTTATCGTTAACAGTACAAGTTCAGCGTTTTATTCACCTTGCTCTTCGATAGCAGCAAAGAGACCATCCTCAATGTTCTTCTTTGGCTTCTTTTCGGCAGGTTTGGCAGTCGCCGTTTCGATGTCAAGTTCAAAGCCGGTTAGGCGAGCAGCCAGACGAACGTTTTGACCGCCGCGGCCAATAGCGATGCTTTGTTGATCCTCAGTCACAAATACCTTTGCTCGCTTTGTTTCTTTGTCAATCTCAACCTTTACCACCTCGGCAGGACTGAGGGCATTGCGGATGTACGTATCGATATTTTCGTCATAGGTCACGATATCGATTTTTTCCTGGTCGCCAATCTCATTCATGACAGCATTGACGCGCGTTCCGTGACCACCGACAAAGGTACCAACTGGATCAACTCCTGGAACTGTGCTCATAACTGCTAGTTTGGTGCGGCGCCCCGCTTCACGGGCGATGCCTTTGATCTCGACGGCACCAGTCTCCATCTCGGGAACTTCCTGACGAAATAGGTATTCGATAAAGGCTTCGTTGCCGCGGCTCAAAATGAGCTGTGGACCCCTGGTATCGCGTTCGATATCCTTGATGAATACCTTGAGTCGGCTCCCAACCGAGTAAAACTCACCCTGGATCTGCTCACTCTGCGGTATGATACCGGTTGCTTTGCCAAGCTCAATCCGCACAACACGCGGCTCAACCCGCTGTACAACACCAGTGACAACCGTGCCGATCTTGTCTTCATACTCAGCTAGTACCACCTCACGTTCTGCTTCTCGGAGACGCTGCAACACCACTTGCTTCGCAGTCTGAGCAGCCACACGTCCAAATGATGTCACCTCATGCTTTTCCTCGAGTATATCCTCAAGTTTAGCGTCTTTTTTGAGCTTTTTGGCCTCGGCAAGACTGACTTCGATGGCAGGGTTAATAGCTTCTTCGACAACTTCGCGTTGGACATAAACAGTCGCCGTACCGTCATTGATGTTGAGCTCCGCGCGAACTTCTTGCTCACGCTCACCGTTATCACGGCGCCACGCAGCCGCAATTGCTTGTTCGATTATCTCGAGCACTGTTTCTTCGGGCAGATTTTTTTCTTCGGCGATAGTTCGGACGGCAAGCGTCAGTTGTTTGATATTGAGATCTTCCATTACATCCTTTCCTAGGAGAGTGTGTTCTCCCTGATCATAAGGGATCATTAGTGATTTCTTACGAAAAACTCCGACCTGCCGGCCGGATAAGTACGTCTTTCATACTAGCACACTGGGAATAAAAAGTCAAGAACCGAGTTCGAGTAGCTTTAGCGCACTCTTAACAAACGGATGAACTCCTCTCCCTTTTCCTCTTAAGCATGGTTGGTCGATCAAGGTATACTTACCATCGCCATCAACAAACACGTTACCACCAAGGTTGTTACCCCTTCGTAAGTCATTGACAAGTGTGCGCGATACATACCTGCCAAGTTCTCTATCAAGCCTTGTTTCTACCGCGTCGACGTGGGCATGGAGTGCTCGCATTATTTCACCATAATCAGCCTGGAAATCTCTTAAAGCTCCTCGCAACGATTCACCTGGAGCCATCTCAATTACCGAGACACCTCGCTCGTGTCCGTCGGTAATAACGATAGGATGCCGAACGGCACTCACACCCTCTGCGCTTTGCGACAGGCGCTGGTAGAGACCATTCATCACCTGTTGCTGGACAACCGCATCGACCGCAGACGGATGGTACTTGATCACTAACCCTGTGACGTTGTCGCGAACGACAAAGAGGTTTGGGTTATACCGTGAGACATGAGCAGTAAGTCGATCATCGCCATACTGTCTCCGAACCGCCACCACACTGCCTGTTGCATACGCAAGTTCAGCGATTTCTATCGCTTCTGCGAGTACACCCGCATCAACATCAGGTAACATGTGTGATTTATCGATAATTTCCATTTTTTTCATAGCTATAGAGTATCTTTCTAGCAGAATCGCCCGCTCCTAGGAGGAGCGGAACGACCTGCTGGCCGAAGCTCTCCTCTAGGAGCGAGCGTGAGGTGCCGGTTTGATCGGCACCACCTTGTAGACATTGGGACGGGGTCCTTGGCTCTGTGAGAACGCGGCCTGTTCGGCCGCACGTTGAGCCTGAGCGAAGGCTGAGCAGGCCGAAAGTGACCCCCGGGCGACCTCGACCCCAGCGGGAGCATTCGCTCTTACTTGGGGGCGAAAACTCGTCACGGGCGGGTACTTCATGACGACGTGCGAGTCGTTGTCCGCCCCATCAAACTCCATTATCAAGCTTCACCTCCTATCGGAAACAGCTCGTCGAGACAGACGTCCCGCACAGGAATTGCCTTCCGCTCAAAGAGCGAGAAGGTTGCCCCGAGCAGGCCGTAGAACACGATGCACACCAGCGAACCGCCGATGAGCATGAGTCCAATCATGTAGCACAGCATGCCCTCGAGACCGAGGGCTGCTAGCGCCACCGGGGCGTACCAAAGCGGGAAATCCATCTCAGTACTCCTGCGTCATAGGCCAGCTCACCGGAGCCGGGGCTCCGGGGTAGCTGACGAGCCGGATGACGTACTCGACTCCCGGGTCATCGACATCCGGTTGATCGGCGACGAAACCGACACAGGTCAGTTCGTCTGTCGTCGGTCCGTAGACCGACAAGCGAGCTCGGGCACACGCCGGAGAATCCGGGGTGACCCGGAAAACCACATACCAATTCTCCCAATGTCCTTCAGCCGCCACGCGTATCACCTCTTTCGTAGGATCGAACATTGTGTGGGGTTGATCATTTTCTATATTACAACTTTATTGACTATTTATCAAGTTTACAAAAAACCTGAATCTCAACCCTCCTCCGACAGACAGTTGGCTCTGATGGGCCAAGGCCCGTCAAGAGCGAAGGCTGATTTAGTTAGCGACGGGCCGGTTGTCTGGAGTGGGGAGGGGATGGGTTTGTGTCTCTCGTGCTACACTGGTACGTGATGCAACTCGCTGATTTTCATTATGATATTCCCGAAAAACTGATTGCGACCACGCCACCGGCAGTACGCGGTGATGCGCGGCTGCTAGTTCTTGACCGCCAGAGCGGCACTGTTAGTGATCGACACTACCCAGATATCGTCGACTACCTCGGGCTTGGCGACGTGCTTGTCATCAATGACATTAAAGTCATCAAGGCTCGATTGATAACAACCAAACAAACAGGCGGCACACGGGAGCTTGTCCTCGTCGAGAAGCACGGTCGCAGTGACGACTGGCATACCCACAAGGTTATCTACCGACGCAAGTTAGCTGTCGGGGACAAACTCTCTGTCGGAGCCGATACGCTGACGGTGGAGGAACTACTTGATGGCGGCATGGCAATCATCAAAAGTGAGCGTGACCTGCTACAAATTGCCGAAGAACACGGCTCGGTGCCGCTGCCACCGTATATGCGACGTGACGCGACACCAGCAGATATCGAACGATACCAGACGGTATTTGCCCGCGAGCAAGGATCGGTCGCTGCTCCGACGGCAAGTCTCAATATGACCGAGGAGACCCTCTCGCGACTCCGCGACAAAGGCATTGTCATCGTCTATGCAACGCTGCATGTCGGCCTCGGTACGTTTCTGCCTATTCGCGTAGAGGATATTACCGATCATCATATGCATAAGGAGTATTTTGAGATTCCCGCAGTCACTGTAAGCGCGATACGTGATGCCAAGGCAAAGGGCAAGCGAGTTGTTGCCCTCGGCACGACCGTGACACGTACACTTGAGTATGCTCATGAAGCCATCCTGGCTGGGCCGCTTAGAGACCTCTCAGGCGAAGCAGATATCTTCATGTATCCCGGCTATAGCTTCAAGATTATCGACGGCCTGATCACGAACTTTCACATGCCAGATAGCACCGTCCTCATGCTGACCGCGGCCTTTGCGGGATGGGACAAGCTCAAGCCTGCCTATGAACACGCTATCGACAAAAGTTACCGATTCTTTAGCTACGGCGACAGTATGTTGATCTTGTAGAGCCCAAAAAAAGCAAACTGCCCGCCCCCGAGGGAGCGAGCAGTCGCTACGACCTGGGAGCGGGCGAACTCTACGGCAAACCGTAGAGCGTTGAAGCGAACGGGCGGACGGCAGCGAGATGCTGCGCCACCTCAGCGCCGAGGTCGGTCAGCTCCTGCCGGAACTCAACCGCGTTGTAGCGGACGAGACCGATCTTGTGCAGCTCGACGACCGCGGAGGTATTGCCGGTCTGCATTACGTAGCTACCCTTGACTGCCTCGTACATCATGATGAGCTCGAACCCGGGCTCGCGACCCTCTCGGGCCTCGAGCATGATGAGGAGGTACAGCACCGCGTGTCGCGGAGCCTCTTTCAGCCGCTTGAGCGCCTCGAGGACGCTCGTGGCAGGGTTCTCTGGCTCTTTGTACTCGTACTCCATAGTGCACCTCGATAGAATCGAAGGGATTTGTGGACATACTCATTATATCATAGTTTGTAAATATTTGCAACTATTTCACTGACTCGACCTCAGTTGTGGTACAGTAAAGAGTAATGAAACACGCACTGACATTTGAAATTACCGATCGACTCGAAGGCACCCTGGCCCGTGTCGGCATCATCCACACACCGCATGGAGCAATAGAAACTCCGGCATTTATCGTCGGCGGTACAAAAGCGACGGTCAAAGCCATCACTCCGGAGCAAATCAAGGAGTATGGTGGTCAAGCTGTCCTCGCCAATACCTACCACCTGATGCTACGGCCGGGTACCGATATCATCAAGCAGGCCGGTGGCCTATCGAAGTTCATGAACTGGGACGGGCCAACGTTTACCGACAGTGGCGGCTTTCAGGTCTTCAGCCTCGGCGTCGCCTACAAAAAAGGCATCGACGCTGTCGCCCATACAGAGCGTGGCGATGCCGCCAAGGCGGTAAAATCGAGCGATCAGCTCGTCAAGATCACTGAGCGCGGCGCGCATTTTCGCAGCCACTATGATGGCCAAAAGCTCCTCATGACACCAGAGAGCAGCATGGAGCTTCAGCACGAGATTGGTGCAGATATTCATATGGCATTCGACGAATGTCCAGCGCCACTTGCACCTCCTTACTATCTTGTCGAAGCGCTGGAGCGCACGCATGCCTGGGCTGAGCGTTGCCTGACTCGTCATCAGGAATTAAACAAAGAACATGAAAAAAATGGCGAACCGCTCCAAGCCTTGTACGGCGTTGTTCAGGGGGCAAGAGACGAGAAGCCCCGCAAACAATCAGCAGCCTTCCTCGGTGCCCGTGACTTCGATGGCTACGGCATTGGCGGTGTCTTTGAGACGAGTGAGATTCCTACTGTTGTCAAATGGGTCGATGAGACCCTTCCTGATGACAAACCGCGCCATCTGCTCGGCATGGGGGCACAACCGGCCGATCTCTTCCTTGGTGTTGAGTACGGCGTCGATACCTTCGACTGTGTCGCGCCCACCCGTCAAGCGCGCAATGGCGCGCTCTACACCTACGATGGCCGCATCAATATCATCAACACGCTTTACAAAACAGATTTTTCACCGATTGATAGTGAATGTGACTGTTATACCTGCCTTCATTACACCCGCGCCTATGTTAACCACCTCTTTAAGTCTGATGAGATCCTCGGTGCAACGCTGGCGAGTATCCACAACGAACGCTTTGTGGTGCGAACCGTCGATCAGATCCGTCAATCACTCAAAGACAAAACGTTCTTTGAACTGAAAAAACAATTTCTCCATCGCTACTATGGTGACACGCCCCCGGTAGGTGTCATAATAGAGTAACTTGAGCCTCACCACCTCCCCACTCCGAACACCGGCCCGCCGCAAACTGATTAGCCTTCGCCTTGGCGGGCCTTGACCCATCAGGGCCAACTGTTCGTCGGAGGGGGCGGTGAGGCTCAAATCGATTAGTCAACCAAGTAGCGTGCCGGTGCTTCGAAGCTGTC
>WBZP01001901.1_pt1 | contig 24779 bp, 24 predicted proteins | sample 5204301 | NCBI WGS metagenome assembly WBZP01 (sample SAMN12412401, study PRJNA552823) | activated sludge metagenome | isolation source: activated sludge from nitrification reactor of wastewater treatment plant... | place: USA: Pennsylvania | collected 2017 | reverse complement strand
TCGCCGCGCCCGGCCGCGACCGACACCCGATTTCCGTCCTCGGTCTCCGAGCGGCCGCGGCTCGTTGCAGGAGTTTCGCGATCTGTCATCGGTTTCCGCTTCCGGTGGACCCACCGCGGGATCACGATGGGCGGGACCGCTCAGGAGGATCCGTGATGCACGACCTGCAAGACCGACTCGCCGCCGCTCTGCCCATCGTCCGGGCCGGTGCCGACGCCGCTGACGCGGATGCGAAGTTCCCCACCGATTCGGTCCGGGCCCTGGCCGACGCCGGCCTCATGGGGCTGACGCTCCCGACCGAGGTCGGCGGCCTCGGCGCCGGGCCCGTCGAGCTGGTCGCGGCCGTCTCGGCAGTCGCGGCCGAGTGCGGATCGACGGCGATGGTCCACCTGATGCACCTCGCTTCCGCGATGGTGACCGCGGCCGCTCCGCCCACCGCAGGTGGCGCCGAGCTGTTGGCTGGCATGGCCGATGGGACGACGCTCGGCACGCTGGCGTTCTCCGAGAAGGGATCCCGCAGCCACTTCTGGGCCCCGGTGTCGAAGGCGGTGGCGGCCGACGGGGCGGTGCGGATCCGCGCCGACAAGAGCTGGGTCACCTCGGCGTCCAACGCGGACGTGTACATCACCAGCACCCTGGCTCCGAGGGCCACCGCTTCGACCGAGTCAGACCTGTACGTAGTACCGCGCATCAGCGACGGGGTGTCGATCGCGGGTCGGTTCGACGGCCTCGGACTGAGGGGCAACGACTCGGCACCGGTGCGTCTGGACGTCGACGTCCCGACCGGCGCCCGACTGGGCGCCCACGGGTCCGGGTTCGCGCTGATGATGGAGGTCGTCCTCCCGTGGTTCAGCCTCGGAAACTCGGCGGTGTCGCTCGGTCTGGCTCGGGCCGCGCTCGAACGGGCGATCGGGCACGCGTCGGCAGCGCGCCTCGAGCACCTGGACTCCGCCCTGTCGGACCTGCCGACGATCCGCGCCTACCTGGCCAAGGCGTGGACGGACCTCTCGGCCCACGAGGCGCTGCTGCGCGACACCGCCGCCCGTGTCGCCGAGCCCGACGACACGACCGTCCTGGCGGTCCTGGCGACCAAGGCCGGCTGCAACGAGGCGGCGCTGCGAGTCACGGAGACCGCGTTGAGGGTCACCGGTGGCGCCGGGTTCTCCCGGCAGGTCGGGGTGGACCGCCCCTACCGCGACGCCCGGGCCGGCTTCGTGATGGCCCCGACCTCCGACGCCCTGTTCGACTTCACCGGCCGAGCCCTGTGCGGCCTGGACCTGTTCTGAGCCGACGACCGATGACCGATCTGCGATCCGAAGGAACCGACCGACCGTGACCAACCACGAAGAGCTGCTCGTCGGCGCCGTCGCCTACTCCGCCAACGTCGTCCCGATCTGGGAGGGCATCCGGGACTTCTTCCGCGACAGCTCCACCCCGATCGACTTCGTCCTGTTCTCGAACTACGAGCGGCAGGTCGACGCGCTGCTCGCCGGGCACATCGACATCGCCTGGAACACCAACGTCGCCTGGGTGAGGACCCTGCGACGCACTGGTGGGACGGCCCGGGCGTTGGCCACCCGCGACACCGACCTGGTGTTCCGAACCCTGATGGTCGCACGGGCCGGATCGGGCCTCGACGGGCTCGGGTCGCTCGAGGGGCGTCGCGTCGCCCTGGGGTCGAGGGACTCGGGCCAGGCCCGCATCCTGCCGGAGTTCTTCATGGCCCGCGCCGGAGTTCCGGTCTCCGCGGTGGAGCTGACCGTGTTCGACTCCGACGTCGGCAAGCACGGCGACACCGGCCGCTCCGACCTCGACGCGCTGAGAGCCGTCCTCGACGACGACGCGGACGTGGCCGCGGTCGGCATCAACACCTGGCAGGCGCTCACCGCCGCCGGCGACGACACGGCGGCCGACCTCGATGTCGTCTGGGAGTCCGAGCCCTACAGCCACTGCAACTTCACCGCGCTCGACTCGCTCGACCACGACCTGGCCGAGCGCTGGGTGACCAATCTGCAAGGCATGGACTGGGACGACCCCGAGCAGCGCCGCATCCTCGAGTTGGAGGGCCTCCGCCGCTGGGAGCGACCCGAGCTGTCCGGCTACGACTCCCTGATCGCGGCGATGGACGCCCAGGGGATCTCGGAGTGCTGGTGAGGCGGCGGTGAGTCTCCGGTTGACGATGGCCCTCGTCGAGGCGGTCGGTGCGGTGCCGGCCGGTTCGACGACCCGCGTGCCCGTGTCCGGGCCCGACGACGTCGAGACCGTCCGACGATGGACAGCGGCGACGGGCAACACCGTGCTGATGGTCCACCCCGACTCGGTCGAGGTCCTGCGGGGCCGCGCCGAGGACCCCGTCCGGGCGTTGAGCGCGGAACGGCGCCCGGGGTACCGCCTGTGGGTGTACACGAACTTCCACTGCAACCTCTCCTGCGACTACTGCTGCGTGTCGTCGTCGCCGACCGCGGAACCGCGGGTGATCGGAGTCGAGGAGTTCGTCCGACTGGTCGACGAGGCGGCCGCCGCCGGTGTGGCCGAGCTGTTCGTCACCGGCGGCGAGCCGTTCATGCTGCTCGACATCGACGACCGACTCCGACACGCGAGCGGTGTCATGCCGACCACCGTGCTCACCAACGCCATGGTCTGGACCGGAGCTCGCCGTCGACGGCTCGAGGCGCTCCCCCGCCGGGGCCTGACCCTGCAGATCAGCCTGGACTCCGCCACAGCCGAGCTGCACGACCGCCACAGGGGATCCGGGAGCTTCGAGCGCGCCATGACGGGCGTGCGGGTCGCCATCGACCTGGGGTTCCGGGTCAGGGTCGCGGCGACGCTCGGCGCTGACGCCGGCAACAGCGAGCGGGAGCTGATGGCGTTGCTCGACGAACTGGGCCTCGACGACGACCAGCGCGTGGTGCGCCGGGTTGCCAGACAGGGCGCCGCCAACGCCGGTCTGACCGTGTCACGGGCGTCGCTGCTCCCCGAGGTCTGCGTCACCGCCGAGGGCGTGTGGTGGCACCCGGTCGCGGCAGCAGATCCGGCGATGAAGGTGGCCGACGACTGGCACCCGCTCGCCGAGACGATCCACAAGGTCCGCGACGAGTACCGGGCCCACCGGATAGCCGGCGACGTGCTCGCCAGCACGTTCCCCTGCGCGTGAGAGGAGACCGCTTTGGACGCCCGCACACTCACCGGCCGCATCGACCGGAGCACTGCCGCCTGGGGGCCGAGCGTCCTGCGGGCGACCGCCGCCATGCTGTGGCTGGCCAACGTCAACTGGAAGGTCCCGCCCGCGTTCGGTCGCGCCGGCGAGCGGTGCGTCGCTCTTTGCCGGTTCGTCGAGGCCGGCGCCGAGAACCCGGTCGTCCCCGGTTCGGCGTGGTTCTTCGAGCACGTCGCGTCGCCCAACCTGGCGCTGTTCGGTTGGATCACCCTCCTGACCGAGTCCGTCCTGGTCGTGCTCCTGGTGTCTGGCCGATTCGTCCGCATCGCCGCCGTGGTCGGGATGGCGATGAGCTTCGGCATCGGACTCGCGGTCGCGAACGCGGAGCACGAGTGGTACTGGTCCTACCTGCTGATGATCGCCCTGCACCTGGCGATCCTCGTCACTGCACCGACGGCCCGGGTCCAGTCCGCCCGAGCGACGGCGGTCGTCGTCGCCGTGTACGGCGTGGTGGTCGCGATCGCCCACGCCGGGGCGGGGGTGTCGGGGGCCGGCGACTGGCTTCTCTTCGATCAGGCCAACGACTTCCCGGGCGACTGGGGCCGATCCACGTTCCCCGGATCGATCGCCCTCGGCGTCGCCTTCGTCGCACTGGCCGCGATCGCGTGGGCCGTGGCCCCCAGACCGTGCCCCCATCGGGGCCGGATCCTGGGCTGGGTTCTGATCGGCGTCGCGGCCTGCCTGCTGTTCTCCTACCGCTCCGACGGCCTGGTCATCGGACTCGGCTCCCGCGCCGGCAGCGCCGCCATGCTCGCCGCACTCGGGCTGTCGCTCGCTGTCCCCCCGCCTGGCGAGCGCGAACCCGCCGCAGAACCCACGACACCCGGAGCTGAACGATCGCCATGACCTCACCGTCCGGATCGACCGACATCTCGCTTCGCCCGATCGACCCGACGCGGCGAGCGGTCTCGCCCGACGCCGGGCTCTCCCCCCGAGCCACCCGAGTGACGCCCGTCGATGTCGGGGTGTTCGGCGGAAGCGGGCTCTACGAGCTGTTCGACGACGTCGAGCACGTCGAGGTCGCCACCCCCTACGGTCCGCCCAGCGCACCGATCGCAGTGAGCGAGATCCCCTCCGACGGCGGAGCGATCCGCGTGGCGTTCCTGCCCCGGCACGGCCGCCGGCACCACCTGCCACCGCACCTCATCAACTACCGGGCGAACGTGTGGGCGCTGCACCACCTCGGCGCCCGCCGGATCCTGTCCCCCTGCGCGTCGGGCTCGCTGCAACCCGACATCCACCCCGGCGACCTGCTCGTGTGCGACCAGCTCGTCGACCGCACCTCCGGTCGGCCGTCGACGTTCTTCGACGGTCCCACCGTGAACCACGTGTCCTTCGGCGACCCGTACTGCCCCCACCTGCGATCCACGGTCGCCGCTCGGGCCGTCGCGGCCGGAGCGACCGTGCACTCGACCGGCACCGTCGTCGTGATCGACGGCCCGCGCTTCTCCACCCGGGCCGAGTCCGCCTGGTACCGCGCCCAGGGCTGGCAGGTCATCAACATGACCCAGGCTCCCGAGGCGGCGCTGTGCCGCGAGCTCGGAATCTGCCACAGCGCCCTGGCCGTCGTGACCGACTACGACGCCGGGGTGGACCGGCCCGGTACGGCGCCGGTCACCCAGGACGAGGTCTACGCCGCGTTCGCCGCGATGATGCCGCAGATCCGCGGCATCATCGTCGGGGTGCTGGCCTCGTTGGACCGAGAGCGCGCCTGCGACTGCGACGCGGCCACGAACGGGCTGACCCCCGACCCTCCACACGACCTCGTCGGACCCGGCTGATCAGGCTGATCAGGTTGGTCCGGGCCAGGACACCGATCCGGCAGACCCGGCACCGTCACCAGGGGGACCGCAACCACGCCTGGAGCACGATCGCGACCGCCAGCTGCGCGCCGAGCCAGGCCCGCCGGGGGATGTCGCCCCGCAGGCCCGCGGTTCCGAGCACCAGGAGCGGGACCAACGGGAGCCAGATCCGCTCCACCTCCCCCTTGGAGAACCCCGAGAGGTCCGCCAGAAGCGCTCCGAGGACGGCACCACCTACCAGCATCCACACCCGACGATCCCGCAGCCCGACGATGCCCGCCACCGTCGCCGGCCCTGCCGCGACCGCCAGGACCGCGAGGTTCGCCACCGCGAAGTACCCGGACGGGCGGACCGAGGCCACCCCTGCCCGGTAGGCGGCCCTGGTCGCCTCGAACCCACCCACCCAGTCGAAGCCGGCCGCGGCCAGGACCAGCAACGGCACCAGCACACCCGCCGCGGCCGCTACGGCGGGCAACGGCCGCCGCCGCAACAGCGACCAGCCCAATAGGACCGCCCACGGCACGACCAGGGCGGGAGCGCCGTAGGTCGCGGTCGCCACCGAGCCGACCAGCAGCCCGGACGCGAGTCCGGCTCCGACGGCGACAGCGCGTTCCTCGGCGGTCACCGCGACCGCCGCGGCCGCGGTCGCCCATGCGACGACCCCCATCACCGCTCCGTCGACCGAGGTGCCGGCCCACACCACCGCAGGTGCCAACCCAGCGAACACCGCAGCGCGCCTGGCGGTGTCCCGCCCGGCCAGGTGCCCGACCGCGATCAGCGCCGCCGGGGCGGCGGAGGCCCCCAGGATGAGCACGATCCAACCGACAGCGGTGTCGCCCACGCCCAGCCGGTCCACGCCGAGGAAGGCCAGGACCGTTCCCGGCGGGTGGCCCTGCACATGGGTGGGCGCCTCGGGCAACCGCTCGACCCAATGACTCAAGAGCTGCGACGGCGAACCGACCCGGCGGGCGTACGGCAGGTACTCGAACCGGGTCAGGAGCGGGTCGGCCACCCCACTCCCCGCTGACGACGCCAGCGCTGCGGTCCACGCCAGCGACACCGCCAGGGACCCCACCAGCAGCACACCCCACCGCGCGGCTCTGACCACCTCGGGCCAGAGCACCACGATCGACACGGCCAGCACGACGACCGCCCACATCCCCAGCGGCCAGCGCCATTGCCACGAACCGGCGAACGGCGGGGCCGACACGAACAACTCGGCCCCGTCACGCAGGAGGGCCCGGCCCCACACCACGGTCGCCGCGACCCCCGCCGTGGTAGCGAGCACCGCGGCCGCAACCGCAGCGGAGAGCCTCTTCGAGGGCGCGGCGTGGTCACGCGCGCTCTCCGACGTCAGCTCCGCCGGCACGGTTCCCGCAGTGGGTCGTGGGCAAACCGACGCGTCCCGTCCTCGGGCGTGACCCGGGCCCGGAACCCGATCCGGCGCGCCGCCTCGGTCGGATCGGCTGTCACGTGGCGCACGTCGCCCAACCGGTAGGAGCCGTTCACCCGGGGACGTCGACCGCGGCCATCGGCCAGGGCGAGCATCCCGGCCATCTCGAGGAGGGTGACCGGACGACCGGACGCCACGTTCAGCGGGCCGTCCCAGGGCGAGTCGGAGGTGAGGGCCAGGACGTTGGCCCGGGCGACGTCGGTGACGTGCACGAAGTCACGTCGTTGGCCACCGTCTTCGAACACGAGCGGATCGAGGCCTGCGGCCAGTCGGCTGCGGAACAGGCTGGCCACGCCGGCGTAGGGGGTGTCGCGCGGCATGCGGGACCCGTAGACGTTGTGGTACCGCAGCGACGTGACCGGCACGTCGTGCTCGCGCCCGAACGCGGCGCACAGGTGCTCCTGGTGGAGCTTGGTCGCCGCGTACACGTTGCGGGGGTCGACCGGCGCCGACTCCCCCACCAGACCTGGCCGAAGGTCCCGTCCGCACAACGGGCACGGCGGTTCGAATCGACCGGCGTCGAGATCGGCGACAGCTCGCGGCCCCGGCCGCACCGAACCGTGCGAGTCGCACTCGTAGGAACCCTCTCCGTACACGACCATCGACGACGACAGCACCAGCCGACCCCGCCATCCGATCCGGTGCATCGCCGTCAGCATCTCGACGGTGCCCGAGTCGTTGACCGACACGTAGTCCGGGGCATCGGCGAAGTCGACGCCCAGCCCGACCTTGGCCGCCAGGTGGCAGACCGCGTCGGTGCCGTCGAGCACCTGCGGCCACGTCGCCGGGTCCCGGACGTCGAGCCGCAGCAGCGGGACCTGCGGGGGCACCCATTCCGGGTCGGCGCCGTGGGCCGACCCGTCGACGACGTCGACGATCAGCGGGGCGTGGCCCGCTGCCAGCAGGGCGTCGACGACGTGGGACCCGATGAAGCCCGCTCCGCCCGTGACCAGGACCCGCACCTCAGCCGCCTCTCGCCCGCATCCCGGGGCTGGCAGGATCTCCGCCGTGGTCGATGTCGTGCTCCCGGCCCTCGACGAGGCCGAGGCGTTGCCGTGGGTGCTCGAGCGGATGCCGCCCGGCTTCCGGCCGATCGTGGTCGACAACGGATCCACCGACGACACGGCCGGCGTGGCCGCACGACACGGGGCGGTGGTGGTCATCGAGCCCGTACGCGGGTTCGGCGCGGCCTGCTGGGCCGGGCTCCGGGCTGCGACCGACGACCTGGTCTGCTTCATGGACGCGGATGCCAGCTTCGACCCTCGGGACCTTCCCAAGGTCGTCGAACCCGTCCGGGTCGGAGCGACCGTGCTCGCCCTGGGAGCCCGCCGTCCGCAGAACGGCGCCTGGCCGACCCACGCCCGCTTGGCGAACCGCGTGCTCGCCGCCGAACTGCGGCGGCGCACCGGAGCTCCGTTGAGCGACCTCGGTCCGATGCGGGCCGCGAACCGCCTCGACCTGCTGTCGCTCGACCTGCGGGACCGCCGATCGGGGTGGCCCCTCGAGATGGTCCTGCGGGCGCACCGAGCGGGCTGGGACCTGGTGGAGGTCCCTGTGGCCTACCGACCGCGCGTGGGACGTTCCAAGGTCACCGGCACCGTCCGGGGGACTGTCCAGGCGGTACGGGACATGTCCCGGCTGCTCGCCCGGCCATGACGGGAGGGCCGACACCCCGGACCCGGACGTCACCGGCCCTCGCCGGCCGCGAGCGGCAATCTGACCGTGAAGCAGCATCCACCCGGACGGTTGGACACATCGATGCGGCCGTCCTGAGCCTCCACAAGGCCCTTGGCGATGGTCAGGCCCAGCCCACCCCCGGCGGAGTCCCGGCGACGGGCGGCGTCACCCCTGAAGGCCACGTCGAACACCCGATCCAGATCGTCGGCGGGGATCCCGCCGCACTCGTCGATCACCGAGATGACGGCCTCGTCGCCGTCGATCGCCACCGCCGTCAGGACCGTTCCTCCTTCCGGGGTGTGCCGCACCGCGTTGTCGAGGAGGTTGCGAAGCACCCGCGACGCCTCGGCGGGTGAGACCCGCACCCTCTCGGCCCCATCGACGTCGGACTCGAGCCGCACCGTTCGCCCACCCGACGCCGACGACGCGGCGTCGACGGCCTCGGCGACGAGCTCGCCCAGCCCGACCGACTCCGTCCGCAGAGCCAGCACCCCGCTGGTGATGCGGCTGAGCTCGAACAGGTCGTCGACGAGCAACGTCAATCGGTCGACCTCCACGCCGATGGCCCGGAGGTAGCGCCGCACGTCGGCCGGCTCGTCGACCACACCGTCCTCGAGCGCCTCGGCCATGGCGCGGACGGCGGCCAGCGGTGAGCGCAGGTCGTGCGACACCCAGGCCACCAGCTCCCGCCGGGAGCGCTCCAGGGCGAGCTCCCGCCGGTGCGCCTCGTCCAGACGTCGGGACATCTCGGTGAGCTGGTCGCCGACGACGGCCAGCTCACCCACCGCTGCGGCCGGCGCCGACTCGGGGACGACCCCCTTCGCGATGTCCCGTGACAGCTGCCCCAGCCGACGGGCGTCGGAGCGGACGCGACGGGAGAGCTCACACGAGGCGCCGACACCCACCACCGCTGCGGTGAGGGCGATCGTGACGAACGCCGTCAGGTCGTGTGCGGACAGGAACATCGCCCGGGCGGCCAGCGCGGCTCCGACCCAGGTCGCCACCACGGGGACCAGCGCGACGAGGAGCGCCTGGCGCCCCACGCTGGCCGAACGGCTGCGGCGCGCGAGCCAGATGCCGACGAGGGCCACCGGAACCGCCCCGCAGAGCGTCAAGGCCGCGAGAGTGGCGGTCCCCGCCAGCCCACCGGCCACCTCGCTGCCGATCACGGCTCGAACCGGTACCCACCGGCGACGGTCACCAGGTGGCGGGGTTCCGAGGGGTCCTCCTCGACCTTGGTCCGCAACCGCCGCACGTGGACGGTGACGGTTGCGGTGTCGCCGTAGGTCCATCCCCAGACCGACTCGAGCAGCTCCCGTCGGGCGAAGGCCCGTCGAGGGTGACGCATGAGGTGCACGAGCAGGTCGAACTCCTTGGCCGTCAGGTGGACCGGAGAGCCGTCGCGGAGCGCCTCGTGGGCGACGGGGTCCACCTCGAGCGATCCCGCGCGCAGCGTCACGCCGGCGCCCGAGCTGACGGTTCCCGCCGCCGACCGGCGGAGCACCGCCTTGATCCGAGCGGTGAGCTCCCGGGGTGAGAACGGCTTGGTCACGTAGTCGTCGGCTCCGAGCTCTAGGCCGAGGACCCGGTCGTCCTCCTCGGCCCGAGCGGTGAGCATCACGACCGGGATCGGGGCGACGTCCCGGAGTCTGCGGCACACCTCCATGCCGTCGAGACCCGGGAGCATGACGTCGAGCACGACCAGGTCGGGCAGCCACTCCAACGCCCGCTTCAGCCCGGCGTCACCGTCACCGATCCGCTCGACGTCGAACCCCTCGCGTTCGAGGTATCGCTCCACGACCTCGGACAGGTTCGGGTCGTCCTCGATGACGAGGATCCGACGCTCCGCCGGCGCGTCCCGGTCCGGGTCGATGTCGAGCAGCTCCACAGCGATCGAGCGTACGGGCGACGGTTCCCGCCCGCCCCGCGACCATGGCGAGTTTCGCGATCCGTAACGCGTCCTCCCGTACTCAGCGGCTCCCCGAGCGTTACCGTCCGACTCGTGGAAGCCGAGGATCTCCCCGGCGAGGTTCCGGGCGGCCGACGTCCTCTCACTGAAGGCCGATTCGACCGTCGACGGGCGTCGTCCGCGGTGGCCGTCCTGGCCAAGGCACCCGTCCCCGGACGGGTGAAGACCCGTCTCTGCCCGCCGCTGACGCCCGCGCAGGCGGCCGAGTTGGCACGGGCCGCCCTCCTGGACACGATCGAGGCGTGCTCGGCGTCGGCAGCTCGAGAGGTGGTGGTGATTCTGGACGGCTCTCCGCGCCCCTGGATGCCCGCCGGCATCCGGGTCATCGCTCAGCGCCAAGGCGACCTGGGGAACCGGCTGCTCGGCGCGGTGGAGGACCTCGACGGCCGATGCCTCGTCGTCGGGATGGACACCCCCCAGCTCACCGCGGACCTCATCGACGACGCCCTCCGGGCCCTCGACGGTGAACGCTGCGACGCCGTCCTCGGCCCTGCTCTCGACGGCGGCTACTGGGCCATCGGGCTCCGACGTGCGGACCCCCGGGCCTTCGATGGCGTCCCCATGAGCCAACCCGACACCGGTCGGCACCAACGGGCTGCTCTCGATCGGCTCGGTCTCCGGGTTCGGACCCTGCGCACGCTCCGAGACGTCGATGACCACGCCGACGCCGTCGCCGTCGCCGCCGAGGCTCCGACGACCCGGTTCGCCCGAGCGCTGGCCGAGCTCGGACCGCTCCCATCGAGCCGCGACGCGACGGGGTCCCCTACCCGGTCGCCGACAACGGGCACAGAGTCGCGGAGGTGACCCGCAGGAGGTCGTCGGGGGCGACCGCGAACACGTCGGTCCAGGCCCTTCTCGTCGGCCGCGGCGATCACGGACTCCACGTTGCGGTGCATCGCCGAAGCATGGCCGGGTCCGCTGTTCGGTGGACACCCGAGCCACCGTCGGTCTGCGATCGCCTCAGTCGACGTCGCGTCGACGTAGCAGGACCGCTCCGAACGTCCAGAAATCCGGCACACATGCCGACCGCTCCCGGGACCACGCCGACGGCATCAGCGAAGCGGCGCAGCCGGCTCCGCAACGGCGGGTCACCGCAGCAGTCCGTGCTCGACCGCGAACAGGGTGGCGCCGGCCCGGCTCCGCACTCCGATCTTGTCGTAGAGGTGCTGGACGTGATGGGCCACGGTCTTGGCCGTGATCCCCAGGTCGGCGGCGATCTGCTTGTCGGCCGCGCCCCGCGACATCAGGCTCAGCACCTCGATCTCGCGATCGGTCAGACCCGCCGGCCACTGCCGGGGAGGCAGCGCGTCCAGTTCGACGACGGCGAGCGCCGCATCGACGGCAGGACCGTCGAGCTCACCGGCCCGCACCGCGTCCGCCAGGGTGTCGCGGGCCGCGACCGGGGTGAACGCCTGCCGATGCGGCCGGTCGGCCACGAGCGCCGCCCACACGTCCGCGACCGCCAGGAGCCGGGCCGGGACGACGAGGTCGTCGGGCAGGCTCCCACGGTGGTAGCCGGATCCGTCCTCTCTCTCGTGGGCGGCGGCCGCGATGCGCCCCACGGGTCCGAACAGCGCGGTCGACGCCAGGATCCGCTCGGTCTCCCAGGTGTGGAACCGGACCCGATCACGCTCAGGCCCACTCAGCTCCCGGGGCAGGTCCCAGATCCCGGTGGGTACCCCGACGCGCCCGATGTCGTGCAGGAGGCCGGCCCGTCGAACCGACGTCCTGAGCCCGACGTCGAGCCCCATCTGGGCGGCCGCTCCCTCGGCGAGGTCTGCCACGGCGTCGGCGTGGCCGGTGAACCACATCGACTTCAGGTCGCTGTAGCGGCCGAAGGCCAGTGCCGCGTCGTCGACCTGTGCGTCGCTGACCCGGGCGTGGGGTTCGGGCTCCACCTCAACGAGGAGGTCCCACACCGGACGCGAGGGGTCGGTCACTGCGTCGAAGCGGGCCGGGGCGTCGGCCAGGAAGGCTCCGACCAGGCCGGGGTCCAGCTGACCGCCCGCCCGGGCCCGCAACTCGGCCTCTGCCCCACCTCGCCCCTGCCGCCCTCGGAACAGCTCAGCCACGTAGCCGATCTCGACCACCCGGGCGACCAGTGAGATCTGCTCCCCCACCCTGCCACCAGGTCCGCCGTTCCCGTCCCACCGCTCGAACGCGTCCGTCGCGACCGTGGCCGCGGCCGACGACACGGGGAGCAGAGCGGCCAACCGCTCCGCCGCGTCGCACTGTGCGGCTGCGTGGCGTGCGACGGCGACCGAGCCGTCGCCGAACACCGCCTCGACCGCTGCGGCGCGGGCGGCCGGCTCGGCGTCGGCGGCCAGTCGCTCGGTGACGACCCGGGCGGCCTCGTCGGGTCGACCGAAGTCCACCTCGACCATGACCGAACGCAACCCGACGTCGTCTCCGGCGCCGAAGCGGTGGGCCTCCTCCACCGCGAACCCCGTGCAGCCGATGTGGCGTAGCAGCGCCCCGACCAGGACGTCGCCGACCAGCGACTCGTCTCCGACGTCCGCGGCCAGCGATGCCGCGAGCACCGCCGACCGCATCGTCGTCTCGTGGGCGAACCCGTCCGCGGCGTCGCACGCCAGTGACAGGGTGCCGAGCACCTCGACCAGCCGCACGTGCCCCTCGGCCACGTCCCCGAGTCTGCCAGCCGTCACGGCCCGAAGAGCTCGATCATCGCTGCGGTGTCGAGGAACGGTCGATACCGGACGACCTGGCGGTCGCGCACCACCCAGTGGTGCAGCTCGTCGAGGGCCGCCCGCCTCCCGCTGGTCCGGTGGGTGACATCGACGTGGATCTCGGCGACCACCGCGTCGCCGTCGACGAACAGGCGCCCGAGGTCGAAGGAGTGCATCTCGAGCTGAGCAATGCCCTCGAAGTACCGGACGACGGCTTCGTGACCGATCCCATGGCGGAACATCGGCACGCGGTCGCCGCCGGGAGCGTCGACGTCGATGCTCCAGTCCACCGAGGGATGCAGCAGCCCCATCAGCCCGGGCATGTCGCCGCGACCGAAGGCGGCGTAGACCGCTCCGACCGTCGCAGCGGGTGAGGTGGTGGTGTCGGTAGTGGTTTCCATGATCGTCACGATCCTCGCTCCGCCCCGTGCCCCGCATCGGCAAGATCACCCATGCGCGCCGATGCGCCCACCCACCGTTCCCTCACCGGCATCACCCGATCCACCTGGTCGCAGTTCGAGGGTCGGCGGTCGGCGGTCGGCGGTCGGCGGTCGGCGGTCGGCGGTCGGCGGTCGGCGGTCGGCGGTCGGCGGCGCTAGCCGTGTCAGTCGACGTCACGTCGCATCAACAGGACCGTTCCCAGGACCAGGGCACCGACGACGTAGCTCCAGAAGATCGCTGCGTGGAGAAGGTTCGGCAACGCCGCCGCGACGACCTCGGGACGGTCGAGCTCCGTTGCGATGTCCAACGTTCGGGCTCCCGCATCGAAGGGGACGAAGCGGACCACCTCGGCCGGGGCGAAGCTGACGACGAGGCCCTCGACCACCAGCCACCACACGAGCAGGCCGGAGACTGCACCGGCGCTGTGGCGGACCACCATCCCCACTCCGAGGCCGAGCAGGCCGGCACCGACGGTGTAGAGCAGCGCCCACACGACCGTCGCCGCGAGCCCCGCGGTGTCACCGACGTCGAGACCTCCGATCCGCGCGCCCAGGAATCCGGCACTCATGGCGCTGAGCGCCGCGATGGCCCGGAGGTGGTTCCGGGCGGTGCGACCCGGGTGCATGCAGCGGGCGTCGAGGACGGCGCCGACGGTCCGCGCCGGCTGGGCGAGCTCCGCGTAGCGGAGCCCGTCGTAACGCACCTCACCCCGGTCCGGACGGGCGAGGTCGACCATCATCCGCATGGTGGTGGACTTGCCGGCGCCGTTGGGACCGACGAAGCCGGTGACCCGGCCGGCCTCCAGGTCGAAGCTGAGGTCGTCGACGGCGCGCCGGGACCCGTAGTGCTTGGTGAGTCCTCTGACCTCGATCACGTCGGGGCTCCGGGCGACGTGCGGGCCTGGCCGAGGACGCCAGCCCGGGTGGGCGGGGACGGGTCGGGTGGGCACTGGTTGGGTGGGGACGGATTCGGTGGAGCTGACATGGACGACATCGTCAGCGGTCGACGGCACTCCACACATCGGGAGTCCGGTCAGTTCCTCACCCTCCTGTCGGCTGGCCCGCAGATCGCACTTTCGGCCGATCCGCTCGGGTCCCGGGGTCTCGTACCCTGTCGGCGTGGCGCTGGAGACGAGCCGTCGGCCTTGGGCGCAACCACGCGCTGACGACCCGCTCGGGCCCGCACGGCGCGACTGGCTGTTCGTCCTCGTCGTGGATGTTGCCGCGACGGTCGAGACGTTCACCGACGACCGGCTCGTGTGGCCCGCCGTCTCGCTGGCGACGACGGCCGGCCTGGCGTTCCTGTTGCCGTGGCGCCGCGTCCGGCCGCTCCTGGTGGTCGCGGTCTCGTTCGGGGCGGTGAGCGCGATCGAGGTCGCCTCGATCGTCGGCGGCGTGGAGTGGGACGGCCTGAACGCCGCCGCCTTCATGCTCGTGCTCCCGTACGCGCTGGCCCGGTGGGCGTCGGGGCGCGACGTCGGGATCGGCCTGCTCGTCGTGGCGGTCCCGATCGCGCTGTCGGTCGTCGCCGGCGACCAGTTCGGCTACGTGCTCGGCGGCACCCTCGTGGTGCTGCTCGCCGGCGCGATCGGCGCCGCCGTGCGCTACTCGGTCGAGCTGCGCGTCGAGGAGGTCGAGTCCCGGCGATCCCGCGAGCGGGCAGAGCTGGCCCGCGAGCTGCACGACACCGTGGCCCACCACGTCTCGGCCATCGCGGTGCAGGCGCAGGCCGGCCGGGTCGTCGCTGCCACCAGAACGAACGGGGCGCTCGAGGCCCTGGAGGTGATCGAAGAGGAGGCCTCGCGGGCGCTCGAGGAGCTCCGGTCGATGGTCGGAGCGCTGCGCGACGACCGGACGGACCTCCGCCCACAGCAGGGCATCGGCGACCTGTCCCGTCTCGAACGCCACGGCGGGCTCAGCGGTCCCCGGGTGACGGTGAGGATCGGCGGCCACCTCGACGGGGTCCGGTCATCGGTCGACGCGGCCTGCTTCCGGCTCGCCCAGGAAGCGGTCACCAACGCTCTGCGCCACGCCCGGCACGCGTCGGAGGTCGTGGTGCGCGTCGACGGCGACGACGACGACATCCACCTGACGGTCCTCGACGACGGTCGGGGCGTTGTTGCATCGACGGCGACCGCCGCCGGCTTCGGGCTCATCGGCATGGCCGAGCGCGCCAGGCTGCTCGGCGGCACCTTCGAGGCGGGTCCACGCCCCGACGGCGGCTGGGCCGTCACGGCGACCCTGCCGCGGCAGGCGGTGACGACATGACCATCCGCGTCCTGATCGCCGACGACCAGCGCATCGTCCGCGCCGGGCTGCGCCTGATCCTCGACGCCGAGCCCGACATCGAGGTCGTCGCCGAAGCCGTCGACGGGCGTGAGGCGGTCGAGCTCGCCGAGGACCTGCGCCCCGACGTCTGCCTGCTCGACATCCGAATGCCCGAGCTCGACGGCATCGAGGCCACCCGCCTGCTGGCCGGGCCGGACGTGACGGACCCGCTCGCCGTCGTGGTCATCACGACCTTCGACCTGGACGAGTACGTCCACGGGGCGCTGAAGGCCGGCGCACGCGGGTTCCTGCTCAAGGACGCCGGGCCCGACCTGCTCGCCCAGGCCGTGCGGGCCGCCGCCAACGGTGATGCCCTGATCGCTCCGAGCGTCACCGCACGCCTCTTGTCGACCTTCTCCGGGCTGGGCGACTCGACGCGGGAGCCGGCGGCGCAACCGATCGCCCCGCTCACCGAGCGAGAGGAGGAGGTGCTGGTCACCGTCGCCCTCGGACGCACCAACGCCGAGATCGCCGATGCGCTCTGCATCAGCCTGAGCACCGTGAAGACCCACCTGGCGAGCCTGATGAACAAGCTGGGCGCTCGCAACCGGGTCGAGCTCGCCATGTGGGCCTACGAGACCGACCGCGTGCCGACGTGAGACCCAGCCTGTCGGGGGCTGGGTCCACGTCGGGCTCCGTCCATGGTGTGCCGGCTGGATGTCTCGCGTGCGTCTGGCGCTGCACGCCCACGGGCTGCACCTCAGCGCACGACGTGATGCTCAGATCCCAACGGTGGCGATCACCCGTCCGGTGTCGACCGCGTCGACGAGCCGCTGGTGGTCGCGCTCGTTGGTGTCGGCGTAGCGGGCAGCGAAGGCGGTGACCGCCTGTTCGAAGAGGTCGTCGTCGCCGAGGTAGGCCGCCATCGCCTCGCGGTCACCCGAACGGGCATGGGCCCGCGCGAGGGTCCAGCCGCAGGTCTCCCCGTACGCCCGCAAGCCCTTGGCGGAGAGCTTGGTGATGTCGATCGACGCCTTGCCGTCCCAGAGTTGGCGGACGTAGAAGTCGCGCACCTGGCCGTCCCAGGCGCGGAGTCGGTACCACCCGAGGAGGTGGTCGGGTGCGGTCTCCATCAGCCGTTGCCCCTCGACGACACGCCTGCCCTCGGACTCGTAGGTCGTCGCTCCCGCGTAGGGTGCCAGCACCGACGGCTGGGCTTCCTTGAGTTGCAGGAGCAGAGGATCGTCGCCGTCCCGGCCCATCATGAGCACGACCCAGGCCCGGGTGCCGACGCTGCCGACTCCAACGACCTTGCGGGCGAGCTGCACGAACCGATACGACTCGAGCAGAGCCCGGCGGTCAGGGCGCAGACTCGTTCGGTACTGGGTGAGGAAGTCCCGCACCACCTCGACGTATCGCTCTCGCGACTCACCCTCGAGAAGCTCGTCAGCCGGGACCAGCAGAGGGGGATCGGAGACGAAGCGCGGCCGTCCATCAACGGTGGTCAGATGCCGATCGAAGGCGTGGAGGTGATCGCGCTGGAGTGCCTTGGTGGCGCGCCGATCGACCTCATGGCCTGCCTTGCGGCCACCGAGCTCGCCCAGCCGGGCTCGGAGCTCATCGACCGACAGCACGGAGTACCACACGTCGAGGTTGCGGCGGGTCGAGAAGTCCGACATCGCGAGTCGGTAGGACCGGACGGCGGCTGACACGGAGCTCTCACGTTGCGTTGCGGTGAGGCCGAGATCACGGCCCGCGACCTCGATGCTCGCGGCGAGGCGCTTGACGTCCCATTCGAATGGACCCGGCAGCGTCTCGTCGAAGTCGTTGAGCCCGAAGACGAGCGACCGCTCGGGGCTGTCGAAGATCCCGAAGTTGAGCAGGTGCGCGTCGCCGCACAGCTGTGCGACCAGACCCGCGACGGGAGTGCCGGCCAGATCTGCGGCCATGATCGCCGCGCCGCCCCGGAAGAACGCGAACGGTGAAGCCGCCATCCGCCCGTAGCGAATCGGGACGAGTTCCGGCGTTCGCCGGGCGGCCTGGCGGTCGAGTACCTCGATCGGGTCGGACCGCCCCTCGGGCTCGGACCAGATCGCGTGCCGTTCGAGCGGGTTGTCGTCGCGCAGGCTGCGGCCGGCCGCGACGCTCGCAGCGACGGAGCGGCGCGGGAGGTACTCGGCCTCGGGGAGGTGGTTCGTGGAGCTGGGTTCCATGGTCACGGGGAGTCAGGCGATCGGACGCGATCCGGACGGGTGCCAGTCGACGTCCACCGACGTGGGGGCATCAGAGCGTCCGCGGGATCATGCGGTGGCCTCGAGCGCTGCCAGCTGGTCCCCGCCCGGCTCGACGACGTCGCCGGTCTTGAGGATCTTCACCAGGGCGAAAATACCGATGATGACCGCCAGGTACATCGCGAAGCTCCCGAGCGACGGGGTCGCGTCATCGATGCGTTCCACGGAGTGCGCCTGGATGAACGTCGAGAAGTCCCAGATGGCGTGCAGGATCATCGTGACGATGAGCGTGCCGGCGATCCGCCTGGTCACGTAGTAGGTCAGGCCGACGGCGAACGCGAACACGACCTGCTGGAGCGTCGGGCCGATGTCCTGACCGAACAAGGCATTGGGCACGTGGATGAACCCGAAGAGAGCGCCGGAGAACACCCAGACCCACTTCTCGTGCATCGAGCCGCGTGCGCCCACGATGGCGAGTCCGCGGGTCATGAGCTCCTCGGAGAACCCGACGAGCAGCGTGCCGATGGCCAGCCACAGCGCGTAGGTGCCGACACCGTCGATCTCGTCCCACTTCGTGGCGGCGAAGTTCAGTGCAGCGCCGACCAGCAGCATCGCCGGGACGCTCCACATCCACCCGGCGCCGACCTTGCGCGGCTCGTGGATTGCCGGCTTCCACCATCCGAGCACGGTCGCCATGACCGCCAGGTAGGCGGAGCCGAGGCCGACAGCCAGGACCACGCTCTTCTGCACGGTCTCGACCGTGTCACCGATGTCGTCGTAGCGCATGCCGGTGGCGATCCACACAGAGAAGACCACGACCATGTAGCCGATGATCACGCCGATGGGGACGAGCGGAGTGGGTCTGACGCGCATGGGGAGCACCTGTCGGGATGGTCGGGTGGGTGGGGCGGAGATGATGCGGGCGATGCTGCGACCGCACCGATCCGGCGTCAGGCGTTCCGCACCCGGAGCACCTCGGCCCGGGCGAACTGCACCCGGTCTGTCTCGACGCCGCCGTCACGGGCGATCTGCGTCGCCAGGTCACCGGCGGCATTGAGCACGTTCTTGGCGTGCACGTGGCTCTTGTGGCCCTCGTGGGCCTTCACGTAGGCCTTGCGCACCTTGCGGCTGCCGGCGAGTGCGTCCACGTCAGCCGGGGTGAGCACTCCCAGTGCCACCTCGGGTTCCATCAGCTCACGCATCCACCGGCGTTCGGTGACCACCGACGTCTTGTAGATCCACACGAACAGAGCGATGAGCGACACCGGCACGAGGATGTAGACCAGCGGGAACAGGATCGGGTTGATCCCCGCCAGACCGCCGGTGGCGTCCCACAGCCCGTGCAACGCCATCGCTGCCACCATGAGGAACAGTCCCCGGCCGACGCGGCGTGGCTCGTCGGGGCGACCGATCAGGTAGATCAGCCCTGCACAGAAGATGGCGCTGTAGGTCCAGTGCGAGGTGAGCCCCACCACGACGCGCATGACGCTGGTCGTATAGGTCGACGCGACCGAGTCGACACCGAAGTTGCCGAACGCCGAGTTGACGCCGTAGATGATGTCCTCGAACACCTGGAAGCCGAGTCCCAGGAACGCTCCGACGATCAGGCCGTCGAAGGCGGTGCGGATCAGACGTGGGGCGAGCAGCACCAACAGGACCATGCCCGAGGCCTTCGCGAGCTCCTCGGTGATCGGGGCGGTGAACGCAGCAGCCCAGTCCGCTGCGAACTGCTGACCGTTCGCCTTGCCCCACAGCGAGATGGCCGCGTTGTTGGCGTAGGTCGCCATGGCGAAGGTGGACACCACGCCTCCATAGAGGAACGCGGCACCGGCAAGCTTCTCGGGCACGCTGTCGAAGCGGTCGATGTGACGAAGGAAGAGCCAGAACGGCACGGTGTACGCAGCGAACAGCACCACGCTGAACGCCAGCGAGCCCTCGAACGCGACGAGCGAGCTCTGGAGCTGCTGGAACATCGCCAGCAGACCGATCACGACCAGCAGCACGTACACCCAGAACGCCATGTTGTGGGTCTGAACGAGCCGGAACTTCCGGCCGAAGCCGGACTCCTCGAGCGCAGCAGACCGGTCGGAGGTGGCACCGATGGGGGCGGTCACGAGCCCGCCTTCGAACCGTCGCCGCCCTTGAGGGACATGGAGTCGAGCATGGTCGTGATCTCCTCGAAGTGTTGGGCCATCGACTCGACCGAGCCGCGCACGACGACCGAAACCCCGATCGATGTGCCGTCGACGTCGACGACGAACGCCGCGGCGACGCCCCGCTCGTCGAGACCGGTGAACGTCTCCGCAACGCCGGTGAGGCCGCCGGGCGTGGTGACCTCCTGGCGAGGACCGGCAGCGCCGAGGCCTCGGACGTCCTTCAGGTCCTCGTTCAGCTCGTTGATCTGGTCGAGCAGCTCGTCGGGCGTCCCGTCGAACTTGCCGGTCGTGACCGTCACGCTGACGTCCTCGATGGCAACGACTGACACCGACCCCACCGCCTCGGGTGCGCCCTCACCGACGAGGGATCCGTCGACACGGTTCCAACGCTGAGCTGGGACGAACGTCAGCTTGCCTGCGACGAGGTCCATCACGTCGCCGGCTGCGATCGGGTCGTCGTAGTCGACCGACTGATCGATCGCGGGCAGCCCGACCGCCATCAACACCATGAAGACGAGCACGCCGAGTGCAGGCAGGATGGTGCGACGGTCGATGCCGAAGACCCGGTGCTCGACCGGTACCCAGTCCTCGGGGTGAGGCGGGGCCTCCGGTTGCGGATGGTCTGTCACGACAGGGGCGTCCTTTCGCCGGTCATGGCGCTCGGGCGGGAGACGGCCCACCGGGAGCGGATCAGCCGGGACTGTACTGCACGGAAGCTACGTCCTCGATGATCAGACTGTCGCGATTCGGAGCCTGCCGGTCAGGGGGTCGGTGCGCCCAGGCCCTGCCGTTGTCCCGAGAGCGCGATCGACAGCGAGATCATCGACGCACGCAACTCCCCGAGGTGAGCCGATATCGCGGCGACCACTCCTCGCAACAGGGCTCGGCCGACATCGGTGAGATCGAGCTGGACCGCACGCGCATCTCCGGGTACCGCACCCTGGATCCGGGTGACGAAACCGTCCTCGATCAGACGATCACAGAGGCGATGGGCCGCATTCCGGGACCGGTCGACCAGTTTCGGCACCGCACCGACCCGGATGGGACCTCGAAGGTCGAGCTCGGAGAGGATCAGCAACCCTCGTGGATCGGCAGGATGCAGCGGAGCCAGCGCGCCGACGGTCGAGAGGATCGGCTTGTCGATCTCGACGACGAATCGCAGGAACTCGGCGAGACCCGGTCCTGTGCTCGGCGGCGGCTCGCCGGGTATCTCGTGGTCCCAGTTCGCCTGCTGCTCGGCTGATGTCGCTCGGAACTGCACCGCTGCCATCGCCGCGAGCATGTCGATGCTCAAGCCGGCGAGGATCTGATCACAGACGTCGATCGCCTCACGGCCTCGATCGGCGATCTCCACCGTGATCGCACGTCGGTCCTCGGCGATGCTCCCCATGTGCCTGGACAGGAATCCAGCGCGCTCGAGTCGGTCCAGCACCTTCGTCGCCATCGAGGTGGTGCCGCCCAGCATCTCCGCGACAGTCGTCGGTCGCATCTCGCCGAAGAGATCCAGCGACACCAGCACCGCGAGCTCGGGCATGTCCAAGTTCAGCACCCCGTCCGAGCCATCCGGCGCGTCACCGATCGCCCGCTCGAAGGCCACCATCAAGTGACAGAGCTGGTTCAGGAGGGCGTCAACGTCGTTCATCGTGGTCCCGGCAGGTCGAGGGCGACTCGAAGGAGCGTAGCGATGGTGACGCGGCGGCGAAGTCGCGGCCAGAGCCAGGGTCCACGCCTCGTCGCCCGGCGCCATCCCTACGTCGTCAGAACCCGGAGCCGGCGAGGGACAGCTCGTACCGTTGGTCGAGCACGGCCAGTCACGGTCAGCCCTGACTGTGCGAGGCCGCACCTCCCCCACCGGCGCCATGAGAAGCCCGCTCGGGCGTTCGAGTTGTGATCGAACGTGACTGCCCACGACGCTGCCTACGTCGCTCTCGCCGAACGACTCAGCTGCTCCCTGCTCACCGCCGACCAGAGGTTGGCCGCGGCCCCGATGGTCGCCTGCGCTGTCGAAGTCCTGCATCCCTGATCGCCGGCTCTGCGGCAACCTCGAGCGTGACCAGGCGTCAGCTGCCGGCGACGCAGAAAGACGACGACTGCACGACCGAGCTGGACCATGTCGTCGTCGCCGAGCCGGCCGATCCTCTCGCCGAGCTTCGAGCGGGGAAGCACCATTGCGAACTGAGGCGCTCAGGTCGTGGCGGTCACCGTCAGAGGTAGGTGTTGCGCTCGAGCCACCGAAGTGCGGCCCAGCCCCAGATCGGTGGGATGTAGAAGGTGACGATGCGAAAGGTGATGGCCGCGCCGAGGGCGACCGACTCGTCGACCCCGACGGCGACGAGCCCGATGGTGAGCGCGGCCTCCATCACGCCGATGCCACCCGGCACCGGCATGACGCCGCCGAACAGGCAGGCGACGACGTAGACCACCAATGCCTCGGCGAGGTTGACCTCGACGCCGAAGGCACTGACGCACGCAGCGAGCGCGCCGGCGAAGAGCAGCTGCGACATCAGATTGCCGACGAGGAGCTCGGTGAGCCGCGTCGGGGACCGCAGCACGTCCGTCGAGGATCGGGCCTGTCGGAGCCAGGGCCCATGCGATCCGTGAGCCGATGCCGCAGCCTGGGCCAGGCGAGCACGACGGTGACGGCGGCAAGGGCGGCCACGGCCACGATCACCAGCGCCGCCGTCAGGTCCGGCGTGTCGCTGTTGGCGCCGGCGGTGAGGTCGATCGAGACCGAGCCGACGCCAACGACGAGCGTCATGACCATGACTCGCCCGGTCCGACTCGGCGGGAGTCGCCCGGAGGTCGGTGACGCTTCCGATGGGTGCCGACCGACGGTGACACGGCACCCTCGAGCGGCACCGGGCGGGACGAAATGCAACCCACCCGCGCGTAGGGTCAGCGCACGCGGGGGCTGCCCGGAACGGAGCGTGACCTCACTTGGAAAGAGGACGAATCATGACCAGGCAGCCCAACATCCTGTTGATCGTGACCGACCAGGAATACGCGCATCAGCCCGTGCCGGAGGACTTCGCGTTGCCGAACAGGGACCGCATCCGTGCCCGGGGCGTCATGTTCGACCATCACCATTGCACCACCACCGTGTGCACACCGTCCCGTTCGGTGATGTACACCGGGCGGCACACGCCGCACACGCGCATGTTCGACAACACCAACTTCGCGTGGATCGACGACATGAAGGCCGATCCGGACGCCTTGCCCACCATCGGTCACATGCTGCGCGAGCTCGGCTACCACACCGTCTACAAAGGCAAGTGGCACCTCTCGGAGCTCCCGACGGAGGGGTCCCGCGACGCGATGGAGCCCTACGGGTTCTCCGAGTTCCAGGACTTCGGCGATGTGATCGGCGGCCCGTTGGACGGGGCGCTGAAGGACCCGAAGATCGCGGAGGAGGCCGTCGCTTGGCTCGCGACGCGCGCTGCCGACGTCGCGGAGGCCACGCCCTGGTTCATGGCCGTGAACTTCGTCAACCCTCACGACGTGATGTTCTTCGACACGGACGCGGACGAGATGGTCCAGGCCAAGGCGATGTTCCCGATCTTCGACGCGCCCGACACGCCGCTCTACAACCAGCAGTGGCAGACGACCCTGCCGGCATCCTTCTTCGACGACCTGGAGGGTCAGCCGCCAGCGGTCCGTGACTACAAGCGCCTGTGCGACATGTACTACGGCCGGATACCGACGGATCGCCGCGACATGTGGCACAACCACGTCAACTACTACCTCAACTGCATCTTGGACGTCGATCGGCACATCGGAGCGGTGCTCGACGAGCTGGAGGCAAGCGGTCAGGCGGACGACACGATCGTCATCTTCACCGCGGATCACGGCGAGCAGGGCGGCGCCCATCACCTGCGCCAGAAGGGCAGCGTGGCGTTCAAGGAGTCCGTCAACGTGCCGTTGGTGATCGCCGATCCGCGACACCCCGACGAGCGACGGTCCGATGCGGTCGGTTCCCACCTCGATCTGGTGCCGACGATCCTGGCGTTCGCCGGCATGTCGGGCGACGAACGGCGCGAGCGCTACCCGCTCCTGAACGGCCAGGACCTCTCGGGCGTGGTCAGCGATCCCACGTCAGCCGGGCCCCGCGGCAGCAGCACCACGCCCGGCAAGGGGAGCCTGCTCACCTACGACATGATCGCCACCGTCGACGCGGAGTGGTTCGTCCGCAACGTGACCAAGGTGTTCGACGCCGCCGCAGCCGCCGCTGGAGAGGAGTTCCATCGCGGCATGGAGCAGTTCAAGGGCCTCGTCGACGAGATCGGTGTGCCCGACCTCGACGCGCGCGAGCTGTTCCGCGGCGTCTTCGACGGCCGCTACAAGCTGATCCGCTACTTCGGGATGGGCCACTACCACCTGCCGGCATCGGTCCAGCAGCTCCTGGCCGACAACGACGTCGCGCTCTACGACCTGCACTCGGATCCCGAGGAGATGGACAACCTGGCCGACCCGGCCCATCCCCGCTACGACGAGGCCCTGCTGTCGGCCATGAACCAGAAGCTCAATGCGCTGATCGCGGAGGAGATCGGGGAGGACGAAGCCATGTTCACCCCGCCCGAGCAGGTCTCCCAGAAATAGGAGGTGGCGTACTGCCCGTCCGGCGACGTCGGTCGCCGGAGCAGTGATACGCCGTCACGAGCGACGACCTGCTCGCTGCGAACCCGTAGGGAGTTCGAGCCGGGACCCAGGGCTTCAGCAGGAGCGGACTCGATCCGGCACTACGTGTCTGCTGGTCCCCCGGCTCGGTGCTCGTGCTGGAAGCGACGCTCGACTTCCTCCTTGAACAGACGCTGTTGAGCTTCGGCGTTCGAGTGCATGAACCGGGCGAAGGCGTGCCCGATGATGGCGCCGAGTGGACCGG
>WBZP01001900.1_pt1 | contig 24782 bp, 24 predicted proteins | sample 5204301 | NCBI WGS metagenome assembly WBZP01 (sample SAMN12412401, study PRJNA552823) | activated sludge metagenome | isolation source: activated sludge from nitrification reactor of wastewater treatment plant... | place: USA: Pennsylvania | collected 2017 | reverse complement strand
CCAAAGAGAATCTGCACGAGGGCAGCCGGAATGTCGATCAACAATTTTTGTAAACTCTTCTGCAGGGATGATACTTCCAAAAAACGATTGACCAGTTCGGGAAGGTGGTATTTGCGTGCCTTGTCGAGATCCAGGGTAAACAACTTGTGGCTAAACTCAAATGCATACCGCACATAAATTTTTTGTTCAATTTTTTCAATGTGCTCCATTTGTCGGATCTGCAATACTCCATTGATGATCACTCCCATCAACACCAGGATAATCAATACAATAATAGATGTGCTCACACTGCCTGCCAAAACAAAACCCACAATGGATTGAATACCCAAAGGGAGTGAAAGGAAGACAAGTCCCGAAAAAATGGCAAAAAAGTAAACGGCAAAGACATCCGATCTATCCAATCGAATGGTTCGGAAGAGTTTTTGAAGGGCCGCCGAATAAGTTACACCTGTTTTATTTGCTGGTATCGTATTTTCCATGACACAAATATAGCTACATAAACAATTAAGATAGTATTACTATTATTTTAAAATAGTGTTAATATTTATACCGTATACTTTACTATAAATACCAAATGCGCTATCTTTGTTGCACCAAGCAAAATTAAACATGGATTTTCAGCTTTCATTCAAGGTTAGTGACAAAATTTACCTGAAAGATCCGGCAAGCTCTACCATCGGTAAAAAAATCGTTGAGCATGGGATTAAAATGATTTATAGTCTTGGTTTTGAGTCATTTACATTTAAAAAACTCGCTCAGGAGATAGAAGTTACGGAAGCTACGGTCTACCGATATTTCGAAAATAAACACAGGCTTTTGCTCTATATCCTCAATTGGTATTGGTCCTATCTGGAGTTTATGGTAATGTTTAAAGTCCAGGCAAGTGGAAACGCCCGCGAAAGATTGGATCAAATCCTGCAACTGCTTACCGGCCCCTTGCCAACGCTGAGTGGCGGCATGGAGTTCAATCAAAACTTTTTATACGAAATAGCGATATCAGAGTCGACCAAGACCTTTTTGATAAAAGATGTAAACGAAATCAACAAACACAACGCCTTTAAACCTTACAAAGATCTGTGCAATTCTATTGCCAATATCATAGCGGATGTAGATCCTCACTACCTTTATGCCCATTCATTGGCCAGTACCCTGGTAGAAACTGCTCATGCACAACACTATTTTGCAGACCATTTACCTCGACTCACCGACATCCAAAAAAATCAAAAGCAGGGTTATACCCTTGCCTTTCTCAGGGACCTGGTAAGCAAGCTATTGCCTTAAAAAAAAGGGCAGGTGAATGTATCACCTACCCTCGTTTTCATCGTGTCTACAAGTTTTAAACTGTCTTTGTTCTGCCAAGGTACATGCCAATGACAGCACCTGCTAAACCACCACACACACCACTCGCTAACATGTCAATGTAAGTGTTGTTCATGTTGGTGAAAGTAAACATTGCCGTCATATTGGCACCTATTGATAATGACAATAATACGCTTATGACAACTCCCTGAATGGCACCATCCATCCAACCTGAAGTGCCCATCTTTATATAAATATAACTAATGAAAACACCCCAGGCCAAACAACTGATCAACATAAGTGTCATATTCATGTCTTCAGGTTTGCGTTCAACTATTTCCTTCATGCCTTCGGGCATAGTCATAGCATCTTTGAGTAAAATGCCATACACAAGCCAGCCTAAAAAGAAGTACAATATTCCAGCGATCACGGAGGCAATAATAAGTTTAGTCCAGTTCATCATTAAAAAGTTTTGATGGACAAATACAACAGAATAATTGATTATACAGAAGCTGTATTTCAATATTTTATTCTTTATATTAAATTTTAATCAATATTCTATATTTGTTATTTTTTTTAATATAAAACCTTTGTTTGTTGCTCTTTTTACTTGCTTTTTTACACATTTTAATGGCTTTCATAAAATTTGATCTTATTTTTCGGTCCAATATCAATCCATGGCTGCACTTAAAGAGATGTTCAATAAAAGCTGGCTCATCCAACTGGCAGAGTCGATAAGTCTGTACAAACCGGAATTTGATAAAAAAGGCTTTGTGAAAAATACCCTGGCTGGCTTTGCCGAACGCGAACTCAACGACAGAATGCGGCACACCTCGAATATGCTTCATCAATACCTGGACGGCCCCTTTAACCATAACCTTGATGTACTTCAAAAAACAGTGGTGCATATGCCACCCGGCTATACCAACCTGGTTTTCCCCGACTATGTGTCTGTGTTTGGACTTAATGAATCAGACAATTCTTTATCTGCCCTACACTATTTCACCCGATTCGGATCATCAGAATTTGCGATCAGGGTTTTTCTGAAAAATGATTTTAAGAAGACGCTTTCTGTAATGAAGAAATGGGCCAAAGATGAAAATGAACATGTACGCCGACTAGCATCAGAAGGAAGCAGACCGCGTCTGCCCTGGTCTTTTCATTTGCCCCAGATCATCCAACAACCGTCCTACACCCTACCCATACTCAAAATGCTTGTCACAGACCATGCCCCTTATGTACGCAAATCGGTAGCCAATCACCTCAACGATATTTCCAAAGATCATCCCGAACTCACCCTTCAATTTGCAAAGCAACACCTGGGCATAAAACCGGAAACCGATAAACTACTGAAACACGCTTGTCGTACGTTATTGAAAGCCGGCAATAACGCAGCGCTTGGCATCTTTGGCACTGCCCACAATGAAGATCTGGAATTGACCTTTTTTGAGTTATCAAAAGATCAGGTAAAAAACGGTCAGAAACTTTCTTTCAGTTTCGGTGTCAAAAACAATGGCATCGAAAAGGCGCAGTTGAGGTGTGAATTTGCTCTTTACTTTTTACTGCTCAACGGCAGCCATTACCGCAAAATATTTAAGATTTCGGAACGCAGCCTCGTTGCCGGTGAAGAAATACACCTCAACAAATCTTTCTCATTCCGACCCATCACCACCCGACAATACCGGCCGGGTAAACACAAGCTGAGCATTGTCATCAATGGTGTAGAAAAGGCATGCCTCGATTTCACACTTCTGCCTTAATCAACTCCTGTTTTTATCACCCTGCCCAGGAAACGCAAATCATGGCATTGAAAAACCAAATAAATACCGGGCTGACATTTACTCAGTTCAAAATAAGTTTCGCGGCCATCTGTAATGGCGTTTTCTTCTGCTACCAACCTGCCCATTTCATCGTATACCCGAATACAATCAAAGGCTGCCTCCGCACCGGATAAAACCACGCCTGTGGTAGCAGGATTGGGAAAAATACTGATCTGATTTATCCATTCATTCAAATCATCTGTATCTGATACGATCACGGCCTCCCATGCCCCCAAAGTAGGCACATCATGGAAGGGTTTGTGGCGGATGTCCAACACCTCATTCGCATAAGGTATGCCTTTGCCAATGGCCGGACTGGTGGCATCCAAAACAAACAGAGAGTCCTGTAAAATGAGAGGATTGGCTACCCAGTTGTTTACTTTATTGCCCGGCAGCTGTGGTCCCGCCCAGGAGGGCTGATTGGTTTTTAACCAAAGATTATTTTCAAATGCAAATGTCTCCGGAGCTGTATTGGGTCCGATGTTGACATCAACATTCACCCGTTGATCGACCACGGTGATGTTGTTGAAAAAACGGCTGTTGCCACAAGGGACAAAGCGAGTAGGATCCACCGTCTCTTGTAGGATGCGCATAATCCATTTGCCGGGAAAGAGCAGGGTGTTGTTCGAAACTTCAACTTGTGTGCAGCCAACAAAAGCAATGGGCGCCTCAGATCCTGAGATAACATTGGCAATAACCCTAATGCGTGCTGCTTCGTATTTTGCATCAATGGGTCTGAAAAAACTGAGCCCGGTACTTCCACCTAAATTGAGGGCCCTGGCTCCTCCATTGGTGAAAATATTCCGGGTAATCAACAAATCAGCTGTACCTCCTTTGGCCTGAATGCTGTTGCTGCCCAGTTGGCTAAATTCACAATCTTCAATAATGCCAAAGTGACACCCTACCATATCGATACCACTGCCTCCTGCCGCGCCATTTCGGAACATACATCGACTGATCCAAAATGAATCGAGGCCCGATAGTTTAAGCAAATCGTTGTTGCCCGTAGCGTTGATATTTTCGAAAATACAATCCTGAATTCGGAGATGATGGGAAGGTGATGTATAACTTCCACCATCGTCGATATTCATACCGTTTCCGGTCTGACCGCTTATCACAAAGCCCTCTATGCCCACATACCTTGCATCGGTAAACTGGATGCTGTTACTCCCGCCTGTAATAGTGGTTGTTCCTGCATTAGCTGCAATAATCCATATCCAATTTTGGGAGGTGCCCTGCAAATTCTCGATGTACATGCCACCCGATAGGGTAGCATCATAACACAAGATGGTGTCACCCGGCTGGGCTGCCGTTGCCGCAGCTGTAATGGTTGGGTATGTTTTGCCCACCCCTGTCGGAAGGATCCGGGCATACATTTGGAAAGTTGTAAAACACAATAACAGGCAGCTGTGACGTAGGATTAGGTGGATCATCAACGAGGCTTTGATGTAAAGATAGGAATGAAAGTAAATGATCTTTTAAAAACTGCCCTATATTTACTGAATGATCACCAAATTGCATGACCGATGTCATGGCTACTCTGCCTTAATCTGATTAATTTTAAAATGTAAATAGTTGAACATGATACTGGAGGCATCTATAAAAACCATGAAAGTGAGTGAGGTTATGACCCACCACCCTATTGTAGCGAATCAAAATACACCTTTGACGGAAGTACAGGAAATATTTGAGCGGGAGATGATTCACCACATACCCGTAGTGGACGATTCGGGTTTTCTGATGGGCATCATCAGCAAGTCGGATCTCAATTTGCTGCTGGACTGGGGAACCAAACTCAATCTCAGATCGAGTCAGATCAAAAATGACAAGCTGTTGAGCAGCAATACGGCCGACTCCATCTGCAGCCCACATGTCATGGCTGTCAGACCCGAGGATACATTGGCCTACTGCTTTGAAATTTTTCGCGAAAACTATTTCAGGTCGTTACCGGTGGTAGATGATGAAGGCAAAATCGTTGGTATTATCACCCCCTACGATCTTATGGTAGCTGCATTTACTAAATAAAAATTCTTTTTTAATCTATAAATTTTGGTCATGAAAATTCTGGTTCCTTTTGATTTTTCGAAATCTGCTGAAATGGCGCTCCACTATGCAATTTGGCACTACAAAATGTTTGGCGGCAGCATTGAGGTATTACATGCCATCAGTGGCATCATTGCCACCCCTGAAATGCCCATGATCTTGCCCGACGAAATGGTTTTGAACGGAGCCAGAGAACGACTTGAGCAAATCATTGCTACCAAGAAAAAGGAACTCAACCTGCCAGCAGAATCCATTCAGTGTCAGGTATTGGTGGGCACACCGGCATCTTCGATTCTTCTAAAAGAAAAATCTGAACATTACGATCTGATTGTCATGGGTACCCACGACAAAGAAAGTTTGTTCGACCGAATTCTGGGATCTGTTTCTAATACGGTGGTTAAGCTTTCTTCAAGTCCGGTTTTGGCAGTGCACAGTACTTCTAAATCAGAAGTCAAGGTTGAAAAAATCCTTTTTGTTATCGACGATGTTACCCACATCAATTCAGCCCTGGATCATTTTCTGCTGTACAACAATAAGTTGAAAGCCAGAACAGACTTTGTCCACTTCTCCAAAGGTGAAGACAACATTGACAAGCAGGCTGAAGAAATACTCAAAAAGTATTACACTATCAACAATCTGGAATTTGCCTTTGAATTGAAAAACATTTTCAGCAAAGAGCCTATTGAAGAAATAGCAAAGATGGTGGAAGAAGGAGGATACGATATGATTGCCATGGTTAGAGACAACGAAGGATTGTTCTTTAATTACTTCAGACCATCATTTTCTATCAAAGCCATGCATCACACATCCGTTCCAGCCCTTATCTTTAAGGCCATAGAAGAATAAGTTTTATGTCGACAGTAAAAGCCAACAACCCGGGAAAAACAAAATTCAATCAGGACATCCATTTTCTGGAAGGTCCGAGCAGCAGGGGCAAGGAGTTTTCATTTGTTTGGAAAGCCATGGTTCAGTTTATCAAAGGATTCAGAACCCTGCATTTTGTGGGTCCCTGTATCTCGGTTTTTGGCTCAGCACGCACGGGTGAGCAGCACCCTGTATATGGGCAGGCATATGATATTGGCAAAAGAATAGCGTCCATGGGCTTTACCGTAATGACGGGAGGTGGTCCGGGCGTAATGGAAGCTGCCAATCGAGGGGCATTTGAAAACGGAGGACAGTCCGTAGGTTGCACCATCCGCTTGCCCAGAGAGCAGAAAAACAATCCCTATATGCACCGATCGGTGGACTTTTCCTACTTCTTTGTAAGGAAAGTACTATTGGTGAAATATTCCCTTGCTTTTGTGGTAATGCCGGGTGGATTTGGTACCCTTGACGAGTTGTTTGAAACCCTCACCCTGATCCAAACCGGCATTCTGCACAATTTTCCGGTAGTGGTGATAGGCAGCAATTATTATGCAGAGTTGTGGGTCTTCATAGAAAAAATGATTCAGGAGGGAACCATAGATTCCAAAGACCTGCACCTGATAAAGGTTACCGACAATATCGACGAAGCCATGAAACACATTGAAAGTTACATCCAAAACCATTATCAAATCAGACCCAAGCCCAAAGCCTGGTGGATCCTGGGAGAGCGATCCTACTCAGCGCAGACAAAGGTCTATTAAACATAAAAACCATGAAAGTTACCATAGATACGCATTTGCTGACATTGCAACTGGCATTCAATGAGAAGTTTCCGCACCTGAAAATAGCTTTTTACAAAAATGCCCATGACCGCAATGAGCTTTCACCCATCGCCGAAGAAGTTTTCAGAGATTATACCATTGGAGAGATCAACCCCGATTTCAAAGAAGCCGAGTTCCTTCTCTATGAAAACGAAAAAGTGTCTGAGTTCGAAGAAAAAATGGAAAAGATTTTTGGTCTCCATGTGCAGGTCCTCCGTAAAAGCGGACAGACCTGGATCCAGACTTCCGTGACCGATGACTGGACCCTGAAAAAGCAAGAAGAACACGCTCATTAAGATAGTAAGCCACAGTAAGGTCGATGGGTCGGCAACAATTTTCTATGCGTGCCGCCTGTCGACCTTTTTCTTTTGCATAATTTTTATAAACCAATCGAGGTTTTTTGCATATTTAATATGGTTAAATCGAGCCTGCTTTCCTTTTATTTTCCTAATTAACATTGCGTACAATTTTATTTTAATTTCGAAATTCAGCTACTTTCAGAATTAAATTAGGATGAGAGGGTTTGTGTGCTAAATTGCCCAAAAATGTAGGCTAAACCATATCTTTGCCGCGTTGTTTACCTAAAAAAATACAATGAATAAGACTACAATTTTGGCGTTACTGATGATTGTAGCGGCAGCGGTCATATTTATGAATGCTTCCAAAGATGTGAGCACCTATTCCAACTTCTCCGAAGCCGTGAGCAGCGGATCGAGGGTAAAGGTAGTGGGGGTGCTGGCCAAGGAAAAACCAATGGAATATAAGCCTGAACAAAATCCCAATGTTTTCAAATTTTACATGAAAGACAACAAGGGGGAAGAGCGGCAGGTAATCCTTGCCAAAGCCAAGCCCCAGGATTTTGAGCGTACCGAACAGATCGTGGTCACCGGATCCATGAAAGGCAGCGATTTTTATGCCGATGAAATCCTGGTAAAATGTCCATCGAAATACAAAGAAGAGGAAATCACCCTGCGCAAGAGCTCATAAGATGGATAAAATACAATATGTAGGCGAAGCCCTTTGGATAGGTTATTTGTGTAAGGCATTTATTTTGGGCGGCTTCGTCACCTCTGTACTTTCGCTTTTTAGTTATACTTATGCCAGCTTTGGGCCCACACAATCATCCATCAACTGGAAAAAACTGGGATTGGTGTCGTTTGGCATCCATGCAGCACTGATCCTTTCTTTGTTGGGATTGATGTTTTATGCCATGACACACCAGCACTATGAATATTCGTATGTTTTTGATCACGTTTCCGGCGAACTGCCCATGAAGTACATTCTTTCTGCCTTCTGGGAAGGTCAGGAAGGTAGTTTTCTGCTTTGGATGTTCTGGAACCTGGTCATTGGCACTGTGCTCATCAGGATAAACGACGAATTTAATGTAGAAGTGATGGCAGTACTATTGCTGTCGCAGGCATGGCTCAATTCTATGCTCCTGGGTATTTACCTGCCTTTTGGGGAGGAAATTAAAATTGGCTCCAATCCCATGATGTTGATCAGGGAAGTCACCGCAGCACCCATTTTCAACAATGCTGATTACCTGAGCCTAATCCAGGGTCGTGGTTTGAATCCATTGCTGCAAAACTATTGGATGACCATTCACCCTCCGTTTATTTTTGCCGCCTTTGCGTTAACTGTTGTCCCTTTCGGTTATGCCTTTGCTGCCCTGAAAAAAAGATCTTTTGAGGCATGGCTTACGCCCGCTCTGCCCTGGGCCTTGTTTGGCACTGCGGTATTGGGCATCAGTCTGATCATGGGTTCTCTATGGGCCTACGAAGCACTATCCTTTGGTGGTTATTGGGCATGGGATCCGGTAGAAAACACATCCCTGGTGCCCTGGATCATTCTGGTAGGAGGCATCCATACCAATCTGATTGCCAAAGCTACCGGTCGGGGAATTAAATCTACCTTGTTGTTTTACCTGGGTGGTTTTTTAATGATCATCTACTCTACCCTGCTTACCCGCAGCGGTATTTTGGGTGACACATCTGCCCACGCCTTTACGGAAATGGGGCTGGAATGGCAGCTTACTTTTTTTGTCATTACATTTCTTTTGTTGGGCCTTGGGTTTTTTATTCCCAACTATTCGAAAATTCCTTCTCCAGCCAAAGAAGAAGCCATTTATTCCCGCGAGTTTTGGATGTACGTCGGGTCTTTGGTTTTGTTTTTCTCAGCACTGCTCATCAATGCTTCCAGCTCACTGCCGGTATTCAACACCATCATTCGTGCCTTTGACCCTTCTTATATAGGCAGGGTCATCAAAGATCCCATTGAACATTACAACAAATACCAGCTTTGGATTTCTGTATTTATTGGCCTTTTTTCAGGTGCGGCTGTTTGGCTTTCTTTTCGCGGCATACAAAAGCCAAACAAGGCTTTGGGCTTGCGTTTAGTCGCTTATGGCATTTTATCGATCGCATTCACCTGGCTTACCACTTTGTGGATCACCCTTCCGGATTGGCACCATGTTTTGATGGCCGCGACCGCATGGTTTACTATTATTTCGAATGCCCATTACCTCCTGGATGCGGCTATAAAAAATACAAAAGCGCTGGGTACCGCCATTGCGCATTTTGGTTTTGGCATCATGGCCATAGGAATTCTGGCCTCAGCGCTGAATTTCAGTTACCTGAGCAATCCCTTTGTTTTTAGGGGACTTTTTGGAGGTGAAGGCGACGAAGAAAAATACATCCAACTCATCAAAAACAAGTCGCTGCTGGTAAAAGACTATGTGGTCACTTATACCCATGATACCCTGATAGGAAAGACCCGTCACTATGACATTGAGTTCAAACAGTTGGCAGGCGATAGTGCATCAGGAACGACCTTTGTGGATTCCTTTGTTACCCGACCGAATGCCGTTTATTCCAATGATTTCAGCAAAGTAGCCGCCTTCAATCCTGACACCCGTCACTATGCGGGCAAGGATATTTTTACCTGTGTGGTGAGTTTACCTGCTCAGGTGGCTGATGCAGAACAGGCAAAACAAATGGAAGACAGCCTGAAGTACCAAAGCCATTCGATTGCAATCGGTGATAGTCTCACTTTGGGCGAATCTACCATTTGGGTGGACGGCATCAATTTTCCACCCAAATACCCAGAGTACGTCAAAAATCGGCACGATGTAGGTTTTGAAGTGGCTTACCATGTAAAATCCAGTGAAGGAGGAATTGAAAGCGGCAGCTGTGCCATTGGACTGGATGGAAACATCCTCTACAAGTATGCAGGCAAACACGAAAATCTGGGATGGAGAATCAGACCGGCAGAAGCACTGATGGATCAATTGCTCACGCCTGAAAATGATTTGGTCTATAGTCAGCTAAAACTAAAAAGAGGCGAATCCATTGATTGGCAAGGATACAAAATAACCATCCGGGGTTTTGAAACGCAGGCTGACACCTTTCGTTACAAGGCTGAAAAAGGCGATGTTGCCATCATGGGTCTCATAGATTTTGAAAAAAATGGAAGTGCCCAAACGGCCAAACCCATCTTTGTTTTGAGAGGAAATGCCCCTATGAGCATCAAAGATTATTTGCCGATTGATGGCTTGCACATAAGATTGTCGCACATAGATCCTTCAACGGGCATATTTGAGCTGAGGGTTGCCAAAGACATACGTACGCAGCAGTCTGTCATTCCGCTGGAAATTGCAACCGAAGTGCCACGCAGTGATTACATCGTTTTGGAAGCCAAAATTTTTCCCGGTATCAATCTTTACTGGCTGGGATCTATTCTTATGATGGTAGGTTTATTAATTGCCTGGTGGGTAAGGTTTAAAGAAAACAAGCAATGGACATCGGTATAGCAGGTACCGGCAATATGGCGCATCGCCTGATTCCGGCCTTGCAACAATCCGGTCTTAAAGTCACTCGCATCTGGGGAAGAGACAAATCAAAAGTTGATCTGCTGACCTCCAAATACCAATTGAAAAGCTGCGCGTCCCCCGAAGAAATGGATACCGAGTGGCTCTTCCTTTGTGTATCGGATGATGCCATTGCAGAAGTGGCGGGCTTGTTTCAAGCATTTCGGGGAATCGCAGTACATACCAGCGGTAGCATCCCTTCATCGGCATTGAATCATTTTGACCAATATGGAGTTATCTGGCCTGTACAGACCATGACACGATTGGGAAAAACGAGTCTGGAAAAAGTTCCGCTTTGTATCACGGCTTCAGACTCAGCAACCCAGGAATCGATCGCTCAGGTAGCGGGTATGCTCAGTACAAGGGTTTATAATGTGGATGACGAACAAAGATTGAGGATTCATCTTACGGCAGTAATGACCAACAATTTTATGAACCACCTGGCCATCTTATCGAGGGAATATCTCCAGCATAATAATCTCGATTATGAAATTATTGTACCCCTGATAAGGACCACCCTTGAAAAAATAACCCAGGCGCCCTATAACTTTGAGCAGACAGGACCAGCCGTGAGAAATGACGAGCGCGTCATCCAATCTCATTTACATTTATTGGAAGAAAACCCGGAATTACATAAAATATATCAGATCATAACGGAAAGTATACAAAGCCATGCGCATCATTGATGAGATCAATCGCGGTGAAATGAAAGTAACCGTATTTAAAATGAATGAAAGGCTCAGTGTTAAATTCGAACGAGACCTTACTGAAGTCATATACAAGTTTCGCGATGGCAGCGGCTTTGATGAAACCAGCTATCGACAATACCTTACCGATTCTCTGCTCATGAAGATGGAGGCTGTGCTTTACAATGCCGCTGTGTTGAAAAACGAAGCACTCAACCAACTCTCAGAGCAGGAAGACGACCTTCCCAAAATTTTATAAGGGCACAAGTTTTTATTGAATAATCAGAGGTAAATATTTTGGCCCTACGCCCTCGCCCGTGAGTTTCACAAGGTAATAGCCGGGGCTCAGCACCCCATTGTAATGCTGGGTAGTTGATTGAATTCCTTTGCTCATTTCCTGCCCATAAAGCATTCTGCCTCCGGCATCCAGAATACTGAGTTGCTGGAATTTATGGAGATCAGAACCAGAAATAATAAACGATCCCTGCGATGGATTGGGATACAAGACCAAAGCATCCCGGCTTGTCTGCTGGGTAGAAACCGCTTCGAGAATTTCAACACAATAATCTTCTGCTTCTCCAAATTCTGCAGGACTGTCGCATGCTTCAGAAGCTTCTCTGTAAGCCATGTTGACGCGCATTCTGGTATAACCCAAAACGGCATCCTCCGGCACCAGAATCGTATCAACAAAAGCATTTTTATCGGCCTTTCGTGACTGGGTAAACCTTTCGGATTCTGACAAGTCTCCATCCTGGTTCCAGTCTATATAGGCCGTAAAAAATTCGCTATACCCCGCAGCTGAAAATCCGGGGGTTAAGGTTATGATTACTGAATCGGCCCGATGCAAGCCCGGAATGAATGCTCCCAGGTGATTGCCATAGCCTTTGTTGTCTTTGCCGGATGTGAAAGCCTGATCTCCTATGGCAATACTCTCGATCCACTCAGAATCATTGTCGAGCACAGCCGGATTGCAATAAGACTGGGTTGTACAATTGCCGCAAGGAGCCGCCAGAAAAACAATGTCAGACGCCGGAGAATAGACATCAAAAGACTGGCAAAATGCCGTGTAACGGGCTTCGTATTGTTGGCAATTTTCAATTTTTGTGTATTGTCCCGTATTTTCCAGTTGAATCGTATCCCATTGCGTTTCTCCTTTTTTCCTGATTTCTACCTGCAAAATCTTTTGCACACCTGCCGTAAAAACAAAAGCACTTTCGCTGGCCGCTACGCTCACATCCTCCGGGGCATAACAGCAACCTTCTGTGGTGAAAAATCTGAGCGAAGACCATTTTAAGTCCGCTCCTGCACATTGGTATCCCAATTGATATTCGTAGCTGGCACACCTTTCCAGTCCTTCCAACAAAATGGAGTTTTGTCCATTGGCAACAGCGGTAGTCCAGTTCTCTTCTCCTTCTTTTCGATACCTCAGCTGTGCATCACCACCACCTGCCTGCCAGGTAATGGATGCATTGGTGAATTCCACAATTTTATCCTCGATTACTACCGGTAGCTGACAAAGCCCACACCTGGCCAAAAGGGATGAAGCGGCTTGTCCCAGGTTGAGTTTTCCGGAAGTAGTCGAAATATTATCCAGAGAACTGTTTTCTGTTGTACTATTGAGAATAATGTCTCTCACATAAAGGGCTGCAGATCTTGGATCGGTTAGTGCCAAATTGGCCAAATCGCTGCATGGCACCGAATACATCAAAGCGACTGCACCGGTAACATGCGGAGTTGCGCCGGATGTCCCTCCAAAACCGGCATACCGATCGTTGGTAGCGATGGTGTACGTTTCGCTGCCGTAAGAACCCAGGTCAACAGATTTTCGACCATAGCCTGCTGCCGTCACTTTATTGTCGTTTTTGTCCAGGTTGGTTACCGAGATCAAAAAATCACTGCCACACCCTGTAGGGAGATCACCTTCAACATCCACGTTTAAGTTGACATTGGCCGTGGCACCCATAGACAGTATGCCTACCGATCCAAGCGAATCGTACATGGCACACCAAAGCGGAGCTTCGTCCGGTTGTCCCCTGTCGATCCCCCAGCTGGAGTTGGTAGCCACCACAAAGGCGCCTTCTGCTCCCTGTGTTTCATTGTATCTTTTCCTCATTTTATAAGCATAGGCATAAGCAGCCAGTGCGTTGGCCTCATTGGCAGATCCATATTTGATGGGCATGAGCTTGACCTCCCAATTGACGCCGGCCACACCCCGTCTGTTGTCACCCCTGGCTCCAATAATGCCGGCAACGGGTGTGCCGTGGCTTCCATCGGTTTCTATTTCACCATTTTGCGTGCCTACACTCCATCCGTGAATATCATCAACGTATCCATTATTGTCGTTGTCGATACCATCACCGGCAATTTCCAAACGGTTGGTCCACAAATTAGAAGTAATATCTTCATGCGTGATGTCGAGTCCATCGTCCACCACCGCTACTACGATGGTATCTCCGTTGGGAGTAAGTCCCCCGGTGGTAATCTCCCAGGCTGCTTCCGCATTGATATCAGCACCCGGCTTTCCTCCATTGGAACCGGTATTGTTGTATTGCCACTGGCGATTGTACAAACTGTCGTTGGGAGATTTCCTGAGCGTAAGGGGTCTGTTTTCCGCCAATGCCAGCACATGGGTGTTCGGGTCCAAATCTTTGTAATAACTTCTGGCAGTTTTGCCGTTTTCGGGCGTCTCGATCAGCCAAAGGTTCATGGGTTCATCGCAGAGTTGGCGACACTGATAGGAATGAGCCGGTAAAGAGGCGAAACGCTGGGCAGCATCCAGCTTTTTTCCTTTTTCCAATTGAACGATAAAAGATTTGTTTTCTTTTCTCTCATTTTGGGCGCTCAGGTTGATGGACACCAAAACACATGAAAGTAAAACAAGTAAATGCGTGTACTTTTTTATACTCATGATTACCACATTATTGTAAATTGATCTTATAAGGGAATTCTCCCGGATAATTTTCATAAAAACCATCCAACAAAAGTTCATCGTCGGAAGATTTAAGTATTTCCAGCACATCGTTGACCGTTCTTACTACTTTGTTGTTGGCTTTGGTGATGATGTAACCGGGCTCAATGCGGGCTTCGTCTACTTTCGAATTCCGGTATACCGTCACTACTTTGACCCCATGGCTCTTGTTTCTGGATTTTTCATAAGAATCCAGGTCCCTCAATTCAAAACCAAGGTCTACCAGGGCTTTGTCTTTACGTACTGCCACCAGATCGGTTGAATTGAGTTGATTCCGGAGGGTAGCCGTAGTAATTCCCTTTTTACCATCCCTGATGTAGTCGATGCTTACTTTGTCGCCCGGGCGATAAATACCAATATTTTCCATAAATTGCGGAAGACTGGCTATGGTTTTACCATTGAGTCTGGTGATGACATCTCCACTCTTTAAACCCGCATCATAGGCCGCCCCATTTCGGGTAACAACGGCAATATAGACACCCGCTACTTCAGGTATTTGCAGTTTTCTGGCGCGCATGTCGTCGATATTTTCGATTTCTACGCCCAGCCAGCCTCTTTGCACAAAGCCGTATTGTTTGATATCGTTGACCACTTTTTTGGCCAGGTTGGCGGGCACTGCGAAAGAAAAACCTTCGTAATTGCCACTCAACGTCATGATCGCTGTATTGATGCCTACCAGCTCTCCGCTGGTATTGACCAGGGCACCACCACTGTTGCCGGGATTCACCGCAGCATCAGTCTGGATAAAGGACTCAATACCCTGATTTTCGAGGATGTTGATGTTTCTGCCTTTGGCACTTACAATGCCTGCTGTTACCGTCGACTGAAGCCTGAAAGGATTGCCTACGGCCATAACCCATTCACCTACTTGCAGGCTGTCTGAATTGCCAAACACCAAAAATTTGAGATTCTCCGCTTCAATTTTTATCAATGCTAAATCTGTATTGGGGTCATTGCCCACGACCTGGGCTTTGAATTCACGGTTGTCGTTGAGCATTACCTCCACTTCGTCGGCATCTTTTACCACATGGTGATTGGTTACAATGTAGCCATCCGGACTAACAATGACACCACTGCCGGTTTCCGAGGAACTGGATTCACCTCCCAATACCCCATTGTCCACCTGTATCAAGGATCTGATAAACACAACTGCCTGTTGGGATGACTTGGCTGCTTCTATGAAATCAGTGGGTGCAGAGGATCGGAAAAGCCTGTTCATCTTGCCTGAAAACAATAGCTGGTGCTCGGCTGCCAGAACTGCCTTCTTTGATTCCTCCAGATAAACGCGATGGATCGGATTGATAAAACCCGCATAGATGGCAACGCCCAACATGGCACTGGATACACATAGAGCAGCATAAAACAGGGTCTGTTTCCAAACTGGTTTCAAATGAAGTTTATTTTTAATTTGACGTTAAATATAGAACAATTGTTTTAGTATAACTTTACATTTTTCGCAAGGGTTCCCCAAATGGCAGCCAGTACTAAAATGAGGCAAAAGGCGATTCTCAGATCAAAGGCACGACTGATAAATCCGATGATGACAGGGCCTACTAAAAAACCGATCATACCAAATGAGTTGAGGATAGCCAGTCCTTTTCCATTGCCATAGCCCGGAATTCTCGCAGAACTTCCATACAGGATGGGCGATGAAAAAGAGACTCCATAACCCACCAACGCAAATCCAAGGATGCTTATTATGGTTACCGGAAAGGCTACAGCCAACGATAAGCCTACAAAAACCATGATGGCGCCCATTAGCAAAACATTGCGGGCACCCAACAGCGGCACTATACCATCTCCCATCAGCCTACCCAAAGCCATACAAAAAGAATAGGCCGCCAATCCCCAGCCAATAAAGTAGGCATTGGTATGTACCACCTCCTTCATGTATACAGCCGTCCAGTCTGCCATGGTCCCTTCCGTAAAATTGCTGCATACGCTGAGAACAACCATCCAAAAAATGGCCATTTTAATGCCCGCCGGTTTCACATCCCCGGGCTCTTTTCCTTCCGGTGTAGAATTTACATGCTCCCGTTGCGGTATTGAGAATATGTGTTTTCTGGCAGCCATGGCCATTAAAATGCCGCAAATAGCTAAAAATACCATGTGGTGGCCCGGGTTGATTTGCCAACCATAACTGAGGCTGGCTATCAGACTGCCGGACATAAGGCCCAGGCTGAACAGGCCATGCGAGGTTGACATAGTATGCATGCCTTCATTCATTTCAATCACAGACGTACAGGTATTCATGGCTACGTTGAGTACGGCAATGGCCATGCCTGTGAGGCAAAGCGACAAAGAAACCAGGGCTACGGAAGGTACATTTACAGGTAGCGTATACACAAGAGCGACTGCTATCATGCCCCAGAATGTGGTCTGTTTCATGCCAAACTTTCGAATCACAAAAGCAGAAACAGGGTTGAATAAGGTTGCCCCTATGGGAAAGAAAAGCAACATCAATCCCAACTGACCGTCATCGAGTTGAAACCGATCCTTGACAAAAGGAATAAAAGTGGCCCAGCTTCCAAACATCAGACCCAGCAACAAGAATGCCGATCCTACTGCTACACTTTGTTTATGGCCGATAAATACGCCGAGATGCCTGAATAATTTCACAAATCCGATTTGTAGTATGTATTACCTCATTTTGTCCAACAGCTTGCTCAAAAGCTCCGATTCTTCATCGTTGAGGTTGTGCTGAATAAAAGATTTAAGATCGTTTTCCAGTTTAACCGTGAGATCGTAACCTTTTTGGGTAAGCGAAATATGAACGAAACGTTTGTTGTCTTTGCTTTGACAGCGTTCCAGCAATTTCATAGACACAAGTTTGTCGACCAGTCGGGTAAGGTCTCTTTTTTTATCCAGCATTACATCCAGAATATGACCTGGCGTTACCGGTTCCGGGTGCTTGCCTTTGACGATTTTTAAAATGTTATAGTGCTGGGGCAGGATGCCGTATGGCTTGAGTAAATTGCTGTGCAGGTTGTGGAAATGATAGTACGTATAGTACATATTGATATAGGCCTTCTGTTGAGGAGACTCAAATTTGCTTTGTTTGATCAGTTCCTGCAAGGTCTTTGCCATCATCAAAATTTACTGAATACAAAAATACAATTTTCCCTCTACAAAGACGGTCAAATCGGCTTTTAAGAGCAATATATTCACTCAACGTCATAAATGCCGGCCTGTTGCAAAACTGTCACCAAAAAATCAGCATCTACCTGATCAAAGGCATGCTTTTGTGCTTCCAACTCGCGGTATTGAATGGATGCATGCATTTCGGTGAGCCAAATTCCTTCTCCGCTTCCCACCATATTGTCTTTTTCACCCCTGAGTATGAGCATTGGAACGTTAAGCTGGCTTAATATTTGGCGATAAAAGGCCTCTCTTTTTCCTAAGTCTTCCATGATATTTCGGGTGGCGGCCAGCAATGGGATCCAGCCCATGCCTGTGTGTTGGGCTTCGAGTTTACGGGCAAATTCGGGTACTTTTTCCATCATTTTACCGGCATCGAGCATTGCGGTCTCCCTCCTTACTACTTCTTCATTCCAATGCCATTTGGTTCCATAGGTTGCCAATGCTTTGATGCGACCCTTGTATTTGGCGGAAAAAAAGGCAGCGGCATACCCGCCCATGGAATATCCAAAAGCATAAACGGGACTTTCAGATATACCGGCTAAGATGTGATCTATGCTGCTGGCCAATTCTTCCATTAACGGAGGGCAAGTTCCGATATCGCTTCCATGGCCGGGAAAATCGGGGCAATGAACCGTAAATTTTTCTTCCAGCAAGGCAGCCAGGCGCAACATTTGGGTTTGATCGCCAATGGCACCATGAAACAATACAATCGCAGGTTTTTCTACCATCGAAATATCGGTTTGATACCCAACAAAGATATAGTTTGAAAGGCAGGACAAAAAAAAGAGTTGAAAAACAGTGAAAACAAGAATGAAAATCGGGTGTTTACTTACAAAATCTCAAAAATGCAAAGACCCTGGAACCTGCCTTCACTGCCCGTGTACAGTCTGGCTACCTATGCCGAAGGAAGGGTAAACATGAACATTTGCACTTATGTTACAGCCGTGAGCCTCAAACCCAAAAAAATGGCGGTAGCCGTCTATCAAGGCAGTCGCACACTTACCAATCTTAATGATACTCAACCGGTGGTATTGCAGTTATTGGGACAATCGCAACACGGTTTGGTCCGCCATCTGGGCAAAAAATCGGGCAATGATTGGGACAAAGACACCTGGTTGAAAAAAAGGGAATTGACCCACCTGTGGCATGGATACCCGGTATTGAAAGAATGCGCTGCCTGTATAGAAATGATTATTTCTGATAAAATGGATGCCGGCGACCATACCTTGTTTGTTTTTGATGTAAAAAAGGCGGCAAGTTTTCATACAGAAATACTCACCACTACCCTGCTAGGTGATTTGAAAATCATTAGAATATGATTAATGCAATAGATAACGACAGAATTATAGAGATGGCATGGGAAGACCGCACACCATTTGAAGCCATCAAAAATCAGTTTGGACTGGACGAAAATGCGGTTGTCGCTTTGATGCGCAAAAATCTGAAACGATCCTCTTTTGAACTGTGGCGAAAAAGAGTCCACAGTGGCGTTTCTGTTAAACACCTAAAAAAGAGGTCTGATCAGATCAACCGCTTTAAATGCAGTCGACAGCGAATGATTAGTCACAATGCCATTAGTAAACGATGATATCATTTCCAACGTCTATAGCTGCCATCGAAGAAAGAATACAAGCCATCCGACCCAAAGAATATGGCTATACAAGGAATTACAGAGAGGGTGCGGTCACCTATTTGTCGCCCTACATTTCCAGGGGTGTCATTTCAACCCGCACTGTTTGGGAAAATTTGAAGACCCGGGCAGTTCCCTGGCATGAAATGGAAAAACTTGTGCAGGAGCTGGCCTGGCGCGATTATTTTCAAAAGGTAGCGATTGAAAAAGATGTCAATGTAGACATCCGTCGGAAACAACCCGAAGCCATAAATACCGGCGTTCCCACTTCTATCATCGAAGCCGGAACAGGGATCAACGCCATCGACCATGCCATCCAACAGCTGTACCAAACCGGTTATATGCACAACCACTTCCGAATGTATGTAGCCAGCCTGGTATGCAATCTGGGCAAATGCCACTGGAAAATTCCGGCCCAATGGATGTATTATCACCTGCTGGATGCCGACTGGGCAAGCAACGCCTGCAGCTGGCAATGGGTAGCCGGTGCCAACAGCTCAAAAAAATATTACGCCAATCAGGAAAACATCAACAAGTTTGACAAGACGCATCAAGTTGCAACTTTTTTGGATACACCTACAGAAAACTTGTCCACCCTGTCAACACCCCCGGCATTAAAGGATATTCGGCAGTGGTCAGCTTCATGCCGGTTACCCCAATATCCGCTACCCCGGTTGAAGGCTCACTTGCCCGTCATCATTTACACACCCTACAACCTGGATCCATATTGGAAAAAAGACATTGAAGCCAACAGGGTTTTGTTGCTTGACGAAGAGCATTTCGGTTCCTATCCGGTGAGTGAAAAGACCCTTGCGTTTATAGTTGCGCTGGCCCAGAATATACCCGGCATACAAATCTATGCAGGCCGATTTGAAGAGTTGAAAAGTGCTTGCCCAGGCAGTGAAATATACTTCAAGGAACATCCTTTTTTCAATCACTATAACGGGCATAGAGAAGAAAGGGATTGGTTGGCACCTTCAGTAAAAGGATATTTTCTGTCATTCTTTGCCTATTGGAAGAGGGTGGAAAAAATACTCAAAGAAGAGTACGCCGGATGAGCAAACAATCCATCAATGTGGTATGGCTGAAGCGGGATCTGAGAACCCGTGATCATCAACCGCTGATGGCGGCTGAAGAACAGGGTTTGCCCTACCTCATCTTATTTTTATGGGAACCCCAAATGATGTCCTATCCGGATACCTCCCTGCGACACCTTTGGTTTCAATACCAAAGCATAACGGATATGGACAAGCGATTACGTCCTTTTGAAAAGGAAGTAACCCAATGCTATGGAAATGCTGAACCCGTATTTGAATGGCTCATCGGGCGATATGCTATTAAAAATGTTTACAGCTATCAGGAAAGTGGCCCCTTGCATACTTATTTGCGGGATAAAAAAATGTCGTCGCTCTTTAAAAAGTCAGGTATTGTATGGCGGGAATTCCCCAAGGATGGAGTGATCAGAGGAATCAAAAACAGAATTGGTTGGGATGCAAGTTGGCATGCCAGTATGAATAGCGAAGTGTTTACTCCCAATTTTAGCCACCGAACCAGTCTATATTGCAATCACCCCTTTGCACTTCCTGTTGACTTTTTGTCGAAGATAAATCAGGAAGCCAGCCGTTTTCAGCAGGGGGGAGAAACCACAGCCCAGGCACGACTGAAACATTTTCTGCATTCCGAAATACCTGCTTATGCCCGGCATATCTCCAGCCCCAGTCTGAGTCATGACTCGTGCTCGCGGTTGTCTCCTTATCTGGCATGGGGCAATATATCTGCAAAACAAGTTTATCAGGCTTGTGAAAATGAGAGGCCCCATCTTCCCGGTAAACCCCTTGATTTTTTTCTGGCCCGCCTATTCTGGCGTTCTCATTTCATTCAAAAGTTTGAGACAGCCTGTGAATATGAAAGTAAATGTATCAATGCCGGCTACGAAGATATGCCCTGGGTCCGGGACGAAAGTCGGTACGAAGCATGGTGCAAGGGTCAAACAGGCTTCCCCCTGGTAGATGCTGTTATGCGCTGCCTCAGGGCTCAGGGTTGGATTAATTTCAGGATGCGCGCAATGATCGTTTCCTTTGCCTGCCACCATCTTGAAATGGACTGGAAAAAAATCAGTCATTACCTGGCACGGTTATTCCTGGATTACGAACCGGGCATTCACTATCCGCAATTACAAATGCAGGCAGGTGTGACGGGAACTAATACCATCCGCGTATACAATACTGTCAGCAATAGCCTGGAACACGATGCGGAGGGTGCTTTCATTAAAAAATGGGTACCTGAATTAGCAGGCTTACCGATACCACTGATCCATACACCCTGGAAAATGACCGTCATGGAACAGCTTTTATACGGTGTTGAATTAAACAAACACTACCCTGCTCCAATTATCTCGCCGGATGAAAAAAATGGGAAGATTAAAAAGCTGCTTTGGGACAAACAAAAAGATCCCATGGTGGTAAAAGCTGCCGAAAAAATCAGGAAAAAACTCAACAGACCCCAATAAAATGAACTTTCCCGTTTTGGGTGCGATTAACAGAAAAATAACACGTTAAGTTCCTTGTTTTACAACAATCCTTGTAAATTATTGATTTACTGAAAATTAGAAAAACAAACAACCGGTTTACCAAATCGACCTTTTTTATCCGCTCATAATAACAAGTTAATATCACCAATAAATATTTGGTTTTAAGACGAACTCCATAATTTTCCGATATAAAACAATATCGAAATGGGGTTCAACAAAATTTTATTGACTTTTGGGACTAAACTGTCTATTGCCTTACTGATTTTTACTACCTGGGCATTTTCCAATCTGGATGCCCAAAACACTGCACCTATTAAATGGAAGTTGAATGAAGATGGCAGTCGCTATTTTCAGATGACCTTTCTCAATCAGGCCTGGGTCAGGTACAACCAACACAATGACGGCACCACCATTGAATCGGAAGCCAGCAAAAGTGGATTTGACACGGGCTTGAGAAGAACCAGAATACAGATGTTCGGACAAATCAATGATCGTACATTTTTGTATTTCCAATATGGTCAAAATAACTTCAATGCACAAATAAACACGAATGGCAACAGAAAAATTGCCTCGTTTTTCCATGATGCGCTTTGCGAATACCGCGTCAGCAAACAAAACCAACTTAAATTAGGGGCAGGACTGACCATTGCCAACGGCTTGTCGAGATTTTCGCAACCGAGTATTGGCACCATCATGACTATGGATGTTCCTGTTTTTGCACAGACAACCGTGGATCAAACCGACAATTTCAGCAGGAAGCTGAGTGTTTATGCAAGAGGACAGATAGGTAAAATAGATTACCGTTTGGTATTGAGCGAGCCTTTTCCTGTGCAATCTAACGGTACCACACCGGCTCCCATTGGCAATTATGCATCTTTTTCGCCCATTGGCCACCACTGGCAACAACAGGCCTATGTAATCTATCAGTTTTTTGAACACGAAGGACACCTTACACCTTATATGACGGGCACTTATTTGGGTCAGAAAAAAGTATTCAACATAGCAGCCGGCATTATCTACCAGAAGAAGGCCAGCTATTTGAAAGGGGCTGCCGGTGATACCCTCTATCAGGACATGATGCATTGGGCTGTAGAAAGTTTTTTGGATATCCCTCTTAACAAAGAAAAAGGTAGCGCTTTAAATGCCTATCTGGGTTATTTCAATACACATTACGGCGACAATTACCTTAGGTATAATGGGCTGATGAATCCTGCCAACGGCACTACACTCACCGGCAATCAAGCCATCAGCGGACAAGGTCCCCTTTATGGCAACTCCTATCCCATGTTTGGGACCGGGCATTTACTGTATGCACAGGCAGGCTATCTGCTTCCTTCCACACAGGGTCACGGACAATGGCTACCATATGTATCTTGTTCCTATGCCTCCTATGAAAGGTTGAATGGTTTGAAGACCTTTGTCATTGATGCAGGTATCAACTACCTCATCCAGGGTCATCAATCCAAAATCACCCTCAATTTTCAAAACAGGCCAACTTATGGCATTAACAATGGTACTGTGATAGCCGGTGAAAGGAAAAACAGCCTGGTACTACAATATCAGATTTTTATTTAAGCGAGTGCCTGCCAGTGACAGGTTGAAAGAATGTCATTAAACTTATAAGGGAAAAAATTACTTACTTTTGGAACAAAAAATTGATTTGTTTCCACTAGCTACCAAATTTTTAAAAAATTACAAACCCTCTATTAGCTGGCCTTATTCATCGAATTGGCTTGTTTTGAGTTTTCTTTTATTTGTGGGGTGCGCGCCCAAATTGACCTACACAAATGTACAGGGCTCATTTGAAGGCAGCATTCAACGGTACGAATTTAACTCCTCCTACATTGGAAAACGAACCGTAGATGTTTGGCTGCCCGACAACTATGATTCTATGCAAGCTGTCTGTGTACTGTACATGCAGGATGGACAAATGCTGTTTGATGCTCAGGGCACTTGGAATCAAAAAGAGTGGATGGCAGATGAAACCATCAGCAGATTATTAAGGGCAGACAGCATAAAAGGTCTTATTGTTGTTGCCATCTGGAATGCCGGTGCAGACCGCCATTCAGAATACATGCCACAGAAAGTATACGAAGCATGTACTGCAGCATTCAGGGATTCTATGACCCAAAATGGGGGTCAATATCCTTTGTTTACCCGACCTGTGTATAGTGACCTGTATTTGAGATTCATAGTCAAGGAACTCAAGCCTTACATTGACAAAACCTACAAAGTGGACCCACGACCCATAGCTTCTATGGTGGGAGGATCCAGCATGGGGGGCATGATTTCATTGTATGCCTTATGCGAATATCCGGGCGTTTTTGGCGCTGCCCTCTGCATGTCTACACATTGGTCTGGCACTTTTAGCCTGCCGGGCAATCCCATTCCCAAAACCATGCTGTCATATCTGAGGAATAACTTACCACCGGATAGTAATCACCGCATCTATTTCGACCGAGGTACAGTAGGCCTGGAAAAATTGTACATAGATGCCCAAAGAGAAGTGGATGCGCTGATGCTGACCAAATACAAAGACAACCATCACTACGTTTCCCTTGTCTATGAAGGAGCTGATCACACAGAACAGGATTGGTCAAGCAGACTCGACAAAGCCTTGTTGTTTTTACTACCCAAAAACAAATGATCCATGACCTCCTGGAAAGAATTGTTTCAACTGCCTGAAGAAATTCATTATTTCAACCATGCCTATATGGCTCCCCTGCCTGAACCGGTTGAAAGAGCGGGTATCGATGGAGTGCGATTTAAGCGGGAGCCCTGGAAGGTAGTGCCGGAAGATTTTTTTCAGACTGCCCAAACCGTTAGACAAAAATTTGCCGGACTGGTCAATTGTGCAGGACATGAGGTAGCGATTATACCCTCTGCATCTTATGGTCTTTCCGCTGCCTGTCAAAATGTAGATCCGGCACTTGGCAACCATGCCATTACGGTGGCACAGGAATTCCCCAGTGGCTATTATGCTGTACAAAGATGGTGTCGCAAAAATGGAAAAACACTAAAGGTGATAACGCCACTATCATTGGGTGAAAACAAGTCCAAGCTTTGGAATGATCAATTACTGGAAGCGATTAACCGGGATACGGCCATGGTTGTG
>WBZP01001896.1_pt1 | contig 24798 bp, 19 predicted proteins | sample 5204301 | NCBI WGS metagenome assembly WBZP01 (sample SAMN12412401, study PRJNA552823) | activated sludge metagenome | isolation source: activated sludge from nitrification reactor of wastewater treatment plant... | place: USA: Pennsylvania | collected 2017 | reverse complement strand
CGCGATTGCCGCGCCATTCTGTACGCGCCAATTGGCGGATCTCGGTGCTCGGGTGATCAAGATCGAGCGGCCCGGCGCCGGCGACTTCGCCCGCGGCTATGACGAGCGCGTGCGAGGACTGGCCTCGCATTTCGTGTGGACCAACCGCTCCAAGGAAAGCCTGACGCTGGATGTCAAGCACCCGGCGGCGGCGACGGTGCTGGGCCGCCTGCTGGAGCGCACAGACGTGCTGGTGCAGAACCTTGCGCCGGGCGCGGCGGCGCGTCTGGGGCTGTCCTTCGCGACGCTGCACGAACGATATCCGCGGCTGATCGCCTGCGACATTTCCGGCTACGGCGATTCCGGGCCCTACCGCGACAAGAAGGCCTACGACCTGCTGATCCAGAGCGAATCGGGCTTTCTGTCGGTCACCGGCACGCCCGAAGAGCCCGTCAAGGCGGGCTGTTCGATCGCCGACATCGCGGCTGGGATGTATGCCTACAGCAACATCCTGGCCGCGCTGCTGCAGAGGGGCACGGGTGGTGAGGGCTCGCGCGTCGAGGTGTCGATGCTGGAGGCGATGGCCGAGTGGATGAGCTATCCGCTGTACTACTCCATCGACGGCGCGCCGCCGCCACCGCGCTCGGGCGCGGCCCATGCCACGATTTATCCCTACGGGCCGTTTGCCGCCGGCGACGGCTCGGTGGTGATGCTGGGCCTGCAGAACGAACGCGAATGGGCGATCTTCTGCGACAAGGTCCTGCTGCGTCCCGAACTGACCGCCGATGCGCGCTTTGACTCCAGCTCGAAGCGCGCAGCGGCGCGCAGCGCGATCAAAGCGCTGGTCGAACAGGCCTTTGCCGGCCTGAGCGGCGAGCAGGTGGTGGCCCGGCTCGACGCCGCCGGGATCGCCAACGCGCGGGTCAATGACATGCATGATCTGTGGCGCCACCCGCAACTGCGGGCGCGCGGGCGCTGGGCCGAGGTCGGCAGTCCGGCCGGACCGTTGCCGGCGCTGCTGCCGCCGGGACTGCCGGGCAGCGTGCCGCCGCGGATGGACGCGATCCCCGCTCTGGGGCAGCATACGCACAGGATTCTGTTGGAGCTGGGCTACACGCCGAACGAGATTGCCGGCCTGGAGTCAGACCATGCGATTTGAATCATCCCGGCGCTTTGCCTCGCGGAGTACGGTGCAGGGCATGGGGCGATGAAATTGTTCTTCTCCGTGTCCTTTGTGCCTCCGTGCCCTCTGTGTCGAAAGCGGTTTCAACTGAATTCCCCTGACCCAAAAAAGTGAGTCCAAAATGAACAACGCGAATTCCCTGCTTTTCGTTCCCGGCAGTCGTCCCGAGCGCTTCAACAAGGCGCTCGAAGCCGGCGCCGATGTCGTGGTCATCGACCTCGAGGACGCCGTCGGTCCCGCCGACAAGGACACGGCGCGCGCGGCGCTCGCCGGCTGGCTCGATGCCAGCCGTCCCGTGCTGATCCGCATCAATGCCGCGGAAACCCCGTGGTTCGCCGCCGATCTGGCGCTGCTGGCGCAGGCCGGCATCGCCGGAGTGGTGCTGCCCAAGGCCGAGCGGCCCGAGGATATTGCGGCGGCGAGCGCGGCCGGAGAAGGCCTGGCGGTGTGGCCGCTGATCGAAACCGCGCGCGGTTTCGCGCATCGCCACGCGCTGGCCCGTTGCGCCAATGTCGAGCGGTTGATTTTCGGCACCATCGACTTTCAGGCGGACCTGAACATGCGCTGCGGCGAGGACGAGTTGCTGCCGTTTCGCGCCGGGCTGGTGCTGGCCTCGCGCCTGGCCGGCATCGCCGCGCCGATCGACGGCGTGTGCACCGCGATCGACGATGGCGCGCTGTTGCTGGCCGAGTCCCAGCGCTCGCGGCGCCTCGGCTTCGGCGGCAAGCTGTGCATCCATCCGAAGCAGGTGGCGGTGGTCAATCGTGCCTTTACGCCCAGCGCCGACGAGGTGGCCTGGGCGCAGCGCGTGATCGAGGCCGATGCGCGCGCCGGCGGTGCGGCCGTCGCGGTCGATGGCAAGATGGTCGACCGTCCGGTGGTGCTGCGCGCCACCACCATCCTGCGCGAGGCGAAAGCGCGGCAATGAACCCGGTGGCGGTTGACAAGCTGCGCGCGTTCTGGAATCAGCGTTACGCCGAAGACGATTATGCCTACGGCACGGAGCCGAACGATTTCCTGATCGGCATCGCGCGGCGCATCACGCCCGGTGGAGCGGTGCTCTGCCTGGCCGACGGCGAGGGACGCAATGGGGTCTGGCTGGCGCGGCAGGGTTTTGCGGTGACGTCGGTGGATATCGCCGAGCGCGGGCTGGAAAAGGCGCTTGGGCTGGCGGAGCGGCATGGCGTCGCGTTGCGGACACAAGCGGCCGACCTTGCCGCCCACGACCTGGGCATTGCGCAGTGGGACGCCATCGTCTCGATCTTCCTGCATCTGCCGCCCAAGGCCCGGCGCGATCTGCATCGGCGTTGCGTGGCGGCGCTGCGCCCCGGTGGCTTGATGATCGTCGAAGTCTACGGCCCGGGGCAGTTGGGGCGCGGCACCGGCGGCCCCAAAGAGCCCGAACTGCTGCCGGCGCTGGAAGATCTGGAGCAGGAGTTCCCCGGCTGCCGGATCCTGCATCGCTTTGCCGGACTGCGCGACGTGCGCGAAGGACGCCACCATGACGGGGAGGGGGAGGTCGTGCAGATCCTGGCGCAGAAGGACGAGCGATAGTCCTGCAGGTTGCGCAGGTCCGCGCCGGGTTCACAGCGTCACACGGATCACGGCCTCATGCGCGAAGGCCAGCGCCATCCACTGTTGCGCCGGCAAGCCTCGCGCCTGGCCGACGATCACTTTCATCACGCCGCCATGGGTGACCAGCACAGCGTCGGGCACCTCGGTGCGCCGCAGATCGATGACGAAATCAGCGACCCGCGCCTGCAAGGCGGCTACCGATTCGCCATGCGGCGGAGCGTAGGCCAGCGGCTCGGCGGCCCAGTTGTCGAGCGCCGCTCGCTCGACCAGATGCCAGGGACGCATTTCCCAAAGGCCGAAATCCATCTCGCGCAGGCGCGCATCGCAACGCACACCGGGGTGCAGGGCGTCGGCCAGCAGCCGGCAACGCCGCAGCGGGCTGCTGTAGACCGGGGGCATGGCGGGCAGGGGCGGCAGTTGCGGCAGGATGCGCGCCGCGGCGGAGGCTACGTCACCGGCCAGCGGCAGGTCGGTCGCGCCATAGCAGACGCCGGCGGCCACCAGCGGAGCCGGGTGGCGGATCAGGTAAAGCTGCACAGCAGGCCCAGGTAGAAGGCCAGCTCGCTGACCTGTTGCGTTGCTCCGAGGCAATCGCCGGTGTAGCCGCCGATGCGCCGCAGGAAGTAACCTGCGGCCAGCCAGGTGGCGAGCGCCGCGGCGCCGAGCGCGACCAGCACGTCGACCGGCGGCAGCAACAGGCAGGGCGCCAGGCCGATGACAGATGCAATCGCCAGTTCATGCGGGGCCATGCGCTGCGCCAGCGGTTTGGATTTGGTGCTGGCGTCGTCGCGTACATAGTCGAGCAGGAAGATCAGCACGGTCGACGCCAGCCGCGAAGCGGCGTGCCCGGCGATCAACGCCAGGGCCAGCAGCGGTGGCTCGAAGGCGGCGTCCAGTTCGACCAATGTGTTCCACTTGGCCAGCAGCAGCAGGCCGACGCCGAGCGCCGCGTAGCTGCCGATGCGCGAGTCCTTCATGATGGTCAGCACCTGGGCCTTCTCCCAGCCGCCGCCGAAGCCGTCGCAGGAGTCGGCAAAGCCGTCTTCGTGAAAGGCGCCGGTGGCCAGTATCGTCGCCGCCATGCCGAGCACGATGGCGATGCCGATCGGCAGTGCCAGCGCCGTCAGTTCCGTGACGCCGGCGCCGATGGCGCCGATCAGGATGCCGATCAGCGGGAAGTAGCGCGCGGCGTGGTCGAGCTGATCCTGCGTATGCCCGACCCAGGCGGGAACCGGCAGGCGCGTGAAGAAGCGCAGCGCCGCGAAGAAGTATTCCAGCTCCCGTTTCACTCGATCTTTTCGCTGACGCCGGCCGATTCGAAACTGGCCATCTCGTTGAGGAAGGCACAGGCGCCATGCAGCAGGGGCAGGGCGAGCGCCGCGCCGGTGCCTTCGCCCAGCCGCAGGCCCAGGTCGAGCAGCGGCTCGCCACCCAGCCAGGCGAGCTGGCGGCGGTGCCCGGCCTCGCTGGAGCAGTGCGCATAGACGCAGTAGTCGAGGATCGCCGGCGCGATCCGCGCGGCGACCAGCAGTGCGCTGGTGACGATGAAGCCGTCGATCAGCAGCGTCATGCCGGCTTCCGCGGCGGCCAGCATGGCGCCGGCCAGCATAGCGATCTCGAAGCCGCCATATCGGGTGAGGATGCGAATTGCATCGTCACCCGATATGGCGTTGCCCAAAGCAGAGTTCCCCCTCCCGACCGACCACGGTTGGCTTTGCACAGCCAACCGGCTACGGCGGCGCTGGGCAGTGCCCAGCGAAACCCCGCCTTCGCCCCCCTCCGCGAGGGGGAGGCGACTGGTCAGGGGCCGTTCCGGCCAGGCGGCCAGCGCCTGCGCCAGCAGCGCGCGCTTGCGCTCCACTCCGGCATCATCGAGGCCGGTGCCGCGTCCGACGCAGTCGCCAAGAGGCAAGCCGGTGATGCAGTGGGTGAGCAAGGAGGCCGAGGCGGTGTTGCCGATGCCCATTTCGCCCAGGCCCAGCAGATTGCAGCCGGCCGCCGCAAAGCTGCGCGCCAGTCGCGCACCGTGCGCCATCGCGGCTGCGCACTCGGCCGCGCTCATCGCCGGTCCTTCGAGATAGTTTGCCGTGCCGCCGGCGCCGACTTTGGCATCGACCAGGCCCTCGCGCGGGCCGAAGTCATGCGCCACGCCGGCATCGGCCACCACCAGTTTCATGCCGGCCTGACGCGCCAGGACGTTGATCGCCGCGCCGCCGGCGAGGAAGTTTTCCACCATTTGCCAGGTGACCTCCTGCGGGTAGGCGGACACCCCGGCCATGGCCGCGCCGTGATCTCCGGCGCAGACCAGTGCATGCGGCTTGGCGATGCGCGGCGACAGGCTGTGCTGAATCAGGCCGAGTTGCAGCGCCAGCACTTCCAGGCGGCCGAGGGCGCCCTGCGGTTTGGTCTTCTGGTCGATCTTGCGCTGCAGTTGCGCCGTCAGCGTGCGATCCAGCGGGCTTACCGAAAACCCGGGGAATACTTGGGGGGAATGCATCCGATTCATCCTTTCAAGTCGCAGCGCGGCCTCGCACCGCGCGTCCAAACGCGGCACTGGGCCCACGCCACGGGCTCATGAAAATGATCGGTCGGTCTTCTGGCTCCCGGATCGTCCTCGCGCCGCGCCTTCCCGGAAAAACTCCAAGACATTCCAGTGGCATCGTGCGGCGTTCGTCCCCGGTCACAGCGGCGGGCCCGCCACGGCATGAGGTTTCCACCTGTCACCGTGTTCCCTGGAGGCCGCATGCTGCGCAGCCCCCACCGAATCGCCGCGGATTATGCGGCCTCGCGGCGCGTTCCGCAACAATTTTGGCATGATCGAACTGATACTTGGCGGCGCCCGCTCGGGCAAGGTGCGCTGGCGGAGCGACGCGCCGGCGAATCGGGTCTGGCAGTCTCTGCTACGTCGCCACGGCGCAGGCCGGCGACGCCGAAATGGCGCGGCGCATCGCCCATCACCAGGCGCGTCGACCCTTGCATGCGAGTCTGGTCGAAGAGCCCCTCCGCCTCTCCGCCGCGCTGGTGGCCCACGCCGCCGCAGGCCGTTGCCTGCTGGTGGATTGCCTGACGCTGCGACTGCTCGATCCGATGATGACGGGGCCGGCCGCGGCCCAGGCCGAGGCCGGCGCGGCAGCGGATTACCCGCTGCTGGCCGGCGAAACCGCGGCGCTGCTGGAGTACCTTCCGCGCTTGCCCGGTCGCGTGATCCTGGTCAGCAACGAGGCGGGCCCGGGCATCGTGCCGCTGGGCGCCAGCACGCGGTTGTACGCCGGCGAGGTGGGGCGCCTCGATCAGGCCATCGCGCGGCAGGCCGACTTCCGCGAGGCGAAAACCGACGCGGAACTTTCCTCAGGCGGGGCGCGCATGCAGGTGCACGGGTATGCGCCGCGGACCGAAGGGCTCGCGGAATTGACCGAAGCGACCGGGGATGGCCGTGCCGCAGTGCCGGCAGTGCCCGGCGTCATCCAGCGCGTAGCGGAGAATGCGATACCAGTCGCGTTCGATCACCGGCTTGGCGCAGCCGGGGCAGAGCGTCGCATCGCCGGCCTTGTCGTGCACATTGCCGGTGTAAACGTAGCGCAGGCCCGCCTCCATTGCGATGCGGCGGGCGCGGGTCAATGTCGCCAGCGGCGTGGCCGGAATGTCGTCGAGCTTCCAGTCCGGGTGGAAGGCGGAAAAGTGCAGCGGCACATCGGGGCCGAGTTCCCTCATCACCCAGGCGGACAGCGCCTTGAGTTCATCGTCCGCATCGTTCTTGCCGGGTATCAGCAGCGTGGTGATTTCCAGCCAGCATTCGGTCTCGTGGTGGATCATCGCCAGGATATCGAGCACCGGCTGCAAATGCCCGCCGCATAGCTTGACATAGAAGTCGTCGGTGAAGGCCTTCAGGTCCACGTTGGCGGCATCCATCTTCGAATAGAACTCGCGCGCCGGAGCCAGGTGCATGTAGCCGGCGGTGACCGCGACGGTGTGGACGCCCACGGCGTGGCAGGCGTCGGCCGTATCCATCGCGTATTCGGCGAAGATCACCGGATCGTTGTAGGTGAACGCCACCGATCGCGCGCCATGCGCCTGCGCGGCCCGCGCGATCGCCTGCGGCGTGGCGTCATCCATCAGGCGGTCCATGTCGCGCGATTTCGAGATGTCCCAGTTCTGGCAGAACTTGCAGGCCAGATTGCAGCCGGCGGTGCCGAAGGACAGCACGCCGGAACCGGGAAAGAAGTGATTCAGCGGCTTCTTCTCGATTGGGTCGATGCAGAATCCCGAACTGCGGCCATAGGTGGTCAGCAGCATCTCGTTGCCCTGCATGGCACGCACGAAACAGGCCGCGCGCTGGCCTTCGTGCACGCGGCAGTTGCGCGGGCAGAGGTCGCACTGGATGCGGCCGTCATCCAGCCGGTGCCACCAGCGCGCGGGCACGCCGCTTATCGGCTCCCGGCTTCTTTCCATTTCCGCACCTCATAGCGCTGGAGCTGCACGTCGGGGGACCACCAGTCGGCCGGCAGGCCGGCCTTCTGCTTGAGACGGGCGAGAAACTGGCGCGGTTCGGGCAATTGCTCCCAGACCTGGGGCAGGAAGGTGGCTTGACCCGCCCGGCCACTGCGGCCGGCCGAGAATATGATGCCATCGACATTGGGTCGCAATTGCTTGAGGGCGTCTGCCTCGCTGCTGAACGCGATGGGTCGCGGCGGCGTCAGCAGCGAGACTTCGATCCGGGTGCGCGGCAGTTCGGCCAGCGTCAAAGGGGCGAAGCGCGGATCGCGGAAGGCCGCGGCCACGGCGTTGGCCCGCACGTCCTGATCCAGAGGACGCCGGGCTTCGAGCGAGCCGATGCAGCCGCGCAACGCGCCGTCCTGTGTCAGGGTGACGAAAGTCGCGCCGGGCAGCGCCAGCGACGGATGGGCGGGTTCCGCGCGCGCCGGCTGCTTGAGCTCGGCGGCGATCGCATTGCGCGCCCGCACCAGCAGCGCCGGACCGAGGTCGTCGGTCTCGCTGGCCGGCTCGTACAGCGCGAACGAGGCATAGCCGACCACGCGCAGCTTGTCGCCGGCGGTGTCCCCCGAATTGCATTGCGCCAGGCGCTCGATGCGCATCCCGCGCCGTCGCGCCACGGCGAGCAGGCCGTTGATCGGCAGCGCGCCGCAGGCCTGATCGAAGCTGCTGAGCTGATCGAGGGCGAGGATATGCCGCGCGGTGGCCCCGTCGATGTTCTGGGCCTCGCGGTAGCCGTGAAAATGGGACAGGTCGGAACTGATCACGATCAAGGTTTCCGCTCCGCCCCACAGGCGCTCGAGCACTTCGGCCACCTCGGCGGCGGTGGCGTCACCGACCGCCAGCGGCACCAGTTCGAAATGGCCCAGCACGGTCTGCAGGAAGGGCAGTTGCACTTCCAGCGAGTGTTCCTGGGCATGGGCTGCGTCGCTGGCGATGACCTGGGACAGATCGCTCAATGCATCGATCGCGGCGCGATCCAGCGGCACCCGGCCCAGCGGCGTGGCGAAGGCCTGCACCGTCGGTGCCGCCAGTCCGCGCACCGCAACGCGGTGGCAGGGCCCGAGCAGCACCACGCGCCGGATGTGCCCGGCCAGCGGCGCCAGACGGGCATAGGCATGACCTGCGGTGCCGCCGGAATAGATGTAACCGGCATGGGGCACGATGATCGCCTTCAGCGCACCGGCCTCGGTCGTTGCCGGCGCCGGTGCCTCGGGCAGCGCAAGACAGGTGGCCAGTTCATCGCGCAGGCCGACGCTGTCGCCGGGATAGAACATGCCGGCAACGGCCGGCGGACGGACGGTGGTGGCAGGGTTCATGGTTGGACTCTCCGCGGTGTGTCGGGCGCTTATCGCGCGCTGCCTCGATAGCGAGGGGCGGCATAGGGGTGGGTATTGCGGAAGGCTTCGAAGAGCTTCCAGCGCACCACCGGGATCCTCGCGACGAGCCGCAGCGGCACCGAGTAGATTTCGCAGCTCTCCAGTGCGGCGACTGCCGTTGTCGGCTCCGTCGGCGTCGTTTGGGCATTCGCCTGCGCCGTAATGGTTGCGAACAGGCTGTCGAAGCCCCAGAAATCTCCCTTGCCGAGGGCCGGTTCGCCTTCGCCCCGGGAGATTCTCCCGGCGCCAAGCAAATGCATCTGCTCGGGGTCGCCGATGAAGGCCTGGCCCGCGCGCAGCTGGGTGACGGTGCAATTCCTGGCGAGTGTGAACAGCGTCGTGTTGGTAACCGCGTCGCTGAAAAGAAACGTGCCGCGCAGGCGTTCCTCGACCCTGCGCACCTCAAGCAATTCGCTGCTCGAATAGAAGCGCTCGATGAAGTTTCGGTAAAGGTCGGACGGAAAACGCAGGGCCTTGACGAAGCCCACGGAACGGTAGGTCTCGTCGCTGGGACGGTCATAAAGCGCGGCGGACTCGGCAAGCAGCGAGCCGCTGAACAGGAAATGCGAAACACCCGGATCCTGGGCCAGCATTTCCACCTTGCCGGCCAGCAGCAGGTAGATCTCGGACGGAACTATGCCGGCCGGCGTGATGATCGTCTCCGGATTGAAAACCGCAATGTGGTTGTTAAGCAGCATGTTGAGGCGTTCGCCCGGAACCGTGGGAAAGTAGCTCCGGAGAAACTCGCTGGCTTCGCGCAGCAGGAAGTTCTGCTGCCCCGGAATCATCACGTCCAGCGTGCCGAACGGCGCGCCGGAACCGATGCGCCGTTCGGCGTCGGTCAGGTCCCGCGCGGTATGCGCCAGCAGCAGGCGGGTCGATTCGTCCGCCGCGAAGTCCTCGGCGCTGCCATGAATCATTCCGCCACCGATATCGACCTTCTTCAGGTCAGCGGGCTCCAGATAGGCGGCCTTGACGGCCTTGGCGCGTTGCGGACTCATGCCCGGCGCCGAAGCGTCGGTATGGGTCATCGCGTCGATCACGGCAAAGGACGCAATATCGGCCAGATGGCTGTAGGTGCGGTAGCCGCCTTCCCACAGTACGCGGAAGTTGAAGATCGTGGTTTCCACCGGATGGGGCGATACGATCGGGCGAACTTCCAGGCCCATGATGTCGTTCCACTGTCCCTCCTGCAGGTCGTGGATGTCGAAATACTCGGCGAACTCGGATTCCGGTATCGACAGCAGGGCGCAGAATTTCCGGGTCACCGAGGCACGCACCAGCGGCGTGGCCAGGTATTGCAGCGGCCGGTCGCATTGCAGCAGCGTGGTGAGGCCGGCGAAATGATCGTCGTGACTGTGGGTATGGAAGACGCCGGCCACCTCCTTCTTGCCTATTCCAAGAGCATCGAGGCTGTAATGGATGTTGGGGCCGGCGTCGATCAGATAGACGCGGCCCTGATGGATCAGCACGCTGCCCATCGCCGGGCGGTTGTAGTCCCAGCCGTCGCCGTCGCCGGCGTGCACCACGGCGAAGTAGTGGCGGTCGATGGCGACGTGACTCAGCGGATAGGGGCAGGGATAGGTTTCGTTCTTGCGCAGATTGAGGTCGATCTCGACATGGTCCGCGCCATGGCGAATCACGAACACATTATGGGCGACGCGCTCGATGCTGACTCCCTCGCCGACGTCGAGCGCGCCACTGGTCAGCGGCAGGCATTCGACAAAGGCGTCCGGCCGGGCAATCTGGCCAAAGGCGAACTTGAGCTTCATGCGCATCAGTTCGTCGGCTTCCCCCTCGTCAACTCCGGCTGCCACCATTTCCTCGGCGGAAATCAATCCGTAGTTGCCACGATGGATGTAGCGCAACTGTGCGGCGAGTTGTTCCGGCGTGCCGATCAGCTTGGGCTTGCGGCCCGTATTGTTGGGATGATTGGGCACCAGCATGCCCTGCCGGTAGAGCATCTGGAGGATCGGAAACTCCGCCAGATTGCACAGGTGCCCGTTCTGGATCATCGAGTCCGACAGAAGGATGGCATTCGGACCATTTTCGAAGGTGACCCCGTTGCGTTCCGTGGTCTGCACGATTCCCCGGCGCAACAAATGCTTTACGCTGTCCGCCGGTGCGCCGCAAAGCAGGTACAGTCCAGCCGCCGGAATCTCGACGAAGTGAATTCCGGTGGCGACGACAAGTTTGCGTATCGACATGAGACTACTTTCGATCAATTCGGCTACACGATCGGGTTTGCGGCGATTGCAGCCGGACCCGGCAGGGGGCGGTGGGGCTGCGCGACACCGTGCATCAACACTGCCAGCCCGGAGTGCAAGGCGAGGGCGGGCAGCGGGGCAATGGTATCGCGGATATTGCCGGCGCGCCGCAGGGCCGTTCATGGCGAATGGCGGCAATTTCCGGCGAACGCCCGGGGGCCGAATGGATAAAATCAAGACATGAGTTACCAGGCATTGGTTCCGGCTGCCGGATCGGGGTCGCGCATGGGTGTGCGAAACGGCCACGCCATACCCAAGCAATATCTGCCCCTGGGCGGGCGGCCCATGATCCAGCATGCGTTGACCACGTTGTGCGCCGCCGCCGCGATTGACAATGTTTTCGTCGTGCTGGCGCCGGATGACCAGTGGTGGCCCGGGGCCGAGATGGCGGCACTGGCGCCGAAGTTGCGCGTCCTGCGCTGCGGTGGCGAGACCCGTGCGCAAAGCGTGGTCAACGGCTTGAAGGCAATGGCCAACGTGCTGGGTGGCAACGTCGGCGGCGTCGATATCGGCGAAGACTGGGTGCTGGTGCACGATGCGGCACGGCCCTGCCTGACCGTCGCGATGGTCGAAAGGCTGATTGCAGAAGTCGGCGAGGACGATGCCGGTGGCCTGCTCGCCGTGCCCGTCGCGGATACCCTCAAGCGTGCGGACGACAGTGGTCGCGTTCGCGAAACGGTGTCGCGCAATGGCCTGTGGCAGGCGCAGACGCCACAGATGTTTCGGCATCGCCTGCTGCTCGAAGCGCTGGATTTCGCGCCGCAGGTGACGGACGAAGCCAGCGCCATGGAGGCGCTGGGACTTTCGCCGCGCCTGGTGGCGGCGGATGTCAGCAACCTCAAAGTCACCTATCCGCTCGACCTTCAACTCGCGGAATGGATTCTGTCGAATCGGGGGGCGCGGTGACTGAACTTTCGCGCGCCGAGATCGATGCCGTCGAAGGCCCCGTCCTCGTCGAGTTCGGCACATCCTGGTGTGGGTACTGCCGCGCCGCCCAGCCATGGATCGCCGCCGCCCTGGCGAGTCTTCCCCAGGTGCGCCACATCAAGATTGAAGACGGTCCGGGCCGACGCCTGGGGCGCTCGTTCCGCGTCAAACTCTGGCCGACACTGGTTTTCCTATGCCAGGGCAGAGAGCTTGGGCGCCTGGTGCGGCCCGCCGACCCGGGGGCGATCCAGCAGCTCTTGGCAAAACTCCTGGTCAGCTCATGAACCCGCGCGAATCCGGGAGATTGACGGGTGGCGCCGGATCGGTGCCGACGCTCACCGCGCCGGTATTGTCATCGCCGCCGCGGCATGCCGGTCTGCATCGGTGGCATACTGGGTCGCCCTTGTTCCGCACGCGTCGCCGCCACGCGCGGATGTTTCGTCCCGTCGCCAGATGACCGCAGCTTCCCGACCATGCCGAGCCGCGCCTGTCGGCGCAGCACGAACGCATCGCCGCTGCGGGCGCGCCGTTCGACGCGCGGCAATGCATTGGCGCCAACCAACACCTGCCCTGCCTTCCGTCCTGAAATGAAGTACATCTCCACCCGCGGCCATGCGCCCGCCCAGTCATTTTCCGACATTCTGCTGGAGGGTCTTGCGCCCGATGGCGGACTCTATCTTCCCGAGTCCTATCCGCAGGTCGCCGAGCGCCTCGCGGCGTGGCGCAAGCTGTCCTACGCCGAACTGGCTTTCGAGATCCTCTCGCTCTATGTGGATGACATCGCCGCAGCGGATCTGAAAGCGATTTGCGACAAGACCTATACGGCGCAGATCTATCGCTGGTGCCGTCCCGGCCGCGATGCGGCGGACATCGTGCCGCTGACCTCGTTGACCCCGGATTTCCATCTGCTGGAACTGTCGAACGGGCCGACGCTGGCCTTCAAGGACATGGCCATGCAGTTGTTGGGCAACCTCTTCGAACACGTTCTGGACCGGCGTGGCGAGACCATCAACATTCTCGGCGCAACTTCCGGCGATACCGGCTCCGCCGCGGAATACGCGATGCGCGGCAAGCACGGGGTGCGCGTCTTCATGCTTTCGCCGGAAGGCCGGATGAGCCCGTTTCAGCGCGCGCAGATGTACTCCTTGCAGGACGCGAACATTTTCAATATCGCCGTGCGCGGCATGTTCGACGACGCCCAGGACATCGTCAAGGCCGTGTCCAACGACGCCGAGTTCAAGGCGAAGTACAAGATCGGCGCGGTGAATTCGATCAACTGGGCGCGTGTCGCGGCGCAGGTGGTGTATTACTTCAAGGGCTACTTCGCGGCGACCCGGTCCGATGACGAAGCCGTGGCTTTCGCGGTTCCCTCGGGCAATTTCGGGAACATATGTGCAGGACATATCGCGCGCATGATGGGCTTGCCCGTCAGCGGGCTGGTGCTGGCCACCAACGAGAACGACGTACTGGACGAATTCTTCCGCAGCGGAACCTATCGGCCCAGGGCGACAGCGGAGACGCAGGTTACCTCCAGTCCGTCGATGGATATCTCCAGGGCATCGAATTTCGAGCGATTCGTCTTCGATCTGGTCGGTCGCGATGGCGCCATCGTGCGCCAGCTCTGGCGCGAGGTGGACGCCGGCGGCAGCTTCAGCCTGGCCGACGGCCCGTTTGCCGCGCGCCTGGCGGGTTGCGGCTTCGTGTCCGGTCGAAGTTCACACCAGGATCGCCTGGCCACGATTCGCGACGTATGGCAACGCTACGGCTTGATGATCGACACGCACACGGCCGACGGAGTCAAGGTGGCGCGCGAGTACAGCATCGCGGGGGCGCCGATGATCGTGCTGGAAACAGCGCAGGCGGTCAAATTCGCCGAGACCATCCGCGAAGCGCTCGGCCGCGATCCGGCGCGGCCGCGGGAACTCGAAGGCCTGGAAGACTTGCCGCAAAGGGTCGAACTGGTCGATGCCAGCGTGGATCAGATCAGGCGGATCATTGCCCGCGAATGTTGAAGCGGTGCCGCGGGAGCGCCAGGTAAGATTCCGCCCGGCCCGCTACAAATAGATGACAGCCGGGAATACGGTCACGGCCAGCAGCAGTATCAGCCATTCGAGATTGTGGCGTGCCAGGGACCCGGTAAAGTGCATGACCAGCACGACAATCGCGAAAACGTAGTAGAGGAGGAAAAGCATTTGATTCTCCTTGGGCGGCCACCCGATCAGGAAACCCTATGCAAACGTGGATAGGCCGATTACATGGCAATTCTAGCATCAATGACAAGTTGCCAAGGCCAGGTCCACGGGTATTAGTTTGAACGGAATTTGTTGGCCGCGCCGTCCCCGCATGCCACGGAAGGGGTCCTGGGCGCGGGCATCGAGCGCGTGCTCGACGGGCTTGCCGCCGCGCCCGGTGCCGCGGATCAGCAGCTTCTGGGCGCCGCTTACAGCCACCGCGACGACCGTATCGTTGTTGCTCAGGTGGATCATCATCAGTCCCTTGCCCTTGGTCATTTCTTTGAGCTCGGCGAGCGGGAAAAGCAGCAGGCGTCCGCTTGCCGTCAGCACATCGACTGTTTCGCCGACGACCGCGGCGGGTGCCAGCGGCCTTTCGTCCCGGTCCAGCGCCAGGAAGGCCTTACCCGCCTTGTTGCGGGCAACCATTTCGGCGACGCTGGCGACAAAACCATAGCCGTTCGAGCCGGCCACCAGATACCGGCTTTCCGGGGCGGCGCTCAGCGCCTGCGCCAGCTTGCCGCCCTCCTGGAAGTCGATCATGGTACTCAGCGGTGCGCCGTCGCCGCGGCCTCCCGGCAGGTCGCAGACCCGGACGCTGTAGCTGCGGCCATTGCTGTCGATCACGATCAGCGGCCACACGGTACGCGTTTCCGCCAGCAGCCAGGGCATGTCGCCGGTCTTGTAGCCGATGCTCGCCGGGTCGATGCCATGGCCCTGGCGCACGCGCACCCAGCCGTTCTTCGAAACGATTACCGTGACCGGTTCGTCGGGCGCGGCGATCGCCCCCAGTGCCATCGGCGTCACGGCCTCCAGCAGCGTTCTGCGCGAATCGCCGAAACGCTTGCTGTCCTCGCCGATCTCTTTCTGGATGAGTTTGGTCATCTCGCTGCGCGAATCGAGCAGGTCCGCGAGCCGGCCGTGTTCCACGCGCAGGTCCGCGAGTTCCTTTTCAATGCGAATCCCTTCCAGGCGCGCCAACTGGCGCAGGCGGATTTCGAGAATGTCCTCGGCCTGGGTCTCGCTCAACCCGAAGCGCGCAATCAGCTCAGGCTTGGGTTCGTCGGCTTGGCGAATGCAGCGAATCACTTCCTCGATGCGCAAGTAGGCGATCATGCGGCCTTCGAGAATATGCGCGCGGCGCAACACCTCGGCCAGGCGGTGCCGCGTACGGCGGTCCACGGTGGCGAAGCGAAAGGCGATCCATTCATGGAGAATGCCTAGCAGGCTCATCTGCCGCGGCCGACCGTCGCGCCCGACCATGGTCAGGTTCACCGAGACGCTGCATTCGAGACTGGTGTGCGCCAGCAGTATCGCCATGAATTCGTCCTGCGGGATGCGCGAACTCTTGGGTTCCAACATGATGCGTACCGACTGCTGGTCGCTCGATTCGTCGCGCACGCTGTCGAGCACGCCGAGCACCAGCAGCTTCAGATTCTTTTGTTCCTGGCTGACATCCTTCTTGCCGGCGCGCGGCTGCGGATTGGTCAGACCCTCGATTTCCGACAATACCTGGGCCACCGAAACGCCATGCGGCAGTTCATACACGATCACCCGCCACTGGCCGCGTGCCAGTTCCTCGATGCGCCAGCGGGCGCGCATGCGCAGGCTGCCGCGGCCGCCGGCATAGGTGTCGCGGATATCGGCCGGAGGGGAGATGATCTGGCCGCCGCCGGGGAAATCGGGTCCCGGCAACACTGCCAGGACTTCTTCGAGCACCGCTTCGGGTTTCCTGATCAGCAGGCGCGCGGCCTCGGCGACTTCGCGCAGGTTGTGCGGCGGAATCTCGGTCGCCATGCCGACGGCGATGCCCGAGGCGCCGTTCAGCAGCACCACCGGCAGGCGCGCCGGCATCAACTGCGGCTCGGTCATCGAGCCGTCGTAGTTGGCGGTGAAATCAACCGTGCCGCGATCGATTTCGGAAAGCAGAAGTTCGGCAAAAGGCGTCAGGCGGCATTCCGTGTAGCGCATGGCGGCCGCGCCGTCGCCGTCGCGCGAGCCGAAGTTCCCCTGGCCGTCGACCAGCGGATAGCGCAGCGTGAAATCCTGCGCCACGCGCACCATCGCGTCATAGACGCTGGTATCGCCGTGCGGGTGGTACTTGCCGATCACGTCGCCGACCACGCGCGCGCTCTTGACATGCCTGGCGCCGGCGGCCAGACGCATTTCGTTCATCGCATGCAGGATGCGTCGCTGCACCGGCTTTAGGCCGTCCTCCACCTGCGGCAGCGCACGTGCCCGAACCACGCTCATGGCATAGGAGAGGTAAGCGCGTTCGGCGTAGGCCGCCAGAGGGAGCGAGTTGCCGTCTCCCATGCCGTCGGCGAGCGTCAGCGCGGGCGGGACGGCGGGCGGGGCTGGCGGCGCGTCGAGTGCCACGGGCTCGTCGAACAGGTCGGGAGTATCGTCGTTCATCTCAATTCGCGGAGAAGGCGGAGGGTCGAAACGGACGCTTGGCGGGTGAACAGCGGATTTCGTTCTTCATGCTTCACGGACATTCAAATATCGGCGTCGACCAGATGACCGTTTTGTTCCATCCAGGTCCGGCGTGACGACGCCTCGCCCTTGCCCATCAGCAGGTTGAAAAGCCTCGCGGTGGTTTCGGCGGCGCCCGGCAGTTCGATGATCGGCAGCACGCGGCGAGTGGCCGGCGCCATCGCGGTTTCGCGCAACTGGTCCGGATTCATCTCGCCCAGGCCCTTGAAGCGGCCGACTTCGACGGCCTCCTCGCGAATACCCTCCTTGATCAGGCGGTCCTTGATGGCGACCAGTTCGCCCTCATCCAGGGCATACAGCCGGCGTGCCGGACGCTTTTTTCCGGAAGCCGGAACGTCGATGCGGTAAAGCGGGGGCTGTGCGATGTAGAGGTGCCCATGACGGATCAGTGCCGGGAAATGGCGGTAGAACAGGGTCAGCAGGAGTGTCTGGATGTGCGCCCCATCCACGTCGGCATCCGACATGACGATCACCTTGCCGTAACGCAAGCCGGAAAGGTCGGGCGCGTCCTCCGGGCGATGCGGGTCTACGCCGAGCGCCACGGCGATGTCGTGGATTTCGGCATTGGCGAACAGCCGGCCGGCTTCTATTTCCCAGGAATTGAGCACCTTGCCGCGCAGCGGCAGGATGGCCTGGGTTTCCTTGTTGCGCGCCATCTTGGCCGAGCCGCCGGCGGAATCGCCCTCGACCAGGAACAGTTCGTTCTCGGCAATGTCGGTCGACTCGCAATCGGACAGCTTGCCGGGCAGTACGGCGACGCCGGACTGCTTCTTCTTTTCGACCTTCTGCGCATTCTTCTGTCGTGCCAAGGCCTGCCGGATCGAGAGCTCGGCAATCGCGCGGCCGGCCTCGATGTGCTGATTGAGCCAGATCTCGAAGGGATCGCGGATCATGCTGGAGACCAGTTTCACCGCTTCGCGCGAATTGAGTTTTTCCTTGACCTGACCCTGGAACTGCGGGTCCAGAATCCGCGCGGAGAGGACATACGCCATGCGGCCGCAGACATCGTCCTGTTGCAGCTTGACACCGCGCGGCAGCAGCGCGCGATGCTCGATGAATGACTTGACCGCGTCGAAAACACCAGCGCGCAGGCCGGACTCGTGGGTGCCGCCGGCGACCGTCGGTATCAGATTGACATAGGATTCCGAGGCCAACGCTTCGCCATACCAGCCGATGGCCCAGGCCGCGCCTTCGCCCGGCGCGAAATCGGCGTGATCGGCGTCGGCGTATTTTTCGGCTGCGTAGAGCGGCGCGATGGCCTCCACGCCGCCGGCCATTTCGGCGAGATAGCCGGCCAGCCCGTTCGGATAGCTCCAGGTCTTGCTGCTGACGCCACCAGCGGCCTGCTCGATGTCCAGGGTCACTTTGACACCGGGCAGCAGGACGGCCTTGGAGCGCAGCAGGCGTTCCAGTTCGGCGGGCGGCACGCGTGGCGCGTCGAAGTACTTCGGGTCCGGCCAGACGCGCACGCGGGTGCCGCTCTGGCGTCCGCAAGGTCCAACTTCCTTCAATGGCCCGATGGTTTCGCCGCCGCCAAAGAATTCGATCGCCCAGATCTTTCCCTCGCGCCGGACCTCCACCGCAACGCGGGTGGACAAGGCGTTGGTGACCGCCACGCCGACGCCATGCAGGCCGCCGGAGAAAGCGTAGGCGGAGTTGCCCAGGCGCTTGTCGAACTTGCCGCCGGCATGCAGGCGGGTAAATGCCAGCACCACCACCGGGATGTTTTCGTCGGGGTGAAGGCCCACGGGGATGCCCCGGCCGTCGTCGGTGACGGTGATCGAGCCGTCGAGGTGCAACAGCACGTGCAGGTTGCGGGCGTGACCTCCGAGCGCTTCGTCGGCGGAGTTGTCGATGACTTCCTGGACAATGTGAGCCGGCGAATCGGTGCGCGTGTACATGCCCGGGCGCTCGCGCACCGGCTCCAGACCCTTCAGGACACGAAAGGACGATTCATCGTAGGCGGGGCTGACAGCCAAGATTCTCCTCGATTGCGACGGATCAGAAGCGGGCATCTGCCAAACAGTCGATCAGTCCCGTCCGCCAGTGCGGCAGGGCCAGGCCGGAATCGCGCTGGAAGCGCGAACTGTCGAGCCGCGAGTTGGCCGGCCGCGGCGCGGGCAGCGGATACTCGGCGCTGGTGATACGGTGCACCTGGGGTCGCTTGTCCAGCAATCCAGCTCGCTGCGCCTCGACGAAGATGGCCTCGGCATAGCCGTGCCAGCTGGTTTCGCCGGCTGCGGCCAGATGATAGAGCCCGCCGGGCACTTCGCGGCGGGCGATGATCAACGCCGTTGCGTCGGCCAGATGGCGCGTCCAGGTGGGCGCGCCGATCTGGTCGCCGACCACGCGCAGTTCGTCCCTCTCCTTGCCCAGCCGCAGCATGGTCTTCATGAAGTTGGCGCCGTGCAGGCCATACACCCAGCTGGTGCGAATAATCAGATGGCGGCAGCCTGTGGCCGCGATCGCCCGTTCGCCGCCAAGCTTGCCGCGGCCATAGCTAGACAGTGGTGCGGCGAGGTCGTCCTCGCTGTAAGGCGATGACTTTGCGCCGTCGAAGACGTAGTCCGTCGAATAGTGGATCAGCAGGGCGCCGAGGCGTTTGGCTTCCTCGGCGAGGACGCCCGGCGCCACGGCGTTGATCGCCTCGGCCAGGGTCGGCTCGACCTCGGCGCGGTCGACTGCCGTATAGGCCGCGGCATTGACGATGACCGCCGGAGCTTCGGCGCGCACGGCGTCGCGCAGCGCATCCGGTTGCGCCAGGTCGAGACGCTGATGGTCGCAGGCGACCAGGTCGCCCAGGCAGGCCAGCGAGCGCTTCAGTTCGCGGCCGAGTTGCCCGCCGGACCCGGCGAGAAGAATCTTCACGGAAAGGTTTCCGCTTCGCGGAATGGTCGGCCGGCCGCATCCTTGGCTGCCAGCAGCGGCTCCGCCGTGAGCGGCCAGGGAATGGCAAGTTGCGGGTCGCTCCACAGCAGCGTCCGTTCGTGCGCCGGGCTCCAGTAATCGGTGGTCTTGTACAGAAACTCCGCGGATTCCGACGTGACGCAAAACCCGTGGGCGAAGCCCGGCGGGATCCATGCCATCCGCCTGTCCTCGGCGCTTAGCGTGAAGCCGACCCACCGACCGAAGGTGGCCGAGGATCGTCGCAGATCGACCGCGACGTCATAGACCGCGCCGGCGATGACGCGCAGCAGTTTGCCCTGGGCGTGCTCGATCTGGTAGTGCAGCCCGCGCAGCACGTTGCGTTGCGATTTCGAGTGGTTGTCCTGGACGAAGTCGACGTCGATGCCGATTCCGGCGAAGTTGCGCCGGTTCCAGCTCTCGTAGAAGAAGCCGCGCTCGTCGCCGAACAGCCTCGGTTCCAGCAACAGCACGTCGGGGATCGCGGTGGGGATGGCCTTCATCCGATGACCTCGTGTTCGAGCAGGCTCGCCAGGTACTGCCCATAGCCGCTCTTGGCCAGCGGTTCGGCCAGTCTTGCCAGCTGCGCATTGTTGATCCAATGTTGTCGCCAGGCCACTTCCTCGGGGCAGGCGATCTTCAGGCCCTGGCGCTTTTCGATGACCTCGATGAATTGCCCGGCCTCCAGCAGCGACTCGTGGGTTCCGGTGTCGAGCCAGGCCATGCCGCGACCCATGATTTCAACCCGGAGCAGGCCCTGGTCGAGATAAATCCGGTTCAAGTCGGTTATTTCAAGTTCGCCGCGCGGCGACGGCTTGAGCCCGGCGGCGATCTCGCAGACCTGATTGTCATAAAAATACAATCCGGTGACGGCGTAACGCGATTTTGGGGACTTCGGCTTTTCCTCGATGCTGATGGCGTGGCCGGTCGCATCGAACTCGACCACGCCATAGCGTTCCGGGTCACTGACCGCGTAGGCAAACACCGTGGCGCCGGGAGCCGCCGTGGTACCGATGCCGGCGGCGCGTTGCAACTGGACCGCGAAATCGTGGCCGTAGAACAGGTTGTCGCCGAGCACCAGCGCCGACGGATGCCCGCCGATGAATTCGCGGCCGATGAGGAAAGCCTGGGCCAGGCCGTCGGGGCTCGGCTGCACCGCGTAGCGGATCTCGATACCCCACTGCGAGCCATCGCCGAGAAGCTGTTCGAAGCGTGGCGTATCCAGCGGCGTCGAGATCAGCAGAATTTCCCGAATGCCCGCCAGCATCAGCGTGGTCAACGGGTAGTAGATCATCGGCTTGTCGTAGATCGGCAGCAACTGCTTGGAGACCGCCATGGTGACGGGATGCAGGCGGGTCCCGGAGCCTCCGGCGAGAATGATGCCCTTGGTGCTCAGCTGATTCATGCGCGATCTCCGTAGTTCTGATCCATCCATCGCCGATATTCGCCGGAGACCACGTGAGCGACCCAGGACTCATTTTCCAGATACCACTGGACGGTCTTCCCCAGGCCGGATTCGAAGGTTTCCCGCGGCTTCCAGCCCAGCTCGCGTTGGATCTTCGTCGCATCGATCGCGTAGCGCTTGTCGTGGCCCGGGCGATCGGCGACGGAGATCTTCTGTTGCGCATACTTTCGCCCGTCGCCGCGCGGCTGCATCTCGTCGAGCAGCGCGCACAGGGTGTCGACCACTTCGAGATTGGTCTTCTCGTTGTGGCCGCCGATGTTGTAGGTGTCGCCCACGCTGCCCCGCTCGAAGACCAGACGCAGCGCTGCCGCGTGGTCGTCGACATAGAGCCAGTCGCGCACATTGTCGCCCTTGCCATAGATCGGCAGGGGCTTGCCCGTCAGGGCATGGTGGATCATCAGCGGGATCAGCTTCTCGGGGAACTGGCAGGGGCCGTAGTTGTTCGAGCAGTTGGTGATCAGCGTCGGCAGGCCGTAGGTGTGGTGCCAGGCGCGCACCAAGTGGTCGGAGGCGGCCTTGGAGGCGGAGTAGGGCGAATTCGGCTGGTAGGGGCTGTCCTCGACGAACAAACCCGTTTCGCCCAGCGAGCCGAAGACCTCGTCGGTCGACACATGGTGGAAGCGAAAGGCGGACTTGCTTGCGCCGGCGAGCCCGGACCAGTAGGTGCGGGCCGCTTCCAGCAGCGTGTAGGTGCCGCCGATGTTGGTATCGATGAAGTCGCCGGGACCGTGGATCGAGCGGTCAACGTGCGATTCGGCGGCAAGGTGGATCACGCCGGCCGGTCGATGTTCGAGGAACAGGGCTTCCAGCGCGGCACGATCGCAGATGTCGCTGCGGCTGAACACATGGCGCGGCTCGCTGGCCAGGCCGGCGAGGGATTCGAGATTGCCGGCATAGGTGAGTTTGTCGATATTGACGATGCGCCAATCTGTCTGCGCAATCAATAGACGGATCAATGCCGAGCCGATGAAGCCGGCGCCGCCGGTTACAAAGATGGTTTTCATTCGATTTGGATAGGCGACCAGGATCGTGGCCAACAGGGTGGACGAAGGGTGGATGATGCGGTTCTCTACCGCGATATTCTATTCGATGATAATGGGCGTCCCGGCCAGGCCTGTTTGCTCGCGAAGCGCCCAACGTGCCGGGAGGTCGACAGCAGCAGCGTATATCCCTTGACCCGGATTAATAGTTTAGATATAAATTATTAGAATTTGTTGTAACAGTCGAACCACGGAGGACGGTCCAATGCGTGTCGTTTGTCTCGGTGGCGGTCCCGCCGGCCTGTACTTCTCGATCCTGATGAAGAAGGCCGATCCGGCGTGCGACATTACGGTGATCGAACGCAATCAGGCCGACAGCACCTTCGGTTGGGGCATTGTGTTCTCCGACCAGACGATGGACGGCTTTCGCCAGGATGATCCCGTGCTCGTCGCGGAAATCGAGCGCAATTTTCACCATTGGGACGATGTCGAAGTGTTCTTCAAGGGCCGCCGGATGGTTTCCGGCGGTCATGGGTTCTGCGGCATCGGGCGCTTGAAGCTGTTGCAGATCTTCCAGGTTCGCGCCAGGGAATTGGGCGTGAAGCTCAGGTTCGAAACAGAGTTCAGGGATCCTGATGACTACTCCCGGGAATTCGACCTGGTGATCGGTTCCGATGGTGTCAACTCGACCACGCGCAAGAAGTACGAAAGCCACTTCAATCCGCGCATCGATCTGCGCAAGTGCCGTTTCATCTGGCTCGGTGCGAAGAAGAAGCTCGACGCCTTCACCTTCGCCTTCAAGGAAACGCCCTGGGGCTGGTTCAACCTCCACGCCTACCAGTTCAGCGAGGAATGGTCGACCTTCATCATCGAAACCCCGGAAGAGAATTGGCTTCGGGCCGGCATCGACAAAATGGAGCCGGATCAGGCCATCGCCTTCTGCGAGCAATTGTTCGCCGACCGGCTCGACGGCGCGCGCCTGATCTCGAACGCGACGCATTTGCGGGGTTCGGCGGTGTGGCTGAAATTCAACCGCGTGCTTTGCGAGCGTTGGTTCAAGAACAACATCGTGCTGCTTGGCGATGCGGCGCACACCGCGCATTTCACCATCGGCTCCGGCACCAAGTTGGCGATGGAGGACGCCGCGGCGCTGGTCCGGGTGCTGAACAGCGGCGACGGCGACGTGCCGGCGCGGCTGGCCCGCTATCAGTCCGAGCGCGAAATCGAAGCCCTGAAGCTGCAAAGCGCGGCGCGCAATCGCATGACCTGGTTCGAAGAGGTGGAGCGCTATGTCGCCATGGAACCGGAGCAGTTCGCCTTTGCCGTGCTCACCGGCAGCCAGCGCGTCGGCCACGCCAACCAGAAATTGCGCGATCCGCACTACACGCAAGACCTCGACCGCTGGTTTGCCGAACGCTGCGGCGTGCCGACGCCTCCCGGAACGACCCCGGTGCCGCCGATGTTCACACCTTTCAGCCTGCGCGGCATGACGCTGGCCAACCGCGTCGTGGTTTCGCCGATGTGCATGTACTCGGCCGAGGACGGGCTGCCCACTGACTTTCACCTGGTCCACTACGGCAGCCGCGGAATGGGCGGTGCGGCGCTGATCGTCACCGAGATGACCTGCGTATCCGCGGCTGCGCGGATCACGCCGGGCTGTACCGGCCTGTGGAACGATGCGCAACAGGCGGCATGGAAACGCATCGTCGGCTTCATTCACGCCAACGGCCAGGCCAAGGTCGCGCTGCAGATCGGACACGCCGGACGCAAGGGCTCGACGCGACTCGCCTGGGATGCTATCGACATGCCATTGCAGGCCGGCGGCTGGCCCTTGCTGGCGCCCTCGCCGCTGCCCTACATGCCCGGTACTTCGCAGGTGCCGAGGGAAATGAATCGCGGCGACATGGATGGCATCAAGGCCGATTTCGTCGCGGCCACGCACCGGGCGGTCGAGGCCGGGTTCGACATGGTCGAATTCCATGCCGCCCACGGCTACCTGATGTCGTCCTTCATATCACCGCTGACCAATCTGCGCAGCGACGAGTACGGCGGCAGCCTGCAGAATCGCTGTCGCTATCCGCTGGAGGTCTTCCGCGCCATGCGCGAAGCGTGGCCGGCAGAAAAGCCGATGTCGGTGCGCATTTCGGCCCACGACTGGGTGCCCGGCGGCATTTGCCCGGAAGACGCGGTGGCCGTCGCCGCGCTGTTCAGGGAGGCTGGCGCCGACATCATCCATGTCTCGTCGGGTCAGGTCAGCAAGGAGGAAGCGCCGGTGTATGGACGCATGTTTCAGGTGCCCTTCGCTGATCGGATACGCAACGAACTTGCTGTGCCGACCATTGCCGTCGGCAATATCTTCGAGGCCGACCATGTCAATACCATCATCGCGGCCGGGCGCGCCGATCTGTGCGCGCTGGCGCGCCCGCATCTGGCCGATCCGGCCTGGACCCTCCATGCGGCGGCCGAGCAGCGCTACCACGACATGCCGTGGCCAATGCCCTATCAGGGCGGCAAGCTGCAACTTGAACGCAATCTCGAACGCGCCGCCCAGCTCGCGCTGAACGCATAGCTTACCGGCGCACCCTCGCAGGGAGAAACCGATGAAACATCTGGCGGGCAAACCCCACGAACTGCCGGGCAACCGGCAGACGCTCCGGGCGTATCAGGCGCGCCATTTCAGCTATCGCACCGAAGGAACGGTAGCGCTGCTCAGCCTCAACCGGCCGCAACGCAAGAACCCGCTGACCTTCGATTCCTACGCGGAACTGCGCGACCTTTTCCGTAGTCTGGCCTATGCGGCCGATGTCAATGCCGTCGTGCTGAGCGGCGAGGGTGGCAACTTCTGCTCCGGCGGCGACGTGCATGACATCATCGGTCCGCTGACGCAGCTTGACATGCCCGGCCTGCTCAGCTTCACACGC
>WBZP01001895.1_pt1 | contig 24800 bp, 17 predicted proteins | sample 5204301 | NCBI WGS metagenome assembly WBZP01 (sample SAMN12412401, study PRJNA552823) | activated sludge metagenome | isolation source: activated sludge from nitrification reactor of wastewater treatment plant... | place: USA: Pennsylvania | collected 2017 | reverse complement strand
CGGCAACGGCACCAACGGGTTTCAATCTGCCAGGCAGATTTGGGTTTGGCTGAACGCGGGGTACTGGCTCGGGGTTCGGCGGTGCAGTGTCCCAGTTTCAATCTGCCAGGCAGATTTGGGTTTGGCTGAACGGCCATGGACGATATTAAGCAGCACGCTTCCTGCCAAGTTTCAATCTGCCAGGCAGATTTGGGTTTGGCTGAACGTGAACGTGAGGACGATCAAGGCGTTCGCCGCGTGTGTTTCAATCTGCCAGGCAGATTTGGGTTTGGCTGAACAGGACGTTGCTATGACTCCCACCGCCCAACGCATTCAGTTTCAATCTGCCAGGCAGATTTGGGTTTGGCTGAACGCGCAGTGGCTTGAAGAGGCCGGGCACACCGTTATCGCGTTTCAATCTGCCAGGCAGATTTGGGTTTGGCTGAACGCTCTCGCCGCTCTGTGCGTAACCGCCCTCGCCGTAGTTTCAATCTGCCAGGCAGATTTGGGTTTGGCTGAACTTCTTGCCGGAAACTGCCCCTCCGACCGAGCCGAAAAGTTTCAATCTGCCAGGCAGATTTGGGTTTGGCTGAACGCCCGGCACCCCGCCCGCGCAGGCGTTAAACAGCGAGTTTCAATCTGCCAGGCAGATTTGGGTTTGGCTGAACGTCAAAGTGCATCTTGTTTTCTCGGAAGTACCGGGCGTTTCAATCTGCCAGGCAGATTTGGGTTTGGCTGAACGTCAGTTCCTCGATCGCAACGCCGTCATATTCGAGTTTCAATCTGCCAGGCAGATTTGGGTTTGGCTGAACGTCCCAACATCCAAGAGTGCGGTTGTGGCGCGCGTTGTGTTTCAATCTGCCAGGCAGATTTGGGTTTGGCTGAACCTTGCGCGGCATTCCCAGTGCGCCGGGCGAAGCAGCGTTTCAATCTGCCAGGCAGATTTGGGTTTGGCTGAACCCGGAACTGGCAAGCCTTGAGCCATATATTACGGCAATGTTTCAATCTGCCAGGCAGATTTGGGTTTGGCTGAACGGCGAATTGTAGAGTATTCTATTTGTAGCAGCGTGATGTTTCAATCTGCCAGGCAGATTTGGGTTTGGCTGAACAAATGCGCACGAAATTGGCATTACAAACGTGAAGCGTTTCAATCTGCCAGGCAGATTTGGGTTTGGCTGAACTTGCCACGGTCAAGTGGTACGACGAAGAAACCGACAGGTTTCAATCTGCCAGGCAGATTTGGGTTTGGCTGAACGTCGCGCCAGGCAACACCTTCTTCAAGTGATCCAATGTTTCAATCTGCCAGGCAGATTTGGGTTTGGCTGAACTGCCGCCGTTGTTGGCGAGCACGATGTCGCGCCAGGCAAGTTTCAATCTGCCAGGCAGATTTGGGTTTGGCTGAACGCCATTCCAAGCAGCCCGACCCACGCCGAATGTTTGTTTCAATCTGCCAGGCAGATTTGGGTTTGGCTGAACCAATCCAGCGCTTGAGCTGAGCGTTATTGGTGCGCTGTTTCAATCTGCCAGGCAGATTTGGGTTTGGCTGAACCGAGCGCCGCCGACGCGCGGCGTAAAACTATGCGAAAGTTTCAATCTGCCAGGCAGATTTGGGTTTGGCTGAACCCAGTGTCCTTATCCTCCTCCTGGAGGATAAGCAGATGTTTCAATCTGCCAGGCAGATTTGGGTTTGGCTGAACTGTAGGAATAGGCGGAGCGGGAAGCTACTACCATCGTTTCAATCTGCCAGGCAGATTTGGGTTTGGCTGAACGTTGTGAGCGTCGGCGAAACGATTACGATTGATCTTGGTTTCAATCTGCCAGGCAGATTTGGGTTTGGCTGAACGCGCTGCAATGGACGCGCAAGTACATGCTACAGGCGAGTTTCAATCTGCCAGGCAGATTTGGGTTTGGCTGAACCGCTATCGACGAGCGGCTTTTTGGAGCCATTTACACTGTTTCAATCTGCCAGGCAGATTTGGGTTTGGCTGAACGCAAGCAAACTCTCATTGCGCACATCGTGCATAGAGTGTTTCAATCTGCCAGGCAGATTTGGGTTTGGCTGAACCGGGGTCGGCCCAGTCGCCTCGATTTATCCACGGCGGTTTCAATCTGCCAGGCAGATTTGGGTTTGGCTGAACTCAGCGCCAGGCCGCTCGCATGTTGCTCCTCGCCTAGTTTCAATCTGCCAGGCAGATTTGGGTTTGGCTGAACCAAATGTTGCCCACCGGGTAAATATCGTTCGTAAGGTTTCAATCTGCCAGGCAGATTTGGGTTTGGCTGAACGCCAAGCAACGTCAAACCCAGCAACACAAACAACATGTTTCAATCTGCCAGGCAGATTTGGGTTTGGCTGAACCAGATAGTCCCTCACGTTCCGCTTTCAGCACCAGGTTTCAATCTGCCAGGCAGATTTGGGTTTGGCTGAACACAAACTCAACAATTTTAGGAGAACCTAAATATTAGTTTCAATCTGCCAGGCAGATTTGGGTTTGGCTGAACCCAGGTGCCTTCCAGCCCCGCCAGCGTCGAGGCGCGTTTCAATCTGCCAGGCAGATTTGGGTTTGGCTGAACTCCGGGTCGCCTTTGATCGCCTGGAAGGCGTGCCCGTTTCAATCTGCCAGGCAGATTTGGGTTTGGCTGAACCTCGCGGGCGGCGGCATCACCGGACTGGGCCAGCGGAGTTTCAATCTGCCAGGCAGATTTGGGTTTGGCTGAACTCAGGCTGAGTATCAGGCGGCATAGGAGAGGCAAAGTTTCAATCTGCCAGGCAGATTTGGGTTTGGCTGAACCCTGGCGTATCGGCTATGGCATGGCCGATAATACTATGTTTCAATCTGCCAGGCAGATTTGGGTTTGGCTGAACCCTGATTGTCCTTTTACAAATGGCATCGCTCAGTGTTGTTTCAATCTGCCAGGCAGATTTGGGTTTGGCTGAACGAAACAGCCGCATCTTTTGCGCAGGGAACTCCCCCGGTTTCAATCTGCCAGGCAGATTTGGGTTTGGCTGAACAAGATACATGGTGCCATCAGGCCGTGCCACAACAACAGGTTTCAATCTGCCAGGCAGATTTGGGTTTGGCTGAACCCGCAAACGTACCGCTGACCGCAAAGCTGCTCGTTTGCAGTTTCAATCTGCCAGGCAGATTTGGGTTTGGCTGAACGGCGTGTGGGCTGGTGGGCTGCTGTGATGAACTTCGGTTTCAATCTGCCAGGCAGATTTGGGTTTGGCTGAACATGAGCATTACGGAAATGGATAAAGCCACCCCGTATGTGTTTCAATCTGCCAGGCAGATTTGGGTTTGGCTGAACGACAAAAATACGCCAGTTGCGTACGGCTTTATAATAGTTTCAATCTGCCAGGCAGATTTGGGTTTGGCTGAACTCCGCCACGTCCGGTGCAATGGCTGCATTGTAGACTCGTTTCAATCTGCCAGGCAGATTTGGGTTTGGCTGAACGTCATCGAGCAACGCATTGAGTTGCTGGCGCGCTGGTTTCAATCTGCCAGGCAGATTTGGGTTTGGCTGAACCGGGCACGCTGTTTGGCTATGGCGAGTACATCCGGCGGTTTCAATCTGCCAGGCAGATTTGGGTTTGGCTGAACCGGGCCGCCTCATCGACGACGACGACGTGAAACGCCTGTTTCAATCTGCCAGGCAGATTTGGGTTTGGCTGAACCCAGGTCGTTGCAAGCGGATTAAAGCGCGCTTTTGGTTTCAATCTGCCAGGCAGATTTGGGTTTGGCTGAACCCAGCGCAGAGCCAATTATCGTTTCGTCCATTCCTGGTTTCAATCTGCCAGGCAGATTTGGGTTTGGCTGAACTCCCCCCAGCGATGAAACAAACAGACACGTTACAGTAGGTTTCAATCTGCCAGGCAGATTTGGGTTTGGCTGAACCGTGTATGCAAAATTGTCATTGTGATGATGCTTTGTTTCAATCTGCCAGGCAGATTTGGGTTTGGCTGAACACATCCTCCTCGCCTCGGATGCAGAGATTTTGGAGCGTTTCAATCTGCCAGGCAGATTTGGGTTTGGCTGAACTGGCGATCTGGTTGAGTTCTGTCAGCAGCGTCCGATGGTTTCAATCTGCCAGGCAGATTTGGGTTTGGCTGAACGAAGTTTTTCAACTTTCGTGCGCAGCTCGTTCAATTCGTTTCAATCTGCCAGGCAGATTTGGGTTTGGCTGAACGCGGGCGGAACGGCGGGCGGCGGCAACGGCACCAACGGGTTTCAATCTGCCAGGCAGATTTGGGTTTGGCTGAACGCCCAAATGTTGCCCACCGGGTAAATATCGTTCGTAAGGTTTCAATCTGCCAGGCAGATTTGGGTTTGGCTGAACATCCCCCTTTTACTGTTCAACGGCCCAAATGTTGCCGTTTCAATCTGCCAGGCAGATTTGGGTTTGGCTGAACGTACTTGGCGGCGGTTCCGGTTTTTATGATTACATTGGTTTCAATCTGCCAGGCAGATTTGGGTTTGGCTGAACGGCGCGCAAAAAGGCAATCCACAGCCGAAAAATCCACGTTTCAATCTGCCAGGCAGATTTGGGTTTGGCTGAACAATTGTAGAATTAAGCTCTCACGGCTCATCTTTATGTTTCAATCTGCCAGGCAGATTTGGGTTTGGCTGAACGTTTCGCCCCGACCAAGATACGTTTGCGTTTTCGCAGTTTCAATCTGCCAGGCAGATTTGGGTTTGGCTGAACCAAAAAAGCGTATTTAGAGGCTATTGCGGTATATTGTTTCAATCTGCCAGGCAGATTTGGGTTTGGCTGAACTGCGTGTTACATCGCTGTTTCCTATCAAACCGTTAAGTTTCAATCTGCCAGGCAGATTTGGGTTTGGCTGAACCGTGGCTGGGGCTAGGTACATAATTTGCAAAATACAGTTTCAATCTGCCAGGCAGATTTGGGTTTGGCTGAACCGCCAACGCGCGGCGTAAACAAAAGGACAAAACAATGGTTTCAATCTGCCAGGCAGATTTGGGTTTGGCTGAACGCCCGGTGAAGGTTTTTTCTTGTGCCAGTGCGTATTCGTTTCAATCTGCCAGGCAGATTTGGGTTTGGCTGAACGTGGTGTGGGAACTGGTACCAGTGCGTGTAACGTTGTTTCAATCTGCCAGGCAGATTTGGGTTTGGCTGAACTCCTACATCCTGCTCGAGGAGGAACCACGATGATCCAGTTTCAATCTGCCAGGCAGATTTGGGTTTGGCTGAACTCACACGCACAACACCCGGCGTAATACCACAGCCGAGTTTCAATCTGCCAGGCAGATTTGGGTTTGGCTGAACCCCAAATGCGCACGAAATTGGCATGACAAAGGTAAAGCGTTTCAATCTGCCAGGCAGATTTGGGTTTGGCTGAACGCATCGGTCACGTTTGGCCCGCCAAATTGAATGACGGGTTTCAATCTGCCAGGCAGATTTGGGTTTGGCTGAACCTATCAAATAATGTTATCGCGCAGCCACGTATTGTAAATTGCGGTTTCAATCTGCCAGGCAGATTTGGGTTTGGCTGAACATCGTGCTATCCATTTCGGTACGCACATTTCCAGTCGGGTTTCAATCTGCCAGGCAGATTTGGGTTTGGCTGAACGTCAAAACGAGCCTTAATAATTGCTAACTCGTTTTTGTTTCAATCTGCCAGGCAGATTTGGGTTTGGCTGAACTATAACATGCATTATTCGTGTTATTCTGAATCTGAGTTTCAATCTGCCAGGCAGATTTGGGTTTGGCTGAACTTGTTAGTTTTTGGGTAGGCTCAAAAACTTCAACCGTTTCAATCTGCCAGGCAGATTTGGGTTTGGCTGAACGCGATTGAAATAATCGCGACTGTGCGAAAGTAATTGTTTCAATCTGCCAGGCAGATTTGGGTTTGGCTGAACGAGATATAGGCTATTTAGACAGTAAAGAAATAAAGTTTCAATCTGCCAGGCAGATTTGGGTTTGGCTGAACCTGTAGGCGTTGCCCCAGGCCGTAATTACAGCCCCAGGTTTCAATCTGCCAGGCAGATTTGGGTTTGGCTGAACAACGTGGCTGGGTCTACGTTCCTGATATACAAAATACAGTTTCAATCTGCCAGGCAGATTTGGGTTTGGCTGAACTAACACCGGATGGGTGGGTTGGCCCACACGATCCGGCAGTTTCAATCTGCCAGGCAGATTTGGGTTTGGCTGAACTGCGCAGGGAACGACGGGGCAGTCGGTCGTCCTGGCGTTTCAATCTGCCAGGCAGATTTGGGTTTGGCTGAACTTCGCTGACGCGGCGGGGAAAATCCTGGCCGTGGTCAAGTTTCAATCTGCCAGGCAGATTTGGGTTTGGCTGAACCGCACGGTGCTGCCAGCGAGCGGCACTGGGGGGAATGTTTCAATCTGCCAGGCAGATTTGGGTTTGGCTGAACGGCGATTTTTCTTCGGGTGGTGTAGTGCGAAATATTGGTTTCAATCTGCCAGGCAGATTTGGGTTTGGCTGAACACAGCGTTTGAGGCGTTAGGGCCAAGAAAAAGAGCGGGTTTCAATCTGCCAGGCAGATTTGGGTTTGGCTGAACGAACAGGAAGTTGCAGGAGCATGTAATGCGGCGACAGAGTTTCAATCTGCCAGGCAGATTTGGGTTTGGCTGAACTCGCCTCACCGAAACCGACGAATCCTACACACTTGGTTTCAATCTGCCAGGCAGATTTGGGTTTGGCTGAACTACTGGCGTGATTATCTACGGGCGCACTGATGACCCCGTTTCAATCTGCCAGGCAGATTTGGGTTTGGCTGAACGGATATCCCACGGATCGATCCGATTGCCATATCGATGTTTCAATCTGCCAGGCAGATTTGGGTTTGGCTGAACGATGGGGCCGCGTTTGATGCAAATGAGGTGCAAACAGGGTTTCAATCTGCCAGGCAGATTTGGGTTTGGCTGAACGGCGTCGGCAGGGCTGGCTCCGTTAGCGTAGAGTTGTTTCAATCTGCCAGGCAGATTTGGGTTTGGCTGAACATGCGCCCGAACATTGACTACGGCGTTATTCCTGGCAGTTTCAATCTGCCAGGCAGATTTGGGTTTGGCTGAACGGCTTCGGCTACGCCGCTGCTGCCGGGGTTGCGCTGTTTCAATCTGCCAGGCAGATTTGGGTTTGGCTGAACTCGTTCCTTTCTGGTAGTCAGCGGCCTGTCGAAGCTCTGTTTCAATCTGCCAGGCAGATTTGGGTTTGGCTGAACTGCATATGGCGACCCAGGTACACCACATTACCTATGTTTCAATCTGCCAGGCAGATTTGGGTTTGGCTGAACAACTCTCATTACAGACTGGCAGTACTGTCAGTCACTGTGTTTCAATCTGCCAGGCAGATTTGGGTTTGGCTGAACCTTGCGCGGCATTCCCAGTGCGCCGGGCGAAGCGGCGTTTCAATCTGCCAGGCAGATTTGGGTTTGGCTGAACGCGTGAGGCCGCGCTGAACGCGGTGAAAGTTGCGCTGTTTCAATCTGCCAGGCAGATTTGGGTTTGGCTGAACGCGGTCGCACCCGTCACGCCAATGCCCGCAAAATTCGTTTCAATCTGCCAGGCAGATTTGGGTTTGGCTGAACTTATTCGTCTATTTGCGCGCTGTGATAGGCGAACATGTTTCAATCTGCCAGGCAGATTTGGGTTTGGCTGAACCTCCGACGCCTCCCCACCGGCCAGCGCCTACGGCCTGGTCGGTTTCAATCTGCCAGGCAGATTTGGGTTTGGCTGAACCGCATCCAGCATGGCGCTGGTGATGCGTGCGGCTTGTTTCAATCTGCCAGGCAGATTTGGGTTTGGCTGAACAACTGGACGATTACCGGACTGGCAAGTGGCGATGTGTTTCAATCTGCCAGGCAGATTTGGGTTTGGCTGAACGACGCCCGCCCAGCGCGCCGAACGCAAGGCCGGAGCGTTTCAATCTGCCAGGCAGATTTGGGTTTGGCTGAACCACATCCTCCGGGTCTGCTGGTGCATCGCCGCACGGTTTCAATCTGCCAGGCAGATTTGGGTTTGGCTGAACTACATTGGCAGCGCTCGCTGCTCAGTGTGGTCGGGAAGGGTGGGAAGCGCCGCGCCATCCCCCTGAACCGGTTTCAATCTGCCAGGCAGATTTGGGTTTGGCTGAACATGGAGATCACGACCGAGGGGCCAACGGCGAGGAAGTTTCAATCTGCCAGGCAGATTTGGGTTTGGCTGAACGGGTGCCGCTGGATGCCAGCGCTTTTTTTCTTTTTCTGTTTCAATCTGCCAGGCAGATTTGGGTTTGGCTGAACCCCGAGTGCGCGGTAGCGGCTCGCGCGTTTCGCGTCACGTTTCAATCTGCCAGGCAGATTTGGGTTTGGCTGAACCGACGATATCAAGGCGCATGGCCTTGATACGCCGATGTTTCAATCTGCCAGGCAGATTTGGGTTTGGCTGAACTTGGTGCCGGGTGCGCCCCAGTTGGTGGTGTTGCACGTGTTTCAATCTGCCAGGCAGATTTGGGTTTGGCTGAACTTGACGTAGGCTGTGCTTATCAAAAAGGAGGTACTCGGTTTCAATCTGCCAGGCAGATTTGGGTTTGGCTGAACTCGACTCGGCGGTTTCCCAGAAGATTGAGTCAACGCCGTTTCAATCTGCCAGGCAGATTTGGGTTTGGCTGAACGGCATTGTTGTGCTCTTCTTGGTGATTAGGAAGGGATCGTTTCAATCTGCCAGGCAGATTTGGGTTTGGCTGAACCGGGTTCGTTTGGTCCGGTGGGGATTGCAGGTAACATGTTTCAATCTGCCAGGCAGATTTGGGTTTGGCTGAACGTCGGCTCGACCCGCGGCTGGGGCGGTGCCTGCACCTGGTTTCAATCTGCCAGGCAGATTTGGGTTTGGCTGAACCATTCTCGCCGCGTTGCCGCTGGTATCAGCAGCTTCCAGTTTCAATCTGCCAGGCAGATTTGGGTTTGGCTGAACATGATCGCATCCGTTTGCATCGCGCCGATCGGCAGGCCGTTTCAATCTGCCAGGCAGATTTGGGTTTGGCTGAACTTATTTGCATCGGCTGGCGCTGCAATCGCCAGCCAAAAAGTTTCAATCTGCCAGGCAGATTTGGGTTTGGCTGAACACGGGAAAGACGGCTGGGCCGATGAGGTCGGCGCGGGCGTTTCAATCTGCCAGGCAGATTTGGGTTTGGCTGAACCTTACCCGACATGCGGCACCTCACATTCTGTCAAGGTTTCAATCTGCCAGGCAGATTTGGGTTTGGCTGAACTGAAGAGCATGCCTACCGCCCCGCTGATTAGCCACACGGTTTCAATCTGCCAGGCAGATTTGGGTTTGGCTGAACAAAACTGGGTCCTTGAGTATCGCTACAATGCGGATGGGTTTCAATCTGCCAGGCAGATTTGGGTTTGGCTGAACATACCAAGCGCCATACCTGCCGGAACCGTATTGCCGAGTTTCAATCTGCCAGGCAGATTTGGGTTTGGCTGAACCCGGCTTGTACAAACTGCTGAATGAGCCAGGCAAGCTGTTTCAATCTGCCAGGCAGATTTGGGTTTGGCTGAACCTGGGCGTGACGAGGTCGTTTAGCCCTTGTAGTGCCGTGTTTCAATCTGCCAGGCAGATTTGGGTTTGGCTGAACGAGCAGCCACGTTCCGATGGGATAGCGTGGACTGCTGTTTCAATCTGCCAGGCAGATTTGGGTTTGGCTGAACGTGCTGGGATTGGCGGGGCTGGGTCGTCGGGCGTGTCGTTTCAATCTGCCAGGCAGATTTGGGTTTGGCTGAACACGATGCCGGAGATCTCATCAATCTGCTGCCCTACGGTTTCAATCTGCCAGGCAGATTTGGGTTTGGCTGAACTTTTATGGTACTCACGCACCAAGGACTCACGCGCGAGTTTCAATCTGCCAGGCAGATTTGGGTTTGGCTGAACCCAAGCGGGCGAAGCGCGATCCCAATCCTGAGATCGTGTTTCAATCTGCCAGGCAGATTTGGGTTTGGCTGAACCTGAAGGAAAGCCAGGCCGCGGGCCTGATTGTCGGCGTTTCAATCTGCCAGGCAGATTTGGGTTTGGCTGAACTCGTTTCCCCGTTTTGCGCTGTTGACGCGGCATCCGGTTTCAATCTGCCAGGCAGATTTGGGTTTGGCTGAACCCAGAGCCGATCATCGTAACAGTCGAGGTTGCCCATGTTTCAATCTGCCAGGCAGATTTGGGTTTGGCTGAACTTGACACAAAACCCACCATGTCATGTCACGAGATCAACGTTTCAATCTGCCAGGCAGATTTGGGTTTGGCTGAACAGCGCGGTCGGCACAGACGCAGATGCGCGAACTGCACGTTTCAATCTGCCAGGCAGATTTGGGTTTGGCTGAACTTGGGGTGCCTCCTGGTCGTACTCCGGTTTGCAGTCGGTTTCAATCTGCCAGGCAGATTTGGGTTTGGCTGAACTCGAGATCGCCACGCGCGCGGGTTACGTCGTACACCCTGTTTCAATCTGCCAGGCAGATTTGGGTTTGGCTGAACTGCCTCTCCGGGTGCCGCCAGGGCTTCAAGCACATAGAGGTTTCAATCTGCCAGGCAGATTTGGGTTTGGCTGAACGCTCGGCACCGCAGGGCGGGCCAGCTGCAGCGTGAGGGTTTCAATCTGCCAGGCAGATTTGGGTTTGGCTGAACCGATCTGCCGAGCCATACGCATGCGGCGAGCGATATGTTTCAATCTGCCAGGCAGATTTGGGTTTGGCTGAACTGCGCCGCCAAGACGCCGACCTGGCGTGCTTTGCGCAGGTTTCAATCTGCCAGGCAGATTTGGGTTTGGCTGAACTTCGGCAGCTCCTTGAAGGCGGCGATCGCTTTGCCGACGTTTCAATCTGCCAGGCAGATTTGGGTTTGGCTGAACGCTGTGGGTGGCGCGCTTTACGGGCGCGCTTGACGAGTTTCAATCTGCCAGGCAGATTTGGGTTTGGCTGAACTTCCCGACGCTAGTATTGACGCCATTATTACCGATCGTTTCAATCTGCCAGGCAGATTTGGGTTTGGCTGAACCTGCGCAAGGTCGGCAAGGCGCTCAAGGAAGGCGTGTTTCAATCTGCCAGGCAGATTTGGGTTTGGCTGAACCGCTGGCCTTGATGCGCTATCTCGTGCGCAGCTAGTGTTTCAATCTGCCAGGCAGATTTGGGTTTGGCTGAACACCATCCTGATCAATCTGCCGATTAAGTACAAGGTGTTTCAATCTGCCAGGCAGATTTGGGTTTGGCTGAACTAGCGGCTGTGCGTCTCCAAAAAGACATAGCCGCTCTGTTTCAATCTGCCAGGCAGATTTGGGTTTGGCTGAACGCAGGCTAAGTTTGCCGCCTGGCAAGCGCAGCAAAAGTTTCAATCTGCCAGGCAGATTTGGGTTTGGCTGAACTCAGGAGCTGCCGCAAGGCGTTCCGATAGGCATTGGCCGCGCTGTTTCAATCTGCCAGGCAGATTTGGGTTTGGCTGAACTACCGGAACCACGACAGTGGGCGTGACATCACTCTCGGTTTCAATCTGCCAGGCAGATTTGGGTTTGGCTGAACTCAGGCGGTGTGGGATCGCGTGCCGAATGTAGACGGTTTCAATCTGCCAGGCAGATTTGGGTTTGGCTGAACTTCTTGGAGAGCAAATACAATACTTGTTGCGCAATAGTTTCAATCTGCCAGGCAGATTTGGGTTTGGCTGAACGCAGCGCCTTCCGCACCAGCGGGTGCGCTGCGGTCGCGTTTCAATCTGCCAGGCAGATTTGGGTTTGGCTGAACTCATCCGCGCGATCTGGTGATGGTGTTGGTGAACGGGTTTCAATCTGCCAGGCAGATTTGGGTTTGGCTGAACCATCAGATGGATCAGGCCACCAATCCCAATCAGGAACGTTTCAATCTGCCAGGCAGATTTGGGTTTGGCTGAACGCCAGGGTTGGGCCGGATCGACGCTCGGCCATTTGAAATGGTTTCAATCTGCCAGGCAGATTTGGGTTTGGCTGAACACGGTTCGGCGGGGTGTAATACGCATCCCCCTCACCATGTTTCAATCTGCCAGGCAGATTTGGGTTTGGCTGAACTCAACGCGGTTCCGATACACCGCAAAGGAGAACCCAGTTTCAATCTGCCAGGCAGATTTGGGTTTGGCTGAACTCCGCGCTGCTCGATCAGATTATCGCAGGCCCACGGTTTCAATCTGCCAGGCAGATTTGGGTTTGGCTGAACATGATGTGCTAGAGTGCCGAGTAGATCACTGCCGGATGTTTCAATCTGCCAGGCAGATTTGGGTTTGGCTGAACTACTGCACCCATTATAGCACGGCCTGCGGCGAGAGTCGTTTCAATCTGCCAGGCAGATTTGGGTTTGGCTGAACGCCAGTCAGCCGCACCGTGCCGCCAGTGTCGAGCAGGTTTCAATCTGCCAGGCAGATTTGGGTTTGGCTGAACTTGGGAGTAAATCATGGACATCCTTCTCATTACCTGTTTCAATCTGCCAGGCAGATTTGGGTTTGGCTGAACTGGAAGGAGATTGTTGCTGAGGAAATTGACGACGGGTTTCAATCTGCCAGGCAGATTTGGGTTTGGCTGAACTTCCCCGCAACACCAGCCCCCGTGGGACTGGTGAGCGTTTCAATCTGCCAGGCAGATTTGGGTTTGGCTGAACGGCGTGGGCCGAAGGGAAATGGCGCAAGGTGCGCCTGTTTCAATCTGCCAGGCAGATTTGGGTTTGGCTGAACGCGTATTGCCACCTGGAGCGAGTGTGCCGCCCGCTTGGTTTCAATCTGCCAGGCAGATTTGGGTTTGGCTGAACCGCGCTCACCTGGCCGCTCAATCCCCGACTCCTCGCCGTTTCAATCTGCCAGGCAGATTTGGGTTTGGCTGAACTCCCCAATCAGCACGGTCAACGGAATTGCCATCACGAGTTTCAATCTGCCAGGCAGATTTGGGTTTGGCTGAACCTTGGTCCAATTGCGTCATTTGTTCGTTCTTGGACGGGTTTCAATCTGCCAGGCAGATTTGGGTTTGGCTGAACTCGTCGTCTCATGGCGGGCAGTATCGCACGCCGCAAGGTTTCAATCTGCCAGGCAGATTTGGGTTTGGCTGAACCGACAATCTTGACGCCGGTGGTCTGCTCAATGCGTTGGTTTCAATCTGCCAGGCAGATTTGGGTTTGGCTGAACGCCGCCAATGTGGGCAGCATCAGGACGCGGTAAACGCGGGCTGATTCGAGCACCTGTGTGTGTTGCGGCGGTTGCGCGACCACTCACTGTATTCTACCACAACCTGCAAGCGTTTTTAGCCGATTAGAATGCGTTTGGCGCATTTTCGAGCACCTCCCGGGTTTTATACCCATGCTTCGCCGCTCGATCTGGTTTTGGTTCATAAAATAACTGTTACCGGGTCGTGCGGGCGGGCACTGCCAACGGTGATGACTTTCGGCTGGCACGCGCCACACAGCGGGTAGAAGCGCACACTGTCGCGCTGCTCAATCAGGTGTTTTGCGAGCTTCACCCGCAGATCGAGTATTTGCCGCCGGTTGAGCCAACATTCAAACAGCGAATATTGTGTCCAGGTGCCATACCCGCACAGTACCTTATGCACCTTGGTGCGGCGCTTGTCGTCGGGAATATCGTAGGCAATGATGTAAAGTGTGGTGTCATCGTTCATGGCTGTGGTTGTTCCCGCTACGCGAGGTTTTCAACATTAGGATTTTCGCTTACTGGTGTATTTGCCTGCGGCAGCACGGTACTTTTTCTTTTTTCTTGGTGATTTTTTGCACCGAGCGCAAAAATCACCAAGAGAGAAGAATTTGCTTGCGTGAGCGAAAGCCCTAAACATGTTGGTGCGTGAATGTAGTGCATACTATGTAATGCGTGGGAAGTAGCAATGACGCCCTACATGCTGCGCGCTGGCTCGCTAGCGCACGGTGAAGGGCACAAATTGGGCTATTTCGCCCATGGCATATTTAGCGAACAGCCGCGCCTGTAGCTCGATGCAGCGCCGATAGGTGGTTTGGTAGCCGAAAATCGGGTGTTGTACGCGCTCGGTGAGGCGGGTTTCGAGCTTTTCGAGAAAGGCTCGGCGCGCGTCGTCGTTCAGGCGATACGCCCCCAGCTCTTCAGTCAGGTCGTGCGGTGTGATCTGCCCGGTGTTCACCATCGTAATAACCACCGAATCGACAATGATCGGGCGGAAGGTTTCGATCAGATCGAGCGCAAGCGCGGGCTTGCCGAAACCCGGCTGGTGTAGCACGCCCAGCCCGGGATCGAGGCCGACGGCATGGATGAGCGAGACGATCTGGTTGGTGAGCACGGTGTAGCCGAACGACAGCAGCGCGTTGATTGGGTCGGTGGGTGGGCGCTTCACCCGGCCGTTGAAGCCCCATTCGCCTTTTAGCAGCGTTGCGAATACGCCATAATAGGCGGCGCTGGCACTCCCTTCGAGCCCCAGCAGCGGCCCGAGGCCATGCATACGATCGGTAGGGTCGGCGGCGGCGGGTGCGGGCAGGCGGGCCAGGGCGCGCAGGCAGCCGCGAATGGTGTGCGCAGCGGCGTGTAGATGGGCATTATCGTCGCGGTTGCGAGCGTAGCGCAGCAAGGTGGTGCGCATGTTCAGCAGCTTGCCCGCCACACAATCGCGGGCTACAATAAAGCGCCGCGCGGTGTCGCCGAACAGCGCGTATTGGGCCAGGCGCAGGCCGCTATTCTTGCCCCAATCGGCGGTGAGCGCGCCATACGAGCGCCCGCGCGCCGAGAGGAAGTGCACGGCGATGCGCCGTTCGAGCAGTGCGTGTAGCGCGGGCGTGGTGAGCGTTATGTCGCCTAGCACCATCACCTGTTCGACTTTTGCCAGCGGCACACGCACGACTTTGCCCGCCTGCTTGGTGGCGCGCTCGGCGGGAAACTGTACCCGTAGCGCCTCACCCTCGATCTTCACCACACTATATTGCTCGGTCAGGTAGAGTGTAGCCATATGAATCTCGGCTTCTACTTCGGTTATGTCGGTCATGGGCGATCCTGCGAATTCGGCCTATACATCGTGCTGCCAGGCATCTGTGCGGGTGCCGTGCAGCAGGCGCAGCTCATCGGGTAGGCACAGCGGCTGTAGCGAGCAATCGCGGCATTTGGCGCGGGTATCGGTTGGCGGCGGCAGCGTGCCAGCGGCCACCAGGCGCTGGGCCTCGGCGGCCAGCTGCTCGACGGTGGCGCGCAGCGCGGGTGTAAACGCTACCACCTCGCGGCGGCGCGTGGCGAAGTAGAAGATCGCGCCCTGCGCAATGGTGATGCCCAGGCGCTCTTCCAGGCATAGCGCCTGCGCACACAGCTGCGCATGATCCGAAGCCCAGCGGCCCGGCCGACCCTTCTTGTACTCCACCGGCTCGATCTGGCCTGCGCGCTCTTCAATCAGGTCGCACAGGCCGGCCAGCTTCAGGCGTTCGCTCCATACATACACGCGGCGCTGCTGTACCGCTGCACCGATCCACTCTTTGCCACCGAGGTCGACGCCCTGATGGCGCAGCGTGCCTTCGGCCACATGCTCGTTCACCAGCATCTCGGCCTGAATGAACTCGTAGCCGAAGCGGCGCGGGCAGTACGCCAGCGCGTTGATCATCGAGATGGGAATATATTCGGGTTGGCCGATGTCCATCGTCATGGCGTCACCCTTTCACGCATGCGCTCAGCCCTTGATTCTGCGGCACAGGCCCATGCCGCGCGCGGTTTTCATGCCCACGCCCAGGTAGAACACTGCATTCGCCAGCAGGCTGAGCAGCGTGGCCTGCGCTGGCGCGGTGGGCAGCTCGTAGGTGCAGCGCCCAACAAACCCCTTCTGCGGGCCTTTGCCCAGATTAAGCTGGGCGGTGACTAGCTCGTAGCGGCTCACCAGTGTGTCGGCGGCAGCCGTGCCAAGCGCATCGAAGTCGAGCGCGAGCTGCGGCGGGGCTTGCTCGTTCCAGCGCCGCCCAATGCTGCCAAACACGGCTTCGGGGGTAGGCAACAAGCCCAGGCGCTGGCGGCCATCGGCGCGCTCGCCCTGGCCGAAGGCGGCGGGCGTGGCGAACTCAAGCGTGAGCGCGTGGGCTGGCTGCGCCTGCTCGGCCAGGGCGGCAAAGGCGCTGAAGCCCGCCCAGGGGTGGCTGCCCGGCGCGCCTAATACCTCGGTGAGGGTGAGCTGGGCGCGGCCAAGCCGCAGCGGGTCGCCGGGCAGCCGATCGAGCAGTGCACGGGTTACCGCCGGAAACAGCTCGGCACGGGTAAAGGCCACGCGCAGCTCGATCGGTGGGGCAGGCTGGCCCCTGGCTCCCAGCCCGCGCGCGGGCTCGACTGGTGCGGGCAGCACGGCCACACTGTAGGGCCGGCTGGTAGCCGCGGCGTGCAGTTGCGCCGCAAGTTCTGGGTCGGCCTGGCGCACCAGGTCGAGGAATAGGGCTTGCGCACCATGGCCGCGCGCCTCGGCGGGCATGCTGTGTTGGGCGGGCTGCAAGCGCAGCACCAGCGCGTAGAGATCGGGTTGGGCAGACACGCGATGCTCCTTCGGTGTAGCGTTGTAAACCTGCCAGATAGGGCGAATAATAACGTACCTGCTTCCTGACACATTGAGGGCACTATCTGGCAGGTTTAGTTTGGTCGTCTACGCTAGGAACGTGTAGCGCAGACCGGCAGGCAATCCCAGCCCGCGCTCAATTTCGTAGTACTCGCCGCTGCACCGCGCATTGGCTACCAGGCTGGATGGCGGCATCGAGATAATGTCGAAGGCGCGTAGCACCCCCGGCGGCACATCGAGTGGGTTGAGCGCGCAGGCCGCAACGTAGTCGTCACGCCGCAGTGTCGCCTTGATTTCCTGTGCCTCGACGAGCACCTTGCTATGCCACTTGCCGAGCCGCACCCAGCGCGGCAGTGCCATCGGCTGCGCGCTGAGCACATAGCAGCGAAAGGTTGATTCGGGCGCAAGCTCTTTAGCGCGGCCAAACGATGGCGTATTCCGCTCGGCCTGCTGCATTTCGACATGCAGTTGCTCCTCGCCATATTTGAACGTTGCTAGCTGGAACGTTACCTGCTCGGGAAGTGCCGGTGTCACATACACTGCTTCCAAAGAGGCGAGTTCTTGTTGGTAGCGTGGAACTTGCCCGGCATTGAACCACGGCGCTTCTGCCAGCCTGAAGGCATACGTCAGCGCATAATTATGGAGATAGCGGCCGGTCTCATAGAGCCGCCCTATCTCGCGGGTTGCGAAAAACAGCGGCTCGTGCAGGATGAGACGGCACTGATAGATATACATTGCCGACTCCTACTTTTTGCCTTTTTTCTGTACGTAGCGCGCATGGTATGTCCGGCTTGCCTCAGCTGCTTCTTGAAGCAAGGTGCGCATTGTTGTTTCATCGCGCATCTGCCCGCCAAGTGTGTTCAAGAACGCAAGCAGGTCATCGCCGAGCAGGGTTTGTGTTGGTGTTACTGGTTCTTCAGCGAGCAATTCTGATACCAACGCACGCGCGCTTGTCAGCGCCACTTCGACAGGAATTGGCTCAATGTCATTGATATGATTGCCTGCCTTAAGGGCATCGTAGAGCCGCTGAGTGAAGTGCAGATTTGAGAAGATCTCGCCATCGGCCAGCACAATACCAATCAGATGATTCGTCATCGTACCGGTACGCGTTGTTTGCGCGCCATAGCGCCGCGTGCGAAGAACATTCATCAGCACATAGCGGAATAGTGCAGCGGGCAAATCACGTACTGTAATCACCGATGGAAACAACGTTTGCGGGCGGACATGATCTTGTTCGTTGATGCGGTTCGTGAGTTCACCTTGACGACTCATTGTCCCGCTTTCATAGGGGGCATTGAGCGTAAATGCCTCGTGGCTGTCGTCGAATCTCGAAAGACTATAGGCGGTATCGCTATACACTTTCGACTTTTCCGAACCTGCATCGCCGATTGCAAAGCCATAGCTTATACAATCCGGGCACTGCTTGCAGAAATCGACGTTATAATCGCAAATTGGCACGCCTGTGCCATCAACGGCAACACCACGCTCGTCGGTGCGCTTGTTTTTCGCGTCTTTGTCGCTCGCTTCGGCACTGGTAAATCCATAATGCCGAAGTAATTCACGCCCGGCGAGCCGTTCGGGTGTGGTTTGTTTACGCTTGAACATAGTGATGCGGGAAATAATCTCAGCATTTGCGCAGCCAGCATGCACCTGAGCTGTATTGAGTTCACCATCAGTTTGGAACAACGAGTACGAATCGGTTTCGCGCAAGAGAATGATATGGGCATAATAACCCATCGGGCGCTGCGGTACATCAGTGGGAAAGAGTTTAATATTCAGCATGGTTTTCTCCTTATTCTTCATCCGATTGCTTATCTTCAGCGTTCTCGCCTCGTTCTTGCCATTCGCGACGCTGTTCGGCCACGTAAATCGCCTCACAGGCATTTTTCAGCAGGTTGAGTTGCTTCCCTGCTAATGCAGCGCGATTGCCCGCGAAAACGTTGCGATAAATTGTGTCGACAAAGTAAGCCGCAAAATCGTCGATTACCGCCTCAAGCTGCGCGCTTCTTTCGCGCGGATCACCTGGATACAACCATCCGGGAACGACGCCCGATGACCCGGGTTTCGACATGCCCTCAAGCGATTTCTTTAATCTGCCACTGACAAGCTCGCGAAGGGCTGCGTCATCATCGAACAGGCGCAAATTTGCTTCGAGCAGTGTATCAGCGGCTTCACGAATAGGCCGCAGGATGGCATTGCTATTGAGCCGCCCGCGTCCATGCCGGTAGAACCGGCGATAGCGGGTGACAAGTTCGCGTGCGTGAGACATGCGTTCATCTCCTTTCCCAAGATAATCGTTGACAAGGTTGATATAGAGTGTCGCCTTATACCCGCTTGGAGCATCAGCACCATCGCGGCGCAGGGATTTTTTGAGATAATAAAAGGCGTACAGCGGCGAGGTCGCTAGGTTGCGCGCTAGCGGCCCAATTTCGTGCCAGCGATAATCATAGCCGCCCGCGCCAGTTTTGGCGTTCCCATCCATATGCACAAAATACGCGCTGACAAGCCGCTGCAAGGCTGGCACCACCTCGTCGATGTTGAAGCGCCCGGGTGTGCGGCGAATGTCTGTGCGTAACTCAAGAAGGTGCGCTGGCTCGGTCAGGTAGCCCACATACGCATGGGCGCTGTCGAATGCAACTGTTTCGGGCAGTTCGGTGGCTTCTTGCACACTGGGTAGCATACTTTCGCTGGCGACAACCTTAATATCGAGCAGCAGCGGCAGCACCAGCGCCAGAAATGCCGGGTTGATCCAGGCTTCGGCGTCTTTTGCATCACGATCCGCAGGCGGCAAGCCGAGAAAGCTAAAGGTGATCGGCTCCTTATCGGGGAAGCGCAAGCGAAACAAACGGTCATCTTCCTCATTGGCAATCAGGCTGGGATGAAGCATCAGGTCGTGCAGCCGCTGAAATATTTCAGGTCGCAGATCATATCGGGCTGTTTCCAGGTCGGGCTGAAGCAGGGTGCGAAGCGTTGTGAAACTTACGCGTTTGAGGCGGTCTTGCATGGCGCGGAGCATGCGCAATGTTTCAGGTGTAAAAAAATAGGTTGGGTAGAAGAATAGATAACGCAGTTTACGCTTTTCAAAATTGCCGCCGCTTTCACGCCCGCGCTTCATCAGTAGCTGGCGCAGCATCATTTCCATGCCACACACCGCACAAATGTTACGAATGGCGTTGCTGCTATGCAACGGCTGTTTGTTGGTATATACCATTGGTGCGAATAAAATAGCTGCTTCTTGCTGTGCCTGCACGGTGTATGGCGATGAACACAACGAGCACACGCGGCTTCCACCACGACCAATCTTGCGCGCGTTGCTATAGCGTCCCAATTCCTGCGCCATGCGCTCACGTAGGTCGCTGGCTTCACCATTGGCGAAACGGAGATGCTCGGTTACATATTGAGCGATATCATACCAACCGCCACCTGAAGCAACCTCAGTGGGCAACTGCCTCGCGATGCCTTCGGCGAGTTCACGAATGAACTCGTTCCACTGCTCAGGCTCTTTTCCAAATGTGCGCTGGCGATACCAGCCAGCCACGTAATACCAGCCATAGGGTACACCGCCCGCCGTGCGGTTACTGTTAATGTGACGCACTTCATCGCGCAAATGCAGCGCACCAAGTTGTTCCAGCAACCAACCTTCGGCATCAAAGGCTGGCGCGTATTCAGTGGCAAGTTTCACCAGAAGCGCGCACACCTCGGCAATACGATCAACCTCGGGTTCGGCGGGCAACTCCATATCAAAAGGTGCCGAAGCCATTTGTTTGGCGCGGATGCTATCGTAACGTTTTTGAGCATCCGATTTATTCATCATACGCTTTTCCGCGAAGCGAGCGATCAGACATGCAAGCTGGGCTGGAGCGAAAAAGAGCAGGTAATAATCGGCATATTTCAACCCTTTCCCATCGCGATTAAATCCTGTGAGATCTCGTTCGAGCTGTATGCGGCCCTGATTCTGAATGCGCGCGACCACCGCTTGGGCCACATCGCTTGGCGATGGTGCGGCCGGTGCATCACCACGAGCAAGATAAACGACACCGGTGGGCGCATACAGCAGTGGCACGCGCATGTTAGGTACAGCATAGGCATCGACGGCAGCGTTATGAATAATATTGGTCAGCACACCGCGCACATCAGCGAGATGATGATAGGTCAGCTGGGCATGTATCTGCCTATCGTCAAATGCTTCCATTTGGCGTTTAATAGCTGGATGCATAACTGCCGCGAGCGGTGTACGGCCAAGATAAGCGAGATAATCGGCCAGGGTGGCGAGCTCGGTCGCTAACAATGTGCCCCGCGAACGATAGCGCAGCCCGGGCAAGGCACTTAGATTGTGCATAACGCCCCACTGCAACTGCGTGTTAGATGCGATGTAGATAAGATCATGGAGCGAGTCGTCGAGCGAACCCAGCGGCGTGAGAAACGAATCAAGCCCTAGCTTTACGCACCACTCGCGAATAATCACTGTGACAGTTTCGAGGTGCACAGCTGGATTCACGGTATGATGCTGAAGGCCATGTGCTTGTAATTGCGCATCGACCTCCGGTAGCTTCAGCCAATCGTGCAAGGTATATCCAGCACAGAACAGGCGATATGTACCCTCGTCGAACTCTTTCCGAAAGCGCCAGACATCCCAATCTTTTAATGTGCAAGCAATACGTGCTGTGGGCAGTAGCCCATTGACAATATGGGCACGCATGGTTTGGTCATCGCCATAGCGCTCTACTTCTTTCGCCGTTTTTCCTTCATTGAGACGGTCGCGCACGAACTGGCCGCCTTTGGCAGCTACGTGCCCCAGAAAATGTGAAAGGCGTGGTGCAACGAATTCGGCATAATCGCGCAATACCACGTCTTGAGGGTCGATCGCTTCTTTCAGCAATAGACTAAACAGCGGCTCGGCAGCAATTTCAACGTTTTTTTGCCCCACAACTGGTTCATTCAGCGTTGCGGCAAGCTCTTCATCGAACGCAATATCTTCTTCTGGGGGAAGCTCGATCGGCTCGCTCATAAGTAGCTCCGTTCTAGCAAAAGATTGCGCCGCCATCGCCGGAAAGCTTGCGGTAGCGCAGGTGGCTATCGAGTAACAGGGCAGCCCGCCCAAACGCAATTGTCCCGCTGCGCGAATCGGCGTCGGCGGCATTGCTGTAGGGCAGCAGTGGAATATTGGCGGTCAGATATAGTTTGCGACTCGCATCCTGCGGCTCGTAATCTGGAATCAGCAGCGCAGCCGTTGCACGGGTAATAAGCTTATCGTTGAGTGTATTCAGAAAAGGTTGTGTACTGCCATCGAGTGTAAAGCCCGGCAGCACCTGTGCCGTATGGTGGCGCTCCGCACCCCAGCGGCTTGCTTCGGGCGTCAGGCGTACGCTGATAAAGGCGCGCTGGTCAAGTAAGCCTTGCCATCGCAAGAAAAAGAGCTGTCGATCCACCCAGGCTGGCCGCACGCTGATGCCTAGGCGCTCGGCTGCTGCCAGAAATGCCTTCTTGGAAAGCAGTTCAAGCTGAACATTCGCGAGCAGCCAGAACAGATCGTAGGACAATACCTCGTCTTCACCTGGCTTGATCACGCCGCACGGAAACGCATTGCCACCGCGAAAAGCCTGAGATTCGAGTACCAGAAGTTCTTCCTTGGAATCACGATACCCCTGCCATTCGTGTAAAGCCTTGCCCATACTAGCGGTTGTCAGCGTCTGGTAACGTTGCTTTAATCGTTCGCGCACAGGAGCGAAAGGAGTACTGACTTGTTTCTTCGACAGCACTGTTAAGACTTTGGCAGCTTGAAAGCGACCCCAAAATCGGGCATAATGTTTGAACTCGGTCGGTACTGGAAATACGCGATCGTTCATTATATCGCCGAGCCGATCACGTTGAATAATATCTCCCGCGTGTAGCTTCACAGGCTGGTTATCTATTTCTTCGGTCAAACGTTCATAAATGAAACGCGGCACAAGTGCAACGGCTTTATACGCCTGAAATGCGTGAAACTGTTTTTGGGCATCAACATAGCCAGCGTGCCGCCCCAAGCGCCCTAGACGCTGCATAAATGTTCCCGCGTTTGTGGATTCGAAAATCAGCAGGTTGATGCGAAAATCGACGCCGACATCGACTGTGGAAGTACCGACCAGGATATCGGCATCGTATGATTTTTTGCGCGTCGAGCGTCCATTCAAGCCGGTATTTGGCTCGACGTGTATATGATCTGGTAACACAGATCGCAAGTTTTCGACAAGGCGCAGGGCGGTTGCTACCGAGTTCACGATGATCGCCGCTTTCGCCCCCTTGCCGTACTGCTCGAACCAGGGCAGTAAAACATCACGCGTGCCATTAACAATCCATTCCTCAGCTCTCGCAGGCGCGAATGTAATCTCGCTTCCACGCAAAATCTCGCGCCACTGCTCACCAGGGTTTGCGCCATGAGCGTACCATCCCGCCCTCTGAGGCTCGATGATATTCAGGCGCGACCCAAAGCCAAGGTTGCGAAGCGGTGCAATCAAACGCTGATCCGGTGTGGCGGACAGAAACAATGTCTTAAAAGGTTTGTGAGTTTGCTCGTACAAAAATAATAATCCCGTCAGAACTGCCGTTATTTGTGCAGCATCGAAGATATGAAACTCATCAAAGGTGAGCTGATCGAAGAGCATTGGCAGCGCACCGGCGATATGTGTAGGTGCACGGCCATACTGCTGGTAGGCAAACTGCGTGATCGCATGGAGCAGATCCGGGTTAGAAAGAACCAACGCATGGTTTTTTAGTTCACGAAGCAACACCTCCCCGCGCGAAAGATGCTCGGCATCATCTAGCAAATCGTCAAGAATTGCCCCAGATATCTGCGTAACATCACGAACTTCGCCGCCCCATTGTGGTAACAACAACTCGCTGCTGCGAAGCTGATCCTGCGCCAATTCGTTGGTTGGAAATAAGGCCAGGATATTGCGCTTGCCTGCGAGTAGTGCAAGCTGCCCCGCCAAACTCTTTCCATCGCCCGTCATCGCCGTATTGATCACTACATCGACATCAGGGTTGAGCAGCGCTTCATAGGTTGCGAGCTGGTGCTGCGAAAGCTGCACTGGTAACACCCTATCGCCGAAAACACGGCTTACATCGCTTTCATTGGCTAGCTTTGAATACACCGGTAGCGTCGTTATCTGCATCGCATCTTCCTCGTGGCACACACAACCGCACGCCGGGCCACAGCGGCCAGCGCATCGTCGTTCTTATCTCGGTGTCATCGGCGAAAAATGTACAATCAGGAATTGGGTAGAAAGGTTAATACCTAGTAAACGCCTAACGTATTATAGTAGATACGTTCGCGGTGTGTATTGCTGGGATAAGCATATCATGCCGCTCGGAACTGGGAGCGTTCACTTAGCTAATTGAGCTAATCGATTAGAAAATAGTAGGCATGCAATTCGGGTACAGTTAGGTTTCGAAAAGATGCATGAGACCCATAGACGCGCCGCGCTTTATTCGTTATACTTTCGATATGGCGCCCGACTGTTTTAGGGCTAATGCTCAGCATAATTGCAATTTCTTTGTTTGCATGGCCTAATGTGGCAAATCTGGCGACGCGTCGTTCTGTAACTGTTAACAGAGAATCAAGCTTTTGGGCTCGGTAAAGGATTTCGATTTGTTCTTCAGTTAAATGAATAGGGTTTTTCATGACTCAGATGCCTTTTCAATATATTTTTTGAGCGTCGGTAAGGCGCTTCAATAGTTTCGCTACTTGCTCCTTACTTTGTTCGATTTCCATAATATGAATTTCACACATTCTAGTTAGATTGAAAAAGGCATGAGCATGTTCTTCAAAAAGCGCCTGCTGACATTCCAAAGAATCGAGCAGATCTATGAGTGATTGAGGGTTGAGGTTATCCATAAGAAGCCTCCTTTTCTTTATTTCCACTGCAATAACCAAGGCCGATTTTCTATAAAAATAATAATATATTCCTTCCTAAATATTTGTCAAGGGGTTAGGTGGAGGAATGGATAAGAATCCCCATGCCTTGAAGCACATAAGCGTCCGCTGATAAACTCAGCGGACGCTCGCAACATCCTCCATGAGGATTGGTGCGCGAATATTACGACTATGTCCACAGCAATATTTCAATCCCTTATAGGGATTTTCCTGTGGACTGCACCACTATAACATATATGGGTAATATCTACAATCTCAAATAACATAACAATCACATGATTAGTCAACATCTCTTCTGTACTTTTGGGGGCGCTCCTCGGCAACGGCAGCTGCCGGACAGCGATTAGGGTGTCATGGACAGATACACTTTTCCGGTCTCCCATTCATCGCTGGTTTCCATGG
>WBZP01001894.1_pt1 | contig 24806 bp, 20 predicted proteins | sample 5204301 | NCBI WGS metagenome assembly WBZP01 (sample SAMN12412401, study PRJNA552823) | activated sludge metagenome | isolation source: activated sludge from nitrification reactor of wastewater treatment plant... | place: USA: Pennsylvania | collected 2017 | reverse complement strand
CGTCGGCATGGGGATGCCGACCTACAAGTTGGTAGTACATTTTTCGGAACTCGCCTTACGCTCGCCACATCCGAGAAACTCACAGGAATTGGTAGAAGGTTATGAAAGAGAAACTGGTCTTGATCGGCAACGGAATGGCGGGGATGCGCACCATCGAGGAACTGCTGCATCTCGCCCCGGAGCTGTACGACATCGTCGTTTTCGGCGCCGAGCCCCATCCCAACTATAACCGCATCCTGCTTTCCCCGGTGCTGGCCGGTGAAAAGCGGTTCGAGGATATCCTGCTCAACAGCCGTGACTGGTATGACCAGCAGGGCATCGAACTCCATAGCGGCGACCCGGTGGTGGAACTGGACCGGCACCGGCGGCGGGTGCGGACTCAATCGGGTCGAGTCGCCCAGTATGACCGCCTGCTGCTGGCGACCGGTTCCATGCCCTTCATGATCCCGGTGCCTGGTATTGATCTGGCGGGAGTGATCGGCTTTCGCGATATCGCCGACGTGGAACTCATGCTGGCCGCCGCCGGCCAAGGCGGTCGGGCGGTGGTCATCGGCGGCGGACTGCTTGGCCTGGAGGCCGCCAATGGTCTACGCAAACAGGGCCTGGAGGTGACCCTGATCCATCTGCTTGACTCGCTGATGGAGCGCCAGCTCGATCCGGCGGCGGCGACCCTGTTGCAGCGCGCCCTCGCCGAGCGGGGCCTGAAATTCCTCATGGGCCGGCAGACCCAGGCCATCCTGGGGGAAGATCGGGTGCGGGCAGTGCGTCTGAGCGACGGCCAGGAGATCCCGGCCGATTTGGTGGTGATGGCGGTGGGTATCCGTCCCAACATCGGGCTGGCCAAGTCGGCGGGGCTCTATTGCGAGCGCGGCATCCTGGTCAACGACACCCTCCAGACCTACGACCCCCGCATCTATGCCGTCGGCGAATGCGTGCAGCATCGCGGGCAGACCTACGGCCTGGTCGCCCCCCTGTTCGAGCAGGCCAAGGTATGCGCCAATCATCTCGCCCAACTCGGTTACAGCCGGTATCAGGGTTCGGTCACCTCCACCAAGCTCAAGGTCACCGGCATCGACGTCTTTTCCGCCGGTAACTTTCAAGGCGGGGAGGGGACCGAGGCCATCCTCTACCAGGACCCGGGTGCCGGGGTCTATAAAAAGCTGGTGTTGCGCAACAATCGCCTCGAGGGCGCCGTCCTCTACGGCGACACCCTGGATGGGGCCTGGTATTTTCAACTCATGCGCGAAGGCACGGATGTGGGGAGCCTGCGCGATCACCTCCTCTTCGGTCAGGCCCATCTGGGCAATGCCGGCCACGGCGGGGAGAAGAGCGCCGTCGCCATGCCGGACAGCGCCCAGGTTTGCGACTGCAACGGCGTCTGCAAGGGCGACATCGTCAAGGCCATCACGACCAAGGGACTCTTCACCCTGGACGAGGTGCGCGCCCATACCAAGGCCTCCGCCTCCTGCGGTTCCTGCACCGGGCTGGTGGAGCAAATCCTCGCCAGCACCCTGGGCTCGGACTACTCGGCCCCGGAGATCAAACCCCTGTGCGGCTGCACCGACTACACCCATGAGCAGGTCCGAGCGACCATCCGGGAACGGCATCTCACCAGCCTGGAGCAGGTATTCGCTCACTGTGAGTGGCGACAGCCGGACGGCTGCCAGAGTTGTCGCCCGGCGATCAACTACTATCTGCTCGCCGCCTGGCCCGGTGAGGCGGTGGACGACTCCCGCTCACGCTTCATCAACGAACGGGTCCATGCCAATATCCAGAAGGATGGTACCTACTCGGTGGTGCCCAGGATCTTCGGCGGTGAGACCACCCCGGCCCAACTCAAGGCCATCGCCGAGGTGGCGGTGAAGTTCGCCGTACCCACGGTGAAGATCACCGGCGGGCAGCGTATCGACCTGCTCGGCGTTACCAAAGAGCAATTGCCCGCCATCTGGGGCGACCTCTCCGCCGCCGGCTTTGTCTCCGGGCACGCTTACGGCAAGGCCATGCGCACGGTCAAGACCTGTGTCGGTTCCCAATGGTGCCGCTTCGGCGTGCAGGACTCCACCCGACTGGGCATCGAACTGGAAGAACTGACCTGGGGCTCCTGGACCCCGCACAAGTTCAAAATGGCGGTCTCCGGCTGTCCGCGCAATTGCGCCGAGGCCAGCATCAAGGATTTCGGCGTGGTCGGCATCGATTCCGGCTGGGAACTGCACATCGGCGGCAACGGCGGGGTCAAGGTGCGGGCCACGGATGTATTGTGCCGGGTGAAGACGGCGGCAGAGGCGAAGGACTATTGCGCCGCCTTCCTGCAACTCTATCGGGAAGAGGCGCGTTACCTGGAACGTACCGCCCCCTGGGTCGAACGGGTGGGGCTGGGGTATATCAAACGCCGCCTGCTCGATGACGGCGCCGGTTGCCAGGCCCTCAAGGAGCGCTTTCTCGCCTCCCAGCGCCTGGCCCAGGTGGATCCCTGGAAGGAACGGGCCGATGGTGGCGATGCCGGGGAATTCAGGCCGCTCAAGCGGCTCGGGCGTGCGTCCGGACAGCCATAGGTTGGGCAACAGCCAAGCCTTGCCCAACCATCCTAGAATGTTGGGCTTCACGATGTTCAGCCCGACCTACCAAGATTTTTGTTCAGAGGAGTGGCAATCATGCCGCAACAAGTGACCGAAACCGATCCCTGGCTGGCCTTAGGCCGACTGGAGGAGATCCCGCCGCGCGGCGCCCGGCGGGTGGAGATCGAAGGCGAGTCGATCGCGGTCTTTCGCACCGCCGACGACCGGGTCTTCGCCCTGCGCAATCGCTGTCCCCACAAGGGCGGTCCCCTGTCCGAAGGTATCGTTTTCGGCCATCTGGTCGCCTGCCCGCTGCATAACTGGCGCATCGATCTGGAGAGCGGCGAGGCGGTGGCCCCCGACCAGGGCTGTACCCGCACCTATCCGGTGCGGGTCGAGGACGGGGTCATCTATCTGTCGCGGCCCTGACGGATCGTCGACGCCATGATCACCCGCACCACCTGTCCCTATTGCGGTGTCGGTTGCGGCCTCGAGGTCGATCGCTCTCCGGAAGGGGAGATCAGCCTGCGCGGCGATACCGCCCATCCCGCCAACCTGGGCCGACTCTGTTCCAAGGGCGCCGCCCTGGGCGAGACCCTGGGCCTGGAAGAACGGCTGCTGTATCCAGAGATCCAGGGCCGACGGGTGGACTGGGATACCGCCCTGGATCGGGTGGCTGATGGATTTCGCCGTATTCGCGACCAGCATGGACCCGGGGCACTGGCCTTCTATGTCTCCGGGCAGTTGCTGACCGAGGACTACTATGTCGCCAACAAGCTGATGAAGGGCTTCCTCGGCGGCGCCAACATCGACACCAACTCCCGTCTCTGCATGGCCTCGAGTGTCGCCGGCTACAAACGCGCCCTCGGCGCCGACGCCGTGCCCTGTTGCTACGCGGACCTGGAACTGGCGGATCTGGTGGTGTTGATCGGGTCCAATGCCGCCTGGTGTCACCCGGTGCTCTTTCAACGCCTGCGGGCGGCCAAGGAAGCCCGACCGGAGCTGCGACTGGTGGTGGTGGATCCCCGTCGTACCCCCACCTGCGACATCGCCGACCTCCACCTGCCCCTGGCCCCGGGAACGGACACCACCCTGTTCAATGGCCTGCTGCGCTATCTCGCCCAAGCCCAACGGCTGAATACCCAGTTCATCGCCCATCATACCCAGGGGTTCGACGCCGCCCTCGCCGCGGCGACCCAGGGCGTCGATCCGATAGCGGACACCGCCAGGCGCTGTGGCCTGCCGGAGGCCGGGGTCGGGCAGTTCTTTCGCTGGTTCGCCGCCACCGAACGCACCCTCAGCCTCTTCTCCCAGGGGGTGAACCAGTGGTCCTTCGGCACCGACAAGGTCAACGCCATCATCAATGTCCACCTGGCCACGGGGCGCATCGGTCGCCCCGGCATGGGCCCATTCAGTCTCACCGGCCAGCCCAACGCCATGGGCGGGCGCGAAGTGGGCGGGCTCGCCAATCAGCTCGCCGCCCACATGGAGTTCGACGCCACCGCGCTGGATCGGGTGCAACGTTTCTGGCAGGCGGAACGACTGGCGAGCGCGCCCGGTCTCAAGGCGGTGGATCTCTTTAACGCCGTCGGTGAAGGACGGATCAAGGCCATCTGGATCATGGCGACCAATCCCCTGGTGAGTCTGCCCGACGCGGATCGGGTGCGGGAGGCGTTGCGAGGTTGCGAATTGGTGGTGGTCTCGGATGTAGTCCGCCACACCGATACCACCAGCCTGGCCCATATCCTTCTACCAGCCGCCGCCTGGGGTGAAAAGGACGGCACCGTCACCAACTCGGAACGCCGTATCTCCCGCCAGCGCGCCTTTCTCCCCCTCCCCGGGGAGGCGCGACCGGACTGGTGGATCCTGTCCCAGGTGGCGCGACGCCTGGGCTGGGGCGAGGCCTTCGCCTACGGTTCAGCCGCGGAGATCTTCCGCGAACACGCCGCCCTCTCGGCCTTCGAGAACGAGGGTCGCCGCGACTTCGATCTCGGTGGTCTGGCCGAGCTGGACGACCAGGGGTATGACCGCCTGGAGCCGGTGCAATGGCCGGTGCCGAAGGGAAGCAGCTCGGGTCTGGAGCGACTCTTCGCCGATGGTCGATTCTTTACCCCGAGCGGCCGCGCCGGCTTTGTTCCTATTCCCGACCAGTCTCCGGCCAATCCCACCAATCAAGCCTATCCCTGGGTGCTCAACAGCGGTCGGGTGCGGGATCATTGGCACACCCTGACCCGCACCGGGATGAGTGCCCGGCTCGGCGCCCATAGCCCGGAACCCCTGGTGGAGATCCATCCCCTGGAGGCCGCCGCTCAGGGGTTGAAAGAGGGCGGCTTCGCCCGGCTAGACAGCGATTACGGGACACTGCTGGCCCGGGTCCGTTTGAGCGAGGGGCAGCGACCTGGGAGTCTTTTCGTCCCCATGCACTGGTCGGAGACCTGGGCGCGCTCGGCCAAGGTCGGCGCCCTCATCAACCCCGCCCTCGACCCCGTCTCCGGTCAGCCGGAATTCAAGCACACCCCGGTGAGCCTCCGGCCCTGGTCGCCGCGCTGGCAGGGGTTTCTCCTCAGCCTGGAGCCGCTGGATCTCACGGCCATCGAGGCCGGGTACCTGGTGCGCGTTCGGGGTGAAGGCTTCTGGCGCTACGAGCTGGCCGGCGACAAGGGCAGCGGGGACTGGTCCCGCTGGGCCAGGGATCGACTGGGCGAGACAGGCGACTGGCTCGACTACCTCGATCCGGCCCAAGGCCGTTATCGGGGCGCCCGTCTGCTGGCGGGTCGCCTGGTCGCCTGCCTCTTCGTCACCGGGGGCGACAAGCTACCCTCCCGGGATTGGCTCGGTAGCCTGATGAACAGCCCCGGCCTGAGCCTCAAGGACCGCGCCGCCCTGCTTGTCGGCCAACCCGGCGAGGCTCAGGGCGAGACTGGCGCCCGCATCTGCGCCTGTTTCAATGTCAACGCCGACCGCCTCATCCGCGCCATCAGGGAGCAGGGCCTGGTCACCACCGAGGCCATCGGCCAGGCCCTCGGCGCCGGCACCAATTGCGGTTCCTGTCTGCCCGAGATTCGCGGCCTGATCGCCGCCAATAGCTGATGTTGTTCTCCATGGTTCAACCGGACGCGACTGGCGCCAGCGGGCCGGGACTGAGTCCGCTTCTCCTTGGATAACAGTATCTCCCTGGCTGTTCTCCTATAGAGAACAATGCCTTTCAAAATAGCGCATTGTTCTCGCAAATGGAACGAAATAAGGCCATTTTCAATCGAGGCCCGGAATCGTCGAAGGCGAATAGCCATCTCTCTTGGATCTTTCTCTCATCAATGATGGAGGCGGGAGCGGCGCCCGCGCCTCACCGCTCGGAGGCAAAGGATCGATTCGGACAGGATAGGCGACAGAGATTTCCCTGATCGTCAGGACAAGGCTCTCAGTCCGGATTGGTCGGCGGAAATCCCACCTCGACCAGCAGGCCGCCTTCCGGGCGGTCCAGCAGTCTTACCTTGGCGCCGTGCAGCTCGGCGATGCGGCGGACGATGGACAGGCCCAGACCGGAACCCTTGGATTGGGTGTCGGCCAGGCGGTGGAAGCGTAGAAACACCTCATCGTGTTGGCTCTGGGCGATGCCATGGCCGTGATCGCCGACAATCAGCCGGAGGCCAGAGGTCGCGGTGACCACTTCCACGCTCACCTCCTCGCCGTTCGGGCTGTAGCGAATCGCATTGTCGAGCAGGTTGCGGATGAGGATGCCGAGGTGCCCCGGGTCGCCCTGCACCTCGCCGTCCTTGGCGCCATGCACGCGGATGAGGACGGATCGCTTCTGGGCCAGGCGTTCCAGGTCCCGGGCCACGCTGCGGGCGGTTCGATAGAGATTGACGGGCTCCCGGCTGGGCAGGGTCTTGGCGACATCCAGCCGGGACAGGGTCAACAACTGCTCCACCAGATGGCCGGCCTGGTCGACCCCGGCGATGATCTGGTCGAGGGCCTTGCGTCGTATCTCGTCGTCCGTCGTCCGCAACGCCACCTGGGCCTGCACCCGCAGCCCGGCCAGGGGGGTGCGCAACTCGTGGGCGGCATCCCCGGTGAAGGCCCGTTCGCCCTCGATAGCCTTGTCGAGTCGCTGCAGCAGGGCATTGAGCGCCCCCACCAGCGGGGTCACTTCCAGGGGAACCTGGGAAAAGTAGAGCGGGGTGAGGTCTTGGGGGTCCCGCCGCTTGATCTCTCTCACCAGTCGCAGCAGGGGTTGCAGACCGCGACTGAGGGCGAACCAGACGATCAGGACCAGGGGCGGGACGCTCAGGAACACCGGGAAGATCAGGCTTTGGGCCAGATAACAGGCGAGTTCCTCCCGGATCTCATACTGTTCCCCGGCATGGAGTTGCAGGTTCAAACCCGGATCGGCGAGATTGAAGACCCGCCATTGCTGGCCGTCGATCAGGGTTTCCGCGAAACCCGAGGTATTCTGTGACAGCTGTTCCTGGGGGGCGGTTTCCGAGGCGAGAATGAAGCCAGTCCCGGGCATGAAGACCTGATAGGCGATAATCCGCTCGTAGAAACCCGGACGATCTTCCTCCTCTTCGGTGACCATGGCATGGGCGGTCGGGCGATACCCGGGTTCCAGCGCCGGAAGCCTTTCCTGTAGCTGGGATAACTCGCCGCGTTCCGCGCTGAGCTTCACCATGGCCATGAGGAAGCGGGCGGATTGGGCCAGATGGCCGTCGAAGACCTCGTTCACCTCGTGCAGGGCGTTTTGGTAGACGAACAGACCCATGATCACCCATACCGCCAGGGTGGCCAGGACCAGCCAGAGCATGAGTCGACGCTTCAGAGACACGGTCGCACCTATTCGATCTTGTAGCCCAGGCCGCGCACCGTCTTCAGCGGCAGGTCCGGGAGTTTTTTGCGCAGATTGTGGATGTGCACCTCCAGGGTGTTGCTTTCGACCTCGCCTTCCCAGCCGTAGAGCGAATCCATCAGCCGCCGTCGCGTCACCACCCGTCCGAAAGAGCCCATCAGGGTCTGCAACAGGGAAAATTCCCTGGGAGCCAGCTCTACCGCCTCGCCCTGGGAGGTGACAAGCCGGGCCGCGGGGTCGAGGACGATATCGCCGCACCTCAACACCCGCTCCGCCGGGCCCAGCGCCCGCCGCTGCAAGGCGCGCAGACGGGCGGCGAGTTCATCCAGATCGAAGGGCTTGACCAGGTAATCGTCGGCGCCGGCATCCAGCCCGGTGACGCGCTCCCTGACCCCGTCGCGGGCGGTCAGGATCAACACCGGCACCCGTTCGCCGCGCTCGCGGAGTTCGGCCAGCACCTCGAGCCCGGATTTCTTCGGCAAACCCAGATCGAGGATGACGACGTCGAATTGGTCACTCTGGAAGGCCGCCTGGGCGGCACAGCCGTCGCGTACCCAATCCACGGTCCAGCCCGCATGGGCGAGACCATATTTCACCCCATCGCCGACCAGTTCGTCGTCTTCCACCAGCAAAACCCGCATCGAGCGCCCTCAGTATCGGTCTGTCATTGGCCTATTCTACTCGCGCCATCCTCCACGACGGACGACTCCCCTTCGCGGTCCTGTTTTGCGAAGTATTCCCGTTTGATCTTAAGGTTTCCTTAAGCTTGGCGGCTTAGACTCCCGTCGCGGTAATGCCCGGTTGAAACGACGGATTCCCCGCACGAGTGGAGTGGACTGAACGAGGTTGCCGGCATCGCCCCGGAGGATGGGTCGAAGCACAGAGCTTCGCGCCACATCCGCCATGCGTTAACCCTAGAGAGGAACCGACAGCTGATGAACCGCCGAACTTCTATCCCCATCGGGATGGCTTGGTTGGTAGGCGCTACCCTGGCCTGGCCCAGCCTGAGTCAAGCCGCGACCTGTACCATTTCACCGCAGAATCCGAGCATCAACAGGGGACAGAGTGTCACCTGGACCCGCACCTATTCCGGTTTTTCGGGAACACCCAGCCATCGCTGGACCTTCCAGGGCGGGAATCCGAGTTCGAGTACCAGTTCCAGCCGCACCGTCAGTTATGCGAACGCCGGTACCTTCACCACCAGCCTGAGGCTTACCCGTGGCAGTACCGTCGCCAACTGTTCCACCACGGTCAACGTTCGCGTCCCGGATACCCAGGCGCCGACCGCGCCAAGCAATCTTTCGGCTTCTCCGGTAAGTTCCACCCAGATCAATCTGACCTGGTCGGCCTCGACCGACAACGTCGGCGTCACCGGTTATCGCCTGGAGCGCTGCACCGGCGCCTCTTGTACGAATTTTGCCCAGATCGCCACCCCCACCACGACCAGCTACGGCAACACCGGGCTGACCGCCAATACCAGTTATCGCTATCGGGTGCGGGCGACGGACGCGGCGGGAAATCTCAGCCTTTACTCCGGCATCGCCAATGCCGCTACCCCAGGGGCGACGCCCAATATCTCCATCAACTCCACCAGTCAGGATTCCCTGGCTGAGATCACCACGACGGTACCCCAACAGCCCCAGGTGGCCAACACCAACTACAGCGTGCTGGCGATCAACGACCTGGGTATGCACTGCGGTGATCTCGACACCCGTATCGCCAGCATCCTGCCGCCTTTCCAGGTGTTGCTCGCTCAGGTGATCCAGAAGGGGGCCGAGCCGGTCCTGAATCCGGCTGGTGTGAGCCTCTATTATTCGGCGGCGGCCAACCCGAACGACCCCGTTCTGGGGCAGAACCTGTTCGAGGGGATGAAGGTCGACGGCAGTACCTACAAGACCAACTTCTGGGACACGGTTGACAAAGGGGCCTACGACCCCTTCTATCCGGCCTTCAATCCCTTTGTCCCGGCCCAGACCCTGACCCCCCTCGCCGGTCCCCCCTTCAATGTCGGGCCGGACGTCGGCCTGCCGGTGCCCAATGTCGAGGATCTCTATATCGGCCCGGACGGTATCCTGAAGAATGGCGACGAGAGCTTGACGGCGGTGCTGCATGCCATGCCGGGGATTTCCAATCCCTATATCGCCAACAGCCCGCGGCTGGTTCAGGAGCATTATCTCGACAAGCCTTTCTTCGTGAACTTCCCCTTCGGCTATGTCGCCAACGATGTCGACTGGTATGAGGGCGCCGGTGTTCCCTTCGCCGCCTTCGACGATTATGGCCGCGAGAATCCCTATCCCCTGGTGCGGGTGCAGGCCAAGAATGCCGCTGGTAGTGTGTTGACCACGGTCGATACCGTGCTGCCGATCTCCGGTGAGGCGAGCTGCACCAACTGCCATTCGGATCCGGCCGATGTGTCGGGGAGCCGCAGCTCTGTACCGACCACCACCCTGAGAAATGCCGGTCTGCCGGTCGCCATCAGCCTGGATGACCCCGACACCAACATGCCGCAGAAGGTCAGCGTCGAGTACGCGGCCGACATCAATGTGCTGCGTCTCCATGACCTCAAACATGGAGCCAGGTATGTGAGCACCGCCTGCGACAATGTCCCGGCGGGGGAGAACTGCCTCGGCACCGCGGCGGACCCCTGCACCATCAATGCCGCCAACCCGAACGGCACCCCGAGCTGCCTGACCAACAAGGCCCTGGTGCAGAACAAGCCGGTGGTGTGCCAGGTTTGTCATTACACCCCGGCCCTGGACCTGGCCCAGCTCGGTCCCATGGCGGGGGCTCCCGGCACCCTCGCCAATGGTCGCAATCAGTTGGCCCATCAGAGCAATTCCCGGGTGATGCACCACCATCACGGCGGCTTGCCCGGCAATCTGTTCCCGGCCATCCCGGCCCCGATTCAGGACGCCACTGGTCTCATCACCAACCAGGTGGCGCGCCTGACGGCCCTGGACAACTCCTGCTACCAGTGTCATCCCGGCAAGAACACCAAGTGCCTGCGCGGTGCCATGTTCAACGGCGGCATGCTCTGTAGCGATTGTCACGGCAACATGGCCCAGGTCGGCGACGACTTCTCCAAGAACGTCTCGCCCACCAGCCCGGGGGCCTTCCTGCTGGCGAAGGACTTCTACACCAATCCCAACACCCCGCGGGTGCCCTGGGCCAATGAGCCCGGCTGCGGTTCCTGCCACACCGGCGACAGCCTCAGCAACCTGGCCGGGACCACGGGGACCCTGGTCAACACCAAGGACGCCAAGGGCAATACCGACGGCATCCGCCTGCGCCAAGCCTTCAGGACCGGCGATGCCAAGGCCACACCCATAGTTCCGACCAACAAGAAGTTTGCCGAGCCTCTGGTCCCGGCCAGCTTCAATGGTTCCGTCAACCCGGGCGCCGGCAATCCCAAGCTGTATCGGGTCAGCAGCGGCCATGGTGGGGTGATGTGTGAGGGTTGTCATGGCGCCACCCATGCGGAATGGCCGAACGCCAGCCCGACCGCCAACGATAATGTCACCGCCAACCAATTGCAGGGCCATACCGGGACCATCGTGGAATGCACCACCTGCCATGGTACCGCCATGAACAGCCAGAATACCCTCGGCGGGCCCCATGGCATGCACCCGGTGGGTGCGAATACCAACTTCGCCGATGGCGGTCATGAGGACATGGTGAGCGGCAACAATTGTGTCGTCTGCCATGGGCCGAATGCCACCGAAAACGGGCGTAAACAAAACACTGGCACGGTGTTGTCGCTGGCCAAGGCCGACCGCAACTTCAGCGGTCTCGAGGACGGAGGACAGGTTCTCAAAGGCCAGCCCGTGGGTTGTTCGACCTGTCACAAGTAATAGGCGTTTTGTAGCCGAGGCGGCCAGGATGCCGCCCGGGACCCATGGCCCCGCCGGGCAATCCGAGCGGGGCTTTTTTCTTTTTGATTGGCAGGTTATTTCAGCGAGAAAGAGGGGTGTCGTCATTCCGGCCGGGAAGCCGGAATCCAGCGCCATGGAGGGCACCCTCGATGGCATCAAAGTTTATTTAGAACACGAAAACGTTGTTATTTTTTTATGGATGAAGCCGTTTTGGCTTCAGACCCGGGGGCTTGGGGTCTGGAAGACCCGGTGCAAGCAAGAAGGAGACAAAGCTGCCGGACCCCTGGAGCCGCCCCATGACCGCCGTCCACTTCCATCGGCCTTCTATAATGCTCGATGAAGCAGAGCGTTCTACCGATCATCCAGAGGAGTTTTCCCCATGAGTGTTCCAGCCGCCAAGCTCATAATGACCCCCGAGGAATACCTCGCCTGGGAGGCGGAGCAACCCGAAAAACACGAATACCTGGCCGGGGAGGTGTATTCCGTCTACGCCATGACCGGGGCGCGCAACGCCCATGTCACCGTAGCCTTGAATATCGCCACCCTGCTCAAGACGCATCTGCGCGGCACCCCTTGTCGGGCCTATATCTCGGACATGAAGGTCGAGGTGGAGGCGGCCTCGGTTTACTTCTATCCGGATGTCTTTGTCACCTGCGATCCCCGTGATCTCGCCGCGGACTATGTCATGCACCACCCTCGGGTGATCATCGAGGTGCTCTCCCCGAGCACCGCCGCCTTCGACCTCGGCGAGAAATTCGCCATCTATCGCCTCATCGACAGTCTGCGGGAATATGTGGTGGTGGACCCGGAACGACGCCGCTTGGATGTGTATCACCGGGCCGACAGCGGGGATTGGCTGTTGCTGGCCGGCTCCCTGCCTGCCGGGCAATGGGTCCTGCCCAGCCTGGAGTTCAGTACGCCCTTGGAAGCGGTGTTCGAGGATGTCGCCCCAGCGAGCTGAACCTTGAGGCGCGGTTGAGGAACCAAATCCCAGTCTCCCAATTCAGCTCCAATAGGGGTTTCTGCTCGGCTCTAGCCCAACCCGGCGCTGGCGAACCCCGGCAACAACCTGTTTAAGGCGATTTCTGTCAAAAGAAATACCAGCTTGCTCGGTATTGACGTTGTCGGTTTCCGGGCATCGGCCCCTGATACGCAAAGCCGTTCTCTTTGAGAGAACAATAACAGCGATATGGACAGCATTGTTCTCGGATAAGCAGCATCAAATCGCCAGTCCCCGCCCCTTGACGAAAAGCCGGGCGGATTGAATGATCAGCCATCACCAGTCTCAGGGGGCGAATGCACAGTTCGCTGAATACCATGTCACAAGCCTCGTCTATTCCTTCCTTTGAACACTGTCTGGAAACCGCGGGAGCTGATATCACCGCGGTGATCGAACACTGGTATCAGACCATGAGGGAACAACCGAGGATCGCCCGGGGATTCCAGGATATCTTTGGGGTCGAGGCGACACCGGCCAACCTGGGCCTGAAGCTTCTGGAGCGCATCGGCTATCTGCAGGAGGTCAGATATAGCTACATAGACCCAGGGGCTCGGAGCCATCCCTTATACGAGTCCTTCGTGGGGTATCTCAACGACAACCTCAGGGTGGCGAGGAACATCATCCGCGAAATCACCCAATACTTCAGATACTGTCGCACCCTGGCCGCCATGGTGAACATGGAGGAGGTCAAGGTCCTTGACAGGGACTGGCGCTATTGCGAAACCGGCGGTCTGAGCAGCATTTCGACCTTCCTTCGGTCCCGGGGATTCGCGGTCAGCGAGACCAGCGGGGATCTCAGATTTTCCATCGATATGGAGACGGCGGCGGTCGATGCGGTGTTTTCATTCGAGGTCCTGGAACATATCAAGGATCGGACCGAGACGAGCATCGAGGAGATTTGCCTTTTTACCGGCAGCGGCGCCAGGCGATACGCGGAAGAGATCCACCGCATTCTCAAGCCTGGTGGGCTGCTCGTTTTGACCACGCCGAATGCCTGCTCGAAGAAGTGTCTGCTCAATCTGCTGGAGTACCAGGCGCCGATGCTCTACCGACCCCATGTGCGGGAATATACCAGGGACGAGATCCTGGATATCTTCAGCGGCTTTCGCTTGTTGACCCACGAAACCCAGGATGCCTACTTTCTGGTCGAGGGCGGCGTCAGTGAGGTAGAGGATCTGCTCGAACCGCTACTGCGTCGATTCGGCGCCGAAGGGCGTGGCGACGATCATTTCTTTCTGTTCCAAAAGGGCTAGAGGCTCGGCGATGCCAGCCTCGAAAGGGCCGATGCCACATCGCCATGATTTGTTGGTCTTCGCCAGGCCTGACAAGCGATGATTTGGCTGTAGCGAATGGGACCGCGCCCGCCTAGAGAAGCCAGGCTCGATTCTGGTGTATGAGGGAGAGCTGAAAGAGCTTGGAAAGCGGCGCACCGTTGCTGAACATCGCGGTTGTCAAAACCGGAGACAGGCATAGGTTGGGTTGACACCCTCAACCCAAGATTTCAAACGACACCGGCAGGCGCTCCATTTCGACGGACGCCTCGGTATTTCTACCCGCCACATCTCTCTGGGTCGCCGCCGAGTGGGCGGAATCAGGGTGGGGAGATCATGGCGTCCGGAATGATGTGATCCAGCAAATCCCCGGCGGCGGTCTCGGGGATGGCCCAGTCGCAGACTCTGTGACCCTCGGCGCGTAACTTGTCGCTGGAACCATGGCGGAGCGGGTGCCATTTGGGCAGGGGTTTGCCTTCGGCCAGGAGGCGGTAGGCGCAGGTGGTTGGCAGCCAATAGGGATCGGTCAGGAGTTCAGGGGTAACCGTCGCGCATTGGGGGACCAAGCGGGTACGTTCGTCGTACCGGCGGCAGTGGCAGCGGCGAAGATCCAACAGCCGACAGGCCACATTGGTGTAATACAGGGTACCCGTATCCGCGTCTTCGAGCTTGTGAAGACAGCATTTTCCACAGCGATCGCAGAGGGCCTCCCACATGGCCATGGTCATTTGTGAGAGAGGAATCTTTTTCCAGAAGGCTTTGGGGAGCTGGGATGAGGGAGAATCCAGGGGTTTCATGCGGCGATGTGGAGGGGGTGTTGGGTGAAAGATCGGTTCAGTCCAATAGATTATTCACATGGATGTCTGGGGAGCGGATAGGCGGTAACCTGGGTATAAGGTGCTTGCAGTGATTTTGGCCGGTCTCCATAACTAATTGAATAGTAAGCTCTCGTCAAATTGTCGCGGAATTGGTCAGGGTCTCGGCGGAGCAGTAAAGACGCGCTCTCCGGGCCGTTATCAAAAAATTATTCCCAGGGTTATCCACAGAAACGGTGCATAACTAGGAGGCGATGATAGCCTCTGGGTCGGTCTCCCGCGATAGGCGGGATCAAGCGGCCTTAACACCTATCAGTCTGCGTCCCCCCTTGATAAAGGGGGGGGGGCGAGGCTCCAGGAACCCTCTTTCCCCAAGAGTGATGGGTGGTAACTCTGGTGAGCGGTTGTTGTCCACGTGACAGCGACCAGCTAGTATCTGAACCACATCAAGGACATCAAAGGAAGATTGCAGAGATGAACCAGCTTGGGATAGGACACAGCGATGCGCCTCTCCCTTCCACCACGAATACGATCCTCGTCCGCTCCAAATGGCTTGACACCAGGCGCGCTCTCATCCGCCGCAAACATTCCAGCCTCCGCACCGAACAGGCCTGCCAGGAGTGGGATCGTTCAGACCCAAGGATTCGGCCTCCGGGTCGGATATGGGGAGACGGAACGACAAGGCTTGGTCAAGGTGGCGGGTGGCCTCTGGCCATCCCGGTATCAGGTTTGGGAAATACCCTACGGGGAGGTGGTCAAGCTCGGGCTGGAAGCGAGGGTGGTTGGAAATGTTTTTCAGCCCCACGAGGATAAGGCATGGAGTAGCCAGTAGTCGCCGATGGGTACCTACATCTAGGAACTTGTTCCTAGATGTAGGAACTTTTGCTGAACCGACCTTGTCGGCCATTACATGTTATGCATCAATACGCTGAGGGTTAAGCCAACATGGAAATTGTTATCCTAATTGCCATAGGGCTTATTATTTTCTTCCTCGCGAAAGGAACGACCAAGAAACGTCCTGATCCTTACAAGGATGATCGGGCAACTCATAAATCGAGAACGCAATTCAAGAGCGAACGAGCATCAACTAGACCTCAATCAAAAGAACCATACTCAACGATTCGATTTAGATATCGCGACAGGGAAGGTAACGAAACAGAACGAACGGTAGATGTCGTAACTGGAAAGCGCGGAGAAACTTTTAGGGCCTTCTGCCACCTTCGCAAGGAAGAGCGGACCTTCTTCTTTAACAGAATCGTCGGCTTTGAGGTTATCGATGTGGTCAGCGGAGAAACGCTAACTCCCATGGAATGGAGATATCGGTTGCAGGGCACCAAGGTTGCGTTGTCGGAACTTGAAAGAGAACGCGAAACAATGCGAGCCCTGAATGATCAAAATGCATAACAATGCCATAAACTCGGACCCCAAAAAGTGCCGTAGGTGCGATTAGCGTAGCGTAATCGCACGCATGAAAGCTCCATTCCTCCGATTACGCTGTCGCTAATCGGAGCTACGCGGGCTCCCGCATTCGGCGCAATACGGCTTACCTCTATTGCATCCTACTCTGCTCGTTGCGCAGTATGGTGGTCATGAAATGTCGGGCAACGCCGCGCTTTTCCCAACTCACCATAACTTGCCGCGCTTCATCCTCCCGCCTTCTGATAGACCTTGCGCTGAAACAGATCCGTCCGTCGGCTCACCACCCGGTCGATGAAGAGCAACCCGTCCAGGTGATCCACTTCGTGTTGTACCGCCCGGGCCTCGAATCCCTGCATCTCGAATTCGAGCGGCGCGCCATGGGGGTCCTGGGCCTTGAGTTTGATCCGCTCGGCGCGGATGACGTTACCGGTGTAATGGGGCACCGAGAGGCAACCCTCCCGGCCCAGTTCGAAGCCCTCCCAGTGGGTGATCTCGGGATTGATCAGCACCAGATGGCCGTGATTGGGGATTTTCGGCTTGCTGCTGAGATCGATGATGAGGAGGCGTTGCAGGCGCCCAACCTGGGTGGCGGCGATGCCGATCGCGGCCGGGCCGGCGCGACGGGTCTCTTCGAGGTCGGCGATAAAGGCGCGCAATTCATCATCGAACACCTCGACGGGGGCCGCTTCCTGTTTGAGCAGGGGATGGGGCAGGGTGAGTATTTCCAGAACAGCCATGGGCGGGTCAGCCAATGAAGGTTTCGATGGGGGAGACGTCCACCTGGATATCGGTGTCCTTGGCCGCGTCCACCGCCGCTTGCAGCGCTTCCACCGTGGCCTCGGCAAAGCCCTGGATACACATGATGTAGATGGGCCGTTCCGGGGTGCCGGCCACGTCCGAATCCAGTTCGAGGATGTTGAACCCCTGTTGAGCCAGGGCGCCGGTCACCTTGGCGACGATCCCGGCCCGATCCGCCCCATTCACCCGCACCTGGATATTGGGCACCAGGTGTCGATGCAGCCCGCCATGGATGGGAAAGACATGGAACCTGAGGCCCAACGCCTGGGCGACGGGTTCGATCAGTGGCCTGAGTACCTCCTTACCGCCCGTCCCCTGCACCATCATCATGATGCTGAAGTTGCCTCCCAGCCGCATCATCGAGGCTTCCCCCAGATTCCAACCGTGGCGGTAAAGAACATCCGTCACCTGGGCCACGATGCCGGGTTTGTCCTCCCCGACCAGGGCCAACATATTCCACGCACTCATAGCTTCACCTCGTTGTTTTGTCATCAATCCACTAACCAGATCAGGGACGCCATGCGTCCGGTGCGGCCATCCCGGCGATAGGAATAAAAACGTTCCGGATCACTGAAGGTGCAATAGCCACCACCGCTGATCTGCTCCACCCCCCGGGCCAGCAGGCGTCGCCGGGCCAAGCCGTAGAGATCGGCCTGCCAGCGGTCTGCTGTGGCTTGGCGAAATCCGGCCATCGCCCCCGGATCTTCGGCGACAAAAGCCGCCACCACCTCGTCGCCGACCTCGAAGGCTTGTGGAGCGATGGCCGGCCCGAGCCAGGCGAGGAGTTCTCCGGGGGGTAACGCCAAGCGCTCCAGGGTGGTTTCCAGCACCCCCGCCGCGAGTCCCCGCCAACCGGCATGGGCCGCAGCCACCCGGGTACCGCTCCGGTCACAGAAGAGCACCGGCAGGCAGTCGGCGGTGAGGACGGTGCAGATTTCCCCAGGGGTCGAGGCTATCGCCGCATCCGCCTGGCAACCCGGCTTGGCCAGCCGGGCGTCCGCCACCTCGCAGCCATGGACCTGGGTCAGCCACAAGGGCTCCGCGGGTAACCCCAGTTCTGCGGTCAGCCGGTTCCGGTTGGCGGCCACGGCGGCGGGATCGTCCCCTACATGGCTCGCCAGATTCAGTCCTGCGTAAGGCGGATGGCTGCATCCCCCCTGCCGGGTGGTGGTCAATGCCCGCACCCGGGCGGGGGCCGGCCAGTCCGGTTCGATCCAGTTCAACCTATGAACGCCATCCTGTACCGACATCTATTCCCCCGCTTCAAGATCCAACCGCAATTGCTGGCGCAAGTCTGCCATATCCGGTGGCATCTCGGCCTGCCAACTCAGACGTTCCCCCGAACTGGGATGGGTCAGTTCCAGTCGCCAGGCATGAAGGGCCTGGCGCTGGAAGCGGCGCAACGTCTGGACCAAGGCGGGTGTGGCCTGTGCTGGTAGCCGCAGACGCCCGCCATACACCGGATCGCCAAGCAGAGGCAAACCGATATGGGCCATGTGGACCCGGATCTGGTGGGTACGCCCGGTTTCCAGGCGCACCTGCAAGAGGCTGTGACCCCGGTATCGCTCCAGCACCCGATAGTGGGTGAGGGCCGGACGCCCAGCTTCGACCACGGCCATCCGGGTACGGAGTCTCGGGTGACGGCCGATGGGGGCCTCGATCTGTCCGCCCGCGGTGGGTAGGCCGACCACTATGGCCAGATATTCCCGTTGCACCCGCCGGGCCTGGAGTTCCTCCACCAGAAAGCCATGGGCTTTGAGACTACGCGCCACCACCATGAGGCCGGAGGTTTCCTTGTCCAGGCGATGGACGATCCCTCCCCGGGGCAAGCGGGCCAGATCCGGATCCTGGTACAAGAGGGCGTTCAAGAGGGTGCCCTGCCAGTTGCCGGCGGCCGGATGGACCACCAAGCCGGCGGGTTTGTCGAGGATGAAGAGATCCGGATCGGCATGGATGAGTTTGAGTTCGATAGGCTCGGGCAGAAAGGCGCAGCGATCCTCGATTACCGCCTGGATCTCGACCCATTCCCCGCCCCGGACCTTATCCCGGGGGCGTCTGGTCCCGCCGTCCACCACTACCCGTTGTTCGCGGATCCACTGCTGGAGGCGGTTGCGGGAATAGTCGGGGAAGAGTTCCGCCAGGGATTGGTCCAGCCGCCAGCCCTGATGCTCCGAGGGGATCTCGGCGCTCAGCCATTCGCCCTCGGCCTCGCCGCTGTCCGCCAACTCTTCCTGGGTTTCGGGTATACTCTCCGCGGGCTTTCTATTGACTGATTTCACGAGAACTCATGACCTTTCGGCGTTTATTGTGGTTGTCCCTGATGCTCGGGATTCTCTCGGGCTGTAGTTGGTTCACCAAAGAAGAGGACGAGACGAAGGACTGGACGGCGAGCCAGTTCTACTCGACCGCTTCGGAGCACCTACGCAACGGAGGCTATGAGCAGGCGATCAAGTATTACGAGAAACTGGAGGCGCGTTATCCCTTCGGCAAGTATGCCATGCAGGCCCAGTTGGATGTCGCCTATGCCTATTACAAATACGAAGAACCCGAATCGGCCATCGCCGCCGCGGATCGTTTCATCAAGCTCAACCCACGCAATCCCCATGTGGATTATGCCTACTATCTGAAGGGACTGGTCAATTTCAACCGCAATGTCGGCTTCTTCGACCGTTTTGTCCCCGCTGATCCTTCCCAACGGGATCAAAAGGCCGCGCTGCAATCCTTCAACGATTTTGCCGAGCTGGTGCGTCGCTTCCCGGACAGCCAATACACCCCGGACGCCCGGCAGCGCATGATCTTCCTGCGCAACATGCTGGCCCAGCACGAGGTCAATGTGGCGGATTACTACATTCGACGCGCCGCTTATGTAGCTGCCGCCGAACGCGCCGTGGGCGTGGTGGAGAACTATCCCCACACCCCGGCGGTGAAGGGTGCCCTCGAGGCCATGGTTACGGCCTATACCCATCTCGGGCTCGATGATCTGGCGGCGGATGCCCAGCGGGTGTTGGCCCTGAATCTGGAAAAAGGCACCTTCAATATGGCGGAGCCCAAGCTTGAGGAAAAAAACTGGGCCAGTAGTATCTGGGACTATTTGGAACTGGATAGGAACTGAGAAGCTGTTTGGAAACCCTCGGCCCCCGAGCGGCAAGCTTGAAGGCCCCGGGCATCGACCTGAAAGGCCGGATTTCCGTTCTGTTAACAAGAACAAATAAAGAAATAAGTCCAAAATTGTTCTCTAAAAGAGAACAATAACTAGAGAAACAGACCTAGGCCCCGAGGCTCGGAAGTTGCGACGAGAATTTCCAAACAGCTTCCGAGGCTTCTGTGCTCCCGGAATGGGAGCGTTTCCACCACCGGCGAACAAGGCCCCGGTGGCTGTTGAGCGGAGATCTCCCCATACTTTCGCGGCGGACCAGCCGCCAGGTCGTACCCGGCTCACTGCTGGTCGGAATGAGGATCAGACGGCGTCGTCGTCGACCTCGCCGGTGCGGATGCGCACCACATGTTCGACCGTGGTGACAAAGATCTTGCCATCGCCGATCTTGCCGGTGCGCGCCGCCTTGGTGATGGCCTCGATGCAATGTTCCACCTGTTCGTCCCGCACCACCACCTCGATCTTGATCTTGGGCAGAAAATCGACCACGTATTCGGCCCCTCGATAGAGTTCGGTATGGCCCTTCTGCCGCCCGAAGCCCTTCACTTCGGTGGCGGTCATGCCCGTGATACCCACCTCGGACAGGGCTTCGCGGACGTCGTCCAACTTGAAGGGTTTGATGATGGCATCGACTTTTTTCATGCTGTTCAGGCCTCTTCGCACAATAAATCAAAAACCATTGGTAATGGGGTAGCGGCGATCGCGACCAAAGGCCCGCCGGGTGATACGCACCCCGGGCGGCCCCTGGCGACGCTTGTATTCGTTCATATCCACCAGCCGGGCAACCCGGCGTACCACCTCCGGCTGGAAACCGGCGGCGATGATCTCCTCCACGCTCTTGTCCTGTTCCACATAGCCCTGGAGGATGGGATCCAGTACCTCGTAGGGGGGGAGACTGTCCTGGTCCTTCTGGTTGGGCGCCAACTCCGCCGAGGGCGGGCGTTCGATGACCCGGCGCGGGATTACCGGGGCGATGGCATTGCGGTACTCGGCTAAGCGATACACCAGGGTTTTGAACACGTCCTTGATGGGGGCGAAGCCCCCGGCCATGTCGCCATAGAGGGTGGTGTAACCCACGGACATCTCGCTTTTGTTGCCGGTGCTGAGAAGAATCTTACGCTTCTTGTTGCTGATCGCCATGAGGATGTTGCCGCGACAGCGTGCCTGGATATTTTCCTCGGTCACATCGGCGGGCATGCCGGCAAACTCGCGCTCCAGCAGCCTCAGAAACGCCTGGAAGGCCGGTTCGATGGGGATGCTGGTGGAACGCACGCCCAGTGCTTGCGCCTCGATAAGGGCGTCTTTATTACTCATGTCGCTGGTGAAACGCGATGGCATCATGACCGCTTCGACCTGGTCCGCCCCCAGGGCATCCACCGCCACCGCCAGGGTCAAAGCCGAATCTATCCCCCCGGACAGCCCCAGGACGGCGCCGCGAAAGCCGTTTTTCGCCACATAGTCCCGCACGCCGAGCACCAGGGCCTGGTAGACCCCGGCTTCCTCGTTGGGATGGGGGGTGATCAAAGCCGGCCGCGGCACGGGTTGCGGCCTCAGGTCGAATTCGACGATGGTTTGGTGTTCCTGGAAGAAGGGACTTCTCTGGGTGAGCCGGCCTGCGGCGTCGACCACGAAGGAACCGCCATCGAACACCAGCTCATCCTGGCCTCCGACCAGATTGAGATAGACGATGGGCACCCCGTTGTCCCGCGCCCGCTGCTGCAACAACTCTTCCCGTTCCGGTGATTTACCGGAATGGAAGGGTGAGGCATTGATGTTGAGGATCAACTGGGCGCCGGCGGCCACCGCCTGGGCGACGGGGCCGGGCTGCCAGACATCCTCGCAGATGTTGAGACCGACCTTTACCCCTTGCAGCTCGATGAGGACGGGATCGATGCCGGGCTCGAAGTAGCGTTTTTCGTCGAAGACACTGTAATTCGGTAGCAGTTGCTTGAAATACTCCGCCCGCGACCCACCGTCGCGGATAAGGCCGACGGCGTTGAAGAGCTGATTCCCCCTGGCCCGGGGATAGCCCAGGATGAGATCGATCCCCTCGACCTGCTGACAAAGACGTTCGAGCGCCTGCTCGATGCGCCGGCTCAGTTCCGGCCGCAACAGGAGATCCTCCGGCGGGTAGCCGGTGAGACTGAGTTCGGGGAAAAGCACGGCGTGGGCGCCCAGATTGTCTCTGGCCTGCTTGGCGGCAGCGATTACCCGCTGGGTGTTGCCGGGGATGTCGCCAACCATGAGGTTCAACTGCGCGAGGGCGATACGTAAGCTCAAGGTGGGCCTCGGATGGCTATTGGGGAGGACCGCTCCCCGGCTCGGTGTGCGGTCACTGGGCCGGGGAGGGCGTTCGGCGGCTGATTTTATCCCAATCTGGGCGGGGTCTCAGCCGGTCAAGGGATCTTCGTGGAAACGTTCCCCAGATCCGGCCGAGATGATCCGGGGCTCAGCCCTGGAGTAGTTGCGCCATACGGGCGCCGAGTTCGGTCGGCGAGCGGACGGTCGCTACCCCGGCCGCCTCCAGGGCGGCATATTTCCCGGCCGCGGTGCCCTTGCCGCCGGTGATGATGGCCCCGGCGTGGCCCATGCGCTTGCCGGGTGGGGCGGTGACCCCGGCGATATAGGCCAGCACCGGTTTGGTCACATGGGCCTTGATGTAATCGGCGGCGTCCTCTTCGCCGCTGCCGCCGATCTCACCGACCAGGATGATACCCTCGGTCTTGGGGTCTTCCTGGAACAGCGCCAGGCAGTCGATGAAGTTCATGCCCTGGATGGGATCGCCGCCGATACCCACGCAGGTGGTCTGGCCGAGCCCGGCATTGGTGGTCTGAAACACCGCCTTGTAGGTCAGGGTGCCGGAGCGTGAGACGATGCCGACCTTTCCCGGGCGATGGATGTTCCCCGGCATGATGCCGATCTTGCATTCGCCCGGCGTGATGACACCCGGGCAATTGGGGCCGATGAGTCTGGCCGGGGAGCCTTGGAGGGCGGCCTTGACCTTGATCATGTCCAACACCGGGAGGCCTTCGGTGATGCAGACGATCACCTTGATGCCGGCATCCGCCGCCTCCAGCACCGCGTCCGCCGCGAAGGCCGCGGGGACATAGATCATGGTGGCTTCCGCGCCGGTCGCGGCGACGGCGTCATGCACGGTATCGAATACCGGCAACCCGAGATGGGTCTCGCCGCCCTTGCCCGGGGTGACGCCCCCCACCATCAGGGTGCCGTAGTCCATGGCCTGTTGGCTATGGAAGGTCCCCTGCTTGCCGGTGAAGCCCTGGCAGATGACCTTGGTGTGCTTGTCGATCAATATGCTCATGGTTCGTTCTCCCCTCAGCCCTGCACCGCCGCCACTACCATGCGCGCCCCCTCGGCCAGATCGGCCGCCGTCTGCAACGCCAGACCGGAGGCTTTGAGCAGTTCCAACCCCGGCTCGGCGTTGGTGCCTTCCAGACGGACCACCACCGGCACCTTGACCCCCACCTCCTTGACCGCCGCGATGATGCCCTCGGCGATCAGATCGCACCGTACGATGCCGCCGAAGATGTTGACCAATACCGCCTTGACCTTGGGATCGGAGAGGATGAGCTTGAAGGCTTCCGCCACCCGAGACGCCGTGGTGCCGCCGCCGACATCGAGAAAGTTGGCCGGTTCGCCGCCGAACAGCTTGACCACGTCCATGGTCGCCATCGCCAGGCCGGCACCGTTGACCATGCAGCCGATATTGCCGTCGAGGGTGATGTAGCTGAGATCATGGGCCCGAGCTGCCGCCTCGCGCTCGTTTTCCTGGGTGAGATCGCGCATCGCCGCCAGATCTGGATGACGAAAGAGCCCGTTGTCATCGAGATTGATCTTGGCATCCAGGGCCAACAGATTGTCGGCATCGGTCACCACCAGGGGGTTGATCTCCACCAGGCTGGCATCGCAGTTCAGGAAGAGTTTGTAGAGCCCGCTGATGATGGCCTGCATCTGCTTGACCTGCTCGCCCGCGAGCCCGAGCCCGAAGGCCAGCCGACGGCACTGATAGGGCTGCAACCCCGCCGCTGGATCGATATGGGTGGTGAGGATCTTTTCCGGGCTGTGGGCCGCCACCTCCTCGATATCCATACCCCCGGCGGCGGAGGCCATGACCACGATCCTTTGCCGCGATCGGTCCACCAACATGCTGACATAGAGTTCCCGTGCCACGGCGGTGGGACGTTCGATCAGGAGGGTGTGGATGGGCAGACCTCCAGCGCCCGTCTGCTTGGTCACCAGTCGAGCGCCGAAAAGACGGCGTGCCTCGGCTTCGACCTTCTCCATGCTGTCCACCAGCACCACGCCGCCGGCCTTGCCACGTCCACCGGCGTGGACCTGAGCCTTGACCACCCAACGTCCACGACCAAGCCGCTGAGCGGCTTGGCGTGCCTCCTCGACGCTGGTGGCGGGATACCCTTCAGGAACGGGAATCCCATGGCGGCTGAATAATTGTTTGGCTTGATATTCGTGTAGATTCATGCGCGCTCATACCTGGACAAAGAAAACACTCTGAGCCGGATTTCGCTTATGCTGTTGCTCATTCGGCCAACTTCCAACAATAGCCGAACCACGGGCTATTTACCAAGATTATGGGAAGATTGCTTTTTTTTGCTGTTCTCGGGGTGATCGCTTACTGGTTGCTGCGACGCTGGTGGCGTCGACGCCACAGCCCACCTCCCCAGGCACGCCTCGAGGAAGTGGATATGGTGAAATGCGCCTATTGTGGCGTCCATCTCCCCAAGCCCGAGGCGATCAGGGAGGGCGAGGCCTTCTATTGCTGCCATGACCATCGGCCTTCCCAGCGACAAGGACCACCGGCAGCCCGTGGCTAAGGAAACGACGCTCACCGTTTTTCCCGAGGGTGGACGGCCGGCCCAGTCCGCCCGCTCCCGGCACCGCTGGTCCTTGGCGGACAGCATCCAGACGCGGGAACAAAGCCGCTGGGCGTTGGTGATGAGCCGCGGCACCAGGCCGATGTCGACCGAGTGGCGGATCAGGTCGGGCAGGTGCGGGCTCAGCGTGGGCTCGCCGCCGGTGAGGATGACGCCCTGGTAGCCG
>WBZP01001893.1_pt1 | contig 24806 bp, 19 predicted proteins | sample 5204301 | NCBI WGS metagenome assembly WBZP01 (sample SAMN12412401, study PRJNA552823) | activated sludge metagenome | isolation source: activated sludge from nitrification reactor of wastewater treatment plant... | place: USA: Pennsylvania | collected 2017 | reverse complement strand
CTCCGTGCGCGGAGTCGATCGGCGCGCCGAGGGGCACGTCGAGCGAGGCGGGCCGGAAGCCGTGCGGGAGCGCCCGCGCCTGCTGGGCCGGCTCGAGCAGGAAGCGGACGTACGCCTGCGCCGCCTCGCGGTGCTCGGGGGTGACCCACTCGCGCTCGACGACGCCGATCGGGTGATCCGACCAGAAGGTGCCCTCCTTCGGGTAGATCGCCACGACGGGGAACGGCAGCGAGTACTTCGGCTCGTAGGACTCGACGACGCTGCTCTCGTAGAGCACGGCCGCGCTGAGGAACGACGGCCCGCGCTCGAACATCTTCCGGCCGAAGAAGCCCGTCGAGCTGCCGTAGTGGACGACCGACTTCTCGAGGCCGGCGACGAAGCGCGCGACCTCGGGACGGGCCACGTCGTCGAGCGTGAGGCCGCGCGCCTTGCCCGCCGCGGCGTAGGTGGCGGCGACGAGGGCGATGAGCCCGCTGTTGCTCGCCTCCGGGTGGGTGTGGCCGAAGCGGAAGGGTCCGAGCTGCGGCTTCTGCACGGCAGCCCAGCCCCGCGGGTCCTGCGCGAGGGCGAGCAGGTCGGCCCAGCCGACGGGCCGGCGGCCCCAGCCCATCGCCTCGGCCATGGGCTTCCACATCGCGACGACCACCGGCGAGAGCACGAGGTTCTCGGTCGACGAGACGAGGTCGCGCCCGGTGCGCGCCCGCGACTGAGCGTTCCCGAGCGCGACGAACGCGGCCGAGGCGGGGCTCACGAGGTGCGCTTTTCGGGCGCCGGCGAGGACCTCGTCGATCGCCTCGCCCGAACCCATCGGCTCGGCCGTCACCGCGATGCGACGGCCGCTCGCCGTCCGGCGCCCCTGGCGGTTGAAGGCCGCGGTCGTCTCCTCGACCCAGTGCTGCTTCTCGGAGCCGTAGGCGAGCAGCAGGTCCAGCGTGCCGCCCGTGCCATGCGCCGCCGACGCCGCTCCCCCCGAGGCGCTCCCGGCCGGGCCGGCCTCCGGCCCGCCGCGGCGGCAGGCGCCGCCCGCCGCCATGCCGACGGCCACGACGAAAGCCAGTGCACGGGCCGCCGATCGTCCGGTCATGCGGTCACCCCGAAAGCTAGTTACGGCCGCGATGTGACATCCGCGTGACGGGCGGGAACGGGCTCCCGGGCGCCAAGCCTCCGCCGCGGCGTATCCTTGACGCGCACGGCCGGCCGCGCCTCTCTCGCGGCCGCGGAGGCCTGCACCGATGAGCGCTTCTCTCTACCCGCCGGGCACCGTCCTCACCGCGCGCGCCCTCATGCTCGGCGAGCGCATCGACCTCAAGGGCTTCGACTCGGCGCAGCGACTGGCCACGAACCCCCTGGTGGTCCCCGCCGGCTCCGGCCAGTTCGTCGCTCTCTTCCGGTACGGCGCGGCGGTGCTCTTCGGCATCAACCCGCTCCAGGAGGTGGCGTTCGTCGAGCAGCTCGTCCCGTTCGTGGGCCAGGCGTACGCCAGGCGCGAGACCGAGGACGTGAAGCTGCGGGTCGAGCCCGCCGCCGAGGAGCAGGTCGCGGCCGGCGAGATCGTGCTGCACGAGATCAGCGTCGAGAGCCTCCAGGTGGTCGCCGACGTGCTGGCGAAGAGCGTCGTCCTCGGCTACTACGAGGCGACGCTCGCCTCGGTCTTCGACGCCGTCGAGCCTTTCGCCGCCGGCCTGCGCCAGGGCGGCCGCCGCATCCCGAAGGGGCAGGACCTCCTGCGCTACGTCGGCGACACGCTCCTCATCGAGCACAAGATGGTGGGCCGCGTCGAGGTCGGCGAGAAGCCCGAGGTGATGTGGGAGCGGCCGGAGCTCAGCCGGCTGTTCGCCCGCCTCGAGGACGAGTTCGAGCTCGCCGAGCGGCGCCTCGCGATCGAGCGGAAGCTCGAGCTCATCTCGAAGACGGTGGGCACCCTGCTCGAATTGCAGCAGAACCGCCGCTCGCTGCGCGTCGAGTGGTACATCGTGGGCCTGATCGTGTTCGAGATCGCGCTGTCGCTCTACGAGATGTTCGTGGCGCGGCGGCTGTGAGCGGCCGCGCCGGACCGGACGGCCCGGCGCGGGAGACTGCTTCGCCTAACGATCGCGGTCCAGACCGTCCTCGCAGTCGTCGTGGTCGAAGGCGTGAGTGCGGTGGGACCTCGGCGCCTCGAATCGGACTCCGGCGGCCCTGGGGTCCACCGCGAAGGCGTAGATCTGGGTCGGGAGTCCGGGGTAGAGGTCGTTGTCGCTGATGACGTAGAGCACCGGCCGGCCGTCGGGAAGGGCCGGGCCCCAGGCGAGGCCTTCGATCTTCTCGGCCACCACGTCCTTGATCGTCTGCGTGTCGCTCACCGCGTACGACGGGTCGAGGAGGTCGAGGAAGAGCGTCTTGGTCACGGGAACGATCGGGGTCGGGAGCGCGGCGAGCTCCTCGGGAGTCTCCGGGAGGGACGCGACGCCGCTCACGTCCGTGAGCCCGGGCTTCGCGAGATCGATCCGGTAGATCCGCTTCAGGTTCGGTGTCTGGGCGGCGCCGGGCGGCGTGGGGACCTTGCTCCGGTTGTCACGCTCGAGGACGAGGAACTCGTGGTCGTTGATCGCGAGGATCTCGTTGACACCGCGCCCCTGGTTGATCGCGTCGACGGGATAGACGTACTCGTGCCGCTTGCCGGTGCGCAGGTCGAACGTGTAGATCCGGTTGTTGCGGCCGAGCCGGCCGGGCGGCGTCGCCGTGTTGAGGCCCTCGTCCTGGATGAGTGCGTTCTGCATGATCCCGACGAGCGTGCGCCCGTCCGGAGTGAGGGCGAGCCCTTCCATGCCGCGGTTGGCCTGGCGCCCGGCGGTGTTGTGGTCCGGGTAGAGCTCGAGGGAGTTCCCCGAGGCGTCGATCTCGCCGCTCGGGTTGGCGATGCGGAACTTCGCCGGGACGGGGATCCGGCGGACCTGCCGCCCGCGGCGGTCGAACTCGAAGACGTACGGTCCGTACTCGTCGGACACGAAGAAGGTCCCGTTCGCGCCGACCGCGATGCCCTCGGGGTCGAAACGCAGCGTCGCGAGGTCGTCGCCCGGGACGAACGCCGACGAGCTGCCGACGAGGTTCTCTCCGAACCGGTTGCGCAGCAGCACGGTGTCCACGAGCGTCGCCTGGATCGCCTTCGCGGCGGGGTCGAGACGCAGCCGCAGGAGGTGAACGCGGTCCTCGTACGGGATGTCCGTGCGCCCGTCGAAGGGACCGCGGTCGGACGCGGCGAGGAAGACGCCGTGATGGCCGGTGTAGGCGAGGGCCGAGCCGAAGCCGCCGAACGTCGCCCGCGGGATGCACTGGCTCGGATCGTCGAAGGAGCAGATCGAGCCGGCGAGGCGGGACCGGTCGAGGGCGCTGCCGGCGACGAGGCCGCGGCCGACGAAGGTGACGCCGGGATCGCCGGCGAGGGCGGGCAGGGCGGCGAAGCCGAGCTCGAGGATCGAGGACGCGAGGATCGCTCGCGAGAGAGGGTTCATCGGACACTCCTGTTCGTTCTGGACGGACCGCGGGGTGGACGGCAGCCAGGGTGCCGGTGATCCGTGACTCTCGGGTGACGGTTCGGGGACTTCGGCGGGAAGCTCGGAGGGACGCCTCAGCTCGCCCGCGCGGAGGCGGTCGCGGCCGCGGCTTCGAAGCTCAGCTCGACCGTTCGTCCGAGGGCCTCGCCGAGGAGGGCCACGTGGCGGGCCGCGTCCGATCGCGCGGGCTCACCGTCACCGCTCGTCCGCCAGACGAGGCGCAGGAGATCTCCGCGCCGCTCCACGCGGTCGGCCTGGGCGCGCTGCCGGCGGCCGCGGTCGAGCGCCTCGGAGAGCCTCAGGATCGCGGCGAGCACGCGGACCCGCCGGCGATCGCGTTTCGCGAGGGCGCGGAAGGCGCGGTGGCGCTTCGACGGCGCGGCGCGGCGGTGATACCGCGCGACGAGCGCGATCGTCTCGATCTCCAGCGGCGAAAGGCCGCGGAGGCCGCCGTTCCGGATGAGGTAGTAGCTGTGCTTGTGGTGCCGCCGATACGAGACGTGACGGCCGGCGTCGTGGAGGAGCGCGGCCGTCTCGAGGAGGAACCGGGCGTCGCTCCCGAGGCGATGCTCCGGCTCCAGGGCATCGAAGAGCGCGGTGCTCTGGGCGGCCACGTGGCGGGCGTGCGCCTCGTCGACGCGGCACCGCTCGGCGAGCCGCGCGGCGCTTCGGCGGCGGACGTCGGCGCGATCGCGCAGCTTCGCGGCCGCTCGCGGCTGGGCGGCGAGGTGCTGGAGGAGGAGCCCCTCGCGCAGCGCCCACTCGCAGAGGACGAGCTCGGTGGCCCCGGCCAGCTCGAGGATCTCGTCGAGCACCACGGCCCCGGCCACGACGATGTCGGCGCGGCCCACGCCGATCTCCCGGCGTCGGCGGCGCTCGACGAGCCGCGAGCCGACCAGCCAGCGCCGCGCTTCGCGGATCGCCTCCCGCGGCACCGCCACGTGATGCAGGGTGCCGTCGGGGCGGTGGCCCGAAAGGGCGAGAGCCAGGGCGCCGACCAGCCGCCCGAACCCCGCCGCGCAGGCGTCCTCCAACCCGGGCCCGAGGGCCTCGGCGACGTGCGCGGCGAGCCGGGCCTCGTCACGCGGGGTGAGCGGGTCGGTCCGGCAGAAGCGCTCCGCCATGCGGACGCTGCCCAGCCGGCGCGAGACGACCTGCTCGATCGACGGCCCGCGGCCGAGCGCGAGCTCGACGCTCCCTCCGCCGATGTCGAGGACGAGCGTCGGGCCCTCGACGTGGACGCTGTGGGCCGCGGCGAGGTACACGAGGCGAGCCTCCTCCTCGCCGGAGATCGCGAGCGGCCGGATGCCGGTCTCGCGGCCGGCCCGCTCGAGAAACTCCTCGCCGTTCTTCGCCTCGCGAACGGCCGAGGTGGCGACGGCGATCACCTTCTCGACGCCGTGGTCGGCGGCGATGCGGCGGTAGCGGCGGAGCACGTCGAGGCCGCGCCGCATGGCGGGCTCCGAGAGACGGCCCGAGCCCCCGGTCCCGGCGGCGAGACGAACGACGTCCTTCTCCCGGTCGACGATCTCGAAATGGCCGTCCGCCGACACGTCCGCCACGACGGCGTGGAACGAGTTGCTGCCGAGATCGATCGCCGCGAGCTTCATGGGTCCGGGAGCGGCAGCCTACGAGGAGCCTGCGACGTTCCGGTGACAGGACGGGCGCGACGGTGCGGCCGGGGCGTCAGCGCCCGCGGCCCGGGACGGGCCGCGGGCGGGACGCCGTGCGACTCAGAACGTGAGGCGCGCTGAGAACTGCATGAGACGCGGGTCGCCCGCGAGGCTGCGGATCGTGCCGACGGTCGACGTGTTCGAGATGTTCGAGTCCGGCAGGCCGAGGTTGACGGTGTTGAACACGTTGAACACGTCCCACCGCAGGCTCAGCCGCGCGCGCCCGGCGTCGAACGCCTTCTGCAGGCTGAGGTCGAGGCCCTTCCAGCCCGGCCCCCGCAGGATGTTCCGGCCCGCGTTGCCGAACGTGCCCGACGGCACGGCCTGGAAGTCGGCCGGCTCGAACCACTTGTCGATGGTCTGCGGCCCCTCGCCCGACCCGATCTGGTTCGGCAGCCCGGTGTGGCCCTGGCCGACGTTGTTGCTGCCCTGGGTCACCGTGAACGGCCGGCCGCCGCGCTGCGCGTAGACGCCCGAGAGCGTCCAGCCGCCGAGGATGGCCTTCGTCACGCCCGCCGCGCCACGCGCGATCGGCAGCTCGGCGACGAAGTGGCCCGCGAACCGGTGACGCGTGTCGTAGCCGCAGGGCCCCCGCCAGGCGTCGAGGTTGCGCGCGTCCTGGGAGAAGCTCGGCGAGCCGCCGGTCGCGAGGTGCTCGGCCGTGTCGTCGGTGCACTTCGAGAGGGTGTAGGACAGCCCGAAGCCCCAGCCCTTGGTGAAGCGGCGGGTGAAGCCGAGGTCCATGCCCTTGTAGTCGGAGGAGCCCTTCTCCTCGCGCCATTCGATGAAGCCGAAACCGGGATAGGGCAGGGCGCCGTTGCCGCCGATCGGCTGGTTGAGGTTCACGAGGTTCGCGAGGTTCTTCCCCTTCGACCCCACGAGGTCGATCGAGAGGACGTACGCGTTCGCGAAGGTCTTCTCCGCCCCCACGCTGTACTGCTGGATCGCGCTGTTGGGCGAGTCGGAATCCGCGGCCCGGATTCGAATCCGGCGATAGTCGATCTTCGCCGGATCGAGGAAGTCCGCGGGGAAGCCCTGGCTGAGGACGAGGAGCGGCGTCGTGGCCGAGCTCGTCGAGAGGGACGTGTTGATGAGGCCGGGAGGGTTGAGGGCGAGCTGGTCCTCGGAGCCGATCCGGTCGAAGAGGTTGTAGAAGAGGCCGTAGCCGCCGCGCACGAGGAAGCTCTCCGTCGCCCGGTAGACGAACCCGACGCGGGGCGCGATGTTGTTGCGGTCGGGCTTCACGAGGGCCCGGTCCTCGAGCGAGCCGTCCGCGGCGCTGAGGACGGACTGCGTCGCCGGGTCGAAGTTGATCATCTCGTTCTGGGCCTCGAGCGCGGGCGTCATGAAGTCGTAGCGAAGGCCGAGGTTCAGGGTGAGCCGCTCGGTGACGCGCCAGTCGTCCTGCGCGAAGAAGGACGTCGCCCACCGGCGCTGGTTGACCTCCCAGACGTTCGAGAGCTGCGCGTCGGAGGCGTACCCGAGGAGGAAGTCCGCGACCGCGTTGCCGGTGAAGCGGCCGCGGAAGCGGAACGAGCCGCGCGTCGCCGGCACGTCGAGGAAGTCGTTCTTCATCGGGGCGAGGACGTCGATGCCGAGCTTGACCTGGTGGTTCCCGGCGAGCCACGAGACCGTGTCGAGGAGCTCGAGCTGCCGCGTGTGCTGGTACTTCGGCAGGAAGTCGGGCGAGCCCATGCGCCCGAGCCCAGAGCCGCCGAAATAGCCGTCGATCGAGATGCCGGCGATGCCGCCGTTGACGCGCGGGTCGTCGGGCACGCCCGGCACGAGAGCGGCCGCGGGAGTCTCCTGCCCGAACGGCTGCTGGACGGCGTCCGAGTCCACGGCCGTCCACGAGACGCGCAGCTCGTTGACGACGGACGGCCCGAGGATCCGGGTCCAGCCGCCGACGACGCTCTCGGAGTCGATCGCCTGGTCGCCGAAGGCGGAGGTCCCGGTGCCGTCGACGAGGCCGCCGAAGGCGCCCGGGATCGAGCGGTCGCGGTTCGTCCGGATGTAGCGCAGGAAGATCGTGTCGGCGGCGGTGGGCTTGAAGTCGAGGCGGCCGAGGTAGCGGTCGACGTCGTCGGTGATCTCGGCGTCGGGCCGGACGTAGTTCGTGGCCCCCGGCGCGTTCGGCGCCGGCAGGAGGGCGAACATCGCGGCGGCCGTCGGGTCGATGCGGCTCGCCGGGATCGTGCTGCCGGGGAAGGGCAGGCCCGTGAGCGGGTCGCGGATCGTGCCCGTGAAGACGCCGGAGCGCTCGGCCATCGTCGGGACGTTCGTGATGCGCGTCGTGCCGCGGGTGATGCGCGTGCCCTCGTAGTCGGCGAAGAAGAAGAGCTTGTCCCTGACGATCGGGCCGCCCAGGTTGCCGCCGAACTGCTTCTGGTCGTTGGCCGGCTTCGGTAGCGGGTCGAGGCCGCGCGCGGTGCGGAACTCGTCGTTGAAGTAGGTGTTCGAGTCGAAGCGCGCGTCGCGGAAATAGCCGTAGACGGATCCGCGGAGCGCGTTCGTCCCCGAGCGGGTCGTCACGCTGATCGCCGCGCCGGGCGCCCGCCCGTACTCCGCCGCGTACGCGCTCGTCACGACCTTGAACTCGCCGATCGCGTCGAGCGAGGGCCGCGACGCCTGGGTCGTCAGCTCCTGCACGTTCTCCGAGATGGAGTTGTTGTCGACGCCGTCGAGGAGGAAGTTGTTCTGCAGGGACCGGTTGCCGTGCACGTTCACGCCGCCGGTGCGCCCGAAGGCCGTGCCGCCGCCTTCCTCCGTGAAGCGGTCTCCCTGCACGCCGGGTACGAGGGCGAGGAGGTCGTCCCAGGCGCGGATGGCGAGCGGAAGGTTCTGGATCGCGGGCTGGTCCACGACGTGCCCCACCGCCGCGGTGCCGGTGTTGAGGAGGGGCAGCGGCTCGGTCACGGTGACGTCCTCGGACGCCCCGACCTTCACGGTGAAGTCGACCTGCGCCCGCTGGCCGACCTCGAGCCGGACGGCCCGCGCCTGCTTCGCGAAGCCCTGGACCTCGACCTCGATGGAGTAGGCGCCGGGAGCGAGGCTCGGGATCTGGTAGACCCCGTCGCCCGTGGTTCGAACGACGGTCGCGCCGCTTTCGCCGCGGGCGGAGACGGACGCATTCCCGAGGACGCCGCCGGTGGCGTCGCGCACGACGCCGGTGACCGCGGCGCGGTCGACCTGGGCGGTCGCCACGCTCGCCGCGAGAAGAACAGACAAGAGCACGGCCAGCCGCTTCATGAGACCTCCATGGAAGAGAGCGCGAAGATAGGCGCCTCCGCGGACGACGAGCGGGCGCGGGGAAGACGCCGGCGTGACGGCACGCCCGCCGGACGTCACGCCGCCCGGGTTAACCTCGGGCCATGATCGCGCTCGCGCCACTCCTCTTCGTCGCCTCCGCGGCCACGGAGCCGCTCGTCGATCGACCGTTCCGGCTCGACGCGCCGGCGGAGGCCGTGCTGACGCTCGAAGCGGGCTGTACCGCCTGCGACTGGGGCGGGCGCGGCCGCGAGGCCGCCGTGCTCGAAGTGAGCGTCGACGGCGTCTACTCGCAGCACGTGGTGCTCTTCCAGGGAAGCACGGGCGCGTACCGCATGCTCCTCGGGCCACTCGGCGCCGGGGAGCACCGTCTCACGGTGAGCCGGGACGCGGCGAGGAGCGCGCCCGCCGCGGGCTCGGCGACGGTCGGCCGCGCGGAGGTCGAGCCGATCCCTCCGGGCGACCCGCGACACGAGGCCGTGGCCGAGGCTCCGGTCCTCTACGCGCGCCCGGACTGTCTGCCGCGGTTCACGGACGTGCCGCTGCTCCTCTACGTCGAATCGACCGGCGGAGGCGGCCGCGAGGAGCGGCGCTACACCTACGTGTTCAGCAACGAAGACGGCGGCACGCCCCCGGACCGGCTCATGGCGACGTGGGGCCGGGTCACCGACATCGAGGAGGCGTTCACGCGCGTGGCCGAAGGCGGCCTCGTTCGGGAGACGATCCAGGCGAAGGACCACGTCGTGCGGCCCTTCGTCGGCGAGCGCCTCGGCCGGCACCCGGTCCTCTACGTGGCGACGCGCAACAACATGTTCGCCGACCGCGGGAAGCGCACGGTGCGCCTCGCTCCGGCCCCCGAGGAGGTCGACCTTCGCGGCACGTCGCGCGAGGCCGTGATGGACGCGCGCCCGTGGACCTACGACGTCTCGGCGCGCGAGGTGCGCCGCGAGGGCCGAGTGAGCTCGGCCGTGAAGCCGCGCCGCAAGCGGATCCCCGATCCGGCGCGTTTCGTCGCGATCGAGGCGTGCGGAGGGATCGAGGCAGCGCGGGTCGCGCTCGACGTCGAACTGGACGACGGCCGGCGGCTGACCTCCGACGCCCGAAGCCCCGAATTCCGCATCGCGCGCTCCGGCTGCTTCCGGGGCGCGATCGCGCTGCCCGCCGGGGCGGGGCTCCCGGCCGTTCGCGCGGTGCGGGTGCGCGCTCACGCCGGGCCTCCACCGAAGGGCTCGGCCGTGTCGAAGGAGCCGCCGCTCGTTCGGATCGACTCCATGAACCGGCTCGTGCCGCTGGCCGATCCAGCGGCAGCGGTGGTGATGGGCTGGCGCGGCCCGGCGACGCTCGCGCCCGAGGGACCGCCGCTCGTCGTGGCGGTGCCGTGAGACGGGTGGCCGGGAGTCAGTGCGCGGCGACCCAGTCGACGACCGACCGGCCCGCGGTGTCGACCTCCGCCGCGGAGTTGGCGAGGACGACGACGGCCGCGTCGCGGTCGGGGAGCACACCGAGGTAGCTGGCGTACCCGCCCGTACCCCCGTCGTGCTCGACGAGGCGGACCCCTGTCCCCGTCGTGCGCGTCATCCAGGCGAGGCCGACCTGGTAGCCGAGCCCCTGCGGCGCGTAGCGCGGCGCGATCGCCGCGGCGAGATCCTCGCGAAGGGGCGAGGGCGCATGGCCGAGCGCCGCGGCGGCATACGCGAGGAGGTCGCCCGCGGTCGATCGAAGGACGTACGCCCCGTCGAGCGCGCCGCTCGTCCATGAGGGCACGCGGCGGCCCTTGTCGTCGTGGCCGGGAGCGAGGCGCGCGATGCGAGTGGCGTCGAGGGCCGGCCACGTGTCCTCGAGCCCGAGCGGCGCGACGACGCGGGCGCGGAGGGCCTCCTCCCAGCTCACGCCGAGGCGCAGCGCGAGGGCGTGGCCGAGGAGGCCGTACGCGAGATTGGAGTACTCGTACCTCGCTCCCGGCGCGCGAGGAAGGCGGTAGCGCGCGAGGAAGGAGTAGAGGGCGCGCTGGTCGTAGCTCGCGTAGGGGTTGCCGGCGTCGTAGCCGGCGACCTTTTCGAGGTCGTCGGGGAGGCGCGGGAGGCCGGAGGAGTGCACGGCGACCTGCTCGAGCGTGAAGTCCTGCCCCGCGTAGCTCGGAACGGCCTGCTCTCGCGGAAGGAGGTCGCGCAACGGCTCGTCGAGGCGAACGAGGCCTTCGCGCACCGCGGCGGCGAGGACCGCGGCCGTGAACGTCTTGGTGATCGAGCCGATCTCGAAGATCGTGGCGCCGTCCGGGGCCGCGGCGCCTGCGTCGACGGCTCCGAACGCGAAGACGTCCCGGCGACCGCGGTCGTAGACGCCGACGACCACGCCCACCCATCGGCCGGCGCCGACACCGCTCCCCACCGCCCCGCTCACCGCGGAGGGGAGGTCCCTCGGCGTCGGCGTGGGAGGCGGTGCGGCCGGGAGCGCCGCCCCGCCGCACCCGGCGAGCGCCATCCCCAGGGCGACGCCGGCCGCCCGCGCGCAACGCATGGCTCAGCGCCCGAGCCGGAAGGTGAAGCCGGCCCGAGCCGAGCCTCCGCGGTTCTTCGCGTCTATGAAGTCAGACGCGAGAGAATCGCCGGCGTCGAGGCCGCGAAGCCCCCAGCCGTAGACGCCCTCCGCGAAGAAGCGGACGCGGTCGCCCACCTCGAGGTCGAGCCCCCCTCCCGCCTGGAGGATGACGTCGGTGGCCCGGACGTCGGCCGCGGCGTCGTCGTCGGCCAGGACTTCGCCGCCGACCGAGAGGGCGATGCGGGCCTCGCGGCGCCAGGCGAACGACGCACCCGCGAGGAGGTACGGGCGTACCGCGCCTCGGGTCGGCGAGACCTTCAGGAGCACCGGCAGGTCGATGTAGCGGGTCTCGAAGCTCAGGCGCTGGTCCAGGGTCGCTTCGACGACGGCGCCGCCGCGCCGGACGATCGCCGGTGCCGTCACGAGCGCGATTCGCCGCCCCAGCGAGACCTCGAGGCGCACGCCGGCCTCGAGCGCCGGGCGGCCGTCCGTCGACAGGCCGGAATCGAGGCCGGCGATCGCCAGAGTGGAGAAGGAAGCCCCGCCTTGCGCGCCGACCCTCGAGTCGGCGGATTCGGCCGCGGGCGCCACGATGGCCGAGACCGCGAGAGCTGCTGCGAAGATCGTCCGCATGTCGTCCTCCCTGGCCGCGGGTCTTCGCGGCACGAGCGGCAAGGTAGGGCGACGCGGCCACCGCGCGCGCGTGCCGGAGGTCACGCCCGGCGCACGTGACTTCCGGCACTCCCCCGGGCGAGCGCGCGCGTGCGATGCTTCCGCGCGATGCGGGGAGGGTCTCTCGACCTGGTGCGCTGGGCGGGCGTCGCGGCGTGGCTCCTCGTGGGCGTGACGAGCTCGCTGCGGATGGCGCCCGAGCTGGGCCGGCTGGCGGAGCGCAGCGGGGGCGGGCATCCCGCCGTGGCGGTCGCGCTCCTGTGGGGGGTGACCACCTCGGCATGGCTCCTGTTCGGGGCGACGTACCTGTGGAACACCCGGACCGCGTCCGGAGGGCGGCTCTCGTGGGCGCGCGTCGGCGCTCTCGTCGTCGGCGCCGCCTGCGCGGTCGCGTACAACACGGATCTCCTGTTCCTCGTGGCCGTCGAGGTCCCGCTGGTGCTGGCGGGGCGCGCCGCGCTCGCGTGGATGGTCGGGCAGAGCGTCCTGACCCTGGCCGCCGCGGCGAGCGTCGCCGGCACGCCCGACTTCGACCCGATCTTCTGCGGCAGCCTGGAAGCTCCGCGCGCGTGGATCGAGGGGCTGACGATGATCGCGATCGTCGTCTGGCAATGGCTCGCGTTCGCCGTGGGGACGACAGCGGCCCGCGAGCGGGAGGCGCGCGCGGAGCTGCTGCGCACGAACGGCGAGCTGCAGGCGACGCGGGGCCTGCTCGCCGACAACGCCCGCATCGCCGAGCGGCTGCGGATCTCCCGCGAGATCCACGACTCGGTGGGACACGGGCTGACGGCGCTGAGCGTCACCCTTGACCTCGCGGCCCGGCGGACCGAGGGGCCGCCCGCGGCGGACCTGCGCGAAGCTCACGGGCTCGTCCAGGCCCTCCTCGGCGAGGTCCGCCATGTCGTCGCCGACCTCCGAGGCGGCCGCCTCGTCGAGCTGCGGCGGGCGCTCCTCACCCTCGGCGCCTCGGTCTCCCGACCGCGCGTGCGAGTGCAGGTCGACGACGACGTCGGCACCGACCCGCTCCGCGCTCACGCGCTCTACCGCTGCGCTCAGGAGGGCCTGACGAACGCGGTACGCCACGCCGGCGCCGAGACCGTGTCCATGAGCCTGCGCCGCGAGGGCGCGGCGCTGGTGCTGGAGGTGTCGGACGACGGCCACGGCGCGCGGGGCATCGCCGCCGGGGCCGGGTTGAGCGGGCTGCGGGAGCGGCTGGAGGAAGTGGGGGGCCGGCTCGACACGGCCAGCCCGGCGGGCGGGGGCTTCGTCCTGCGGGCGGTGGTGCCGGCACGAGCGCCGTCATGATCGGCGTCCTGCTCGCCGACGACCAGACCCTGCTGCGGCGCGGGCTTCGCGGCCTGATCGAGATGACGCCGGACCTCCGGGTCGTGGCGGAGGCCGCCGACGGTCACGAGGCCGTCGCCCGGATTCCCGCCTCGGGAGCGGACGTCGTCCTGCTCGACGTCCGCATGCCCGGGCTCGGCGGGATCGAGGTGCTGCGGGAGCTCGGCGCCCGCGGTCCGCTGCCGCCGACCATCCTCCTGACCACGTTCGACGACGACGAGGCCCTCTTCGAGGGCGTGCGCGCGGGGGCCCGCGGCTTCCTCCTGAAGGACGTGACCTTCGAGCGGCTCGCCGACGCGATCCGCGCGGTCGCCGCGGGCGGGACGCTCGTGCGGCCCGCTCTCACCGAGCGGGCCCTGCGCCGGCTCGAGGCGGCGAGGCCGGAGTTCGATTGCCTCGATCGTCCGGACCGGCTCACGGCGCGGGAGACGGAGGTGCTCCGGCTCATCGCGGGCGGGTACAGCAATCGAGAGGTGGCGCAGGCGCTGGGCACGGCCGAAGGCACCGTGAAGAACCACGCCTCGTCGATTCTCTCGAAGCTCGGCGTGCGGGACCGCACGCGGGCCGTGCTGAAAGCGCTCGAGCTCGGCTGGCTCGACTGACGGCCGCCGCTCCGGCCGTCGGCCCGGCGAAGCGCGACGGGGCGGGCGAGGCCTCAGTCGGTCAAGTGGGCGCGGGCCAGCACCTCGAGCGCGTCGGGGCCGTAGTGCCGGACGACGAGCGCCGCCCAGGACGGGGTCGAGCGGAGAGTGCCGAGGAACGCATCGAGGCGTCTCAGGAGGCCCGGCTCGCCGCGGCCCACGGCGTAGATTCGGCTCCGGCGCGCCCCGAGGCAGACGCCCAGGTCGAGGCTTCGGTCGCGCGTGCGCGCGAGGAGCGCCTCGGGAAGCTCCCACAGGAGCGCCTTGACCTCGCCGGCGCGCAGCGCCGACAGCGCCTGCGCGATGCCGTCGAAGGCGAGCGCCTCGGCGCCGCTGACCTTCGAATCGCGCAGTGCGCCCTCCGCCCGCGACCCGACCGCGACGCCGATCCGTGACCACCGCAAGGACTCGATGGCCGTGGCGCGGCCGGCGGGCCGACGTGTGAGGGCCACCAGGCGGGACGGAAGAACCTCCCGGGTGGCGACGAGCCGCTCCGGCAGTCGATCGAGGAACTCCCCGGCGACGACGTCGGCCGATCCCCGCTCGACCGCATCGTCGCGGCCGCGCATCCACTCGAGCGTCCGGCCTTCCGTCCTCGCGAAAGACGCCAGGACGTCGCGGTCGAACGGGTCGGGATCGGACGCGGCCACGCGCAGCGGAGCCGCGACGGCGTCCGCGGTCGCCCGAAGGCCGAGAGATGCGGCCACGGCTGAGAGCACGAATCGTCTGCGCACGCGAGGACTCCCGAAAGGCGTCGAGGGTCGTCGAAGAGGGTGGCCGACGCGCGGCGCCCGCATGACATTTCCGGGTCGCCGGCTCGCGCGCCCTGCCCTGCCGTCCGGCCCGGGGGCCGCGGCGGGAGCGTCACACCCGCGCCTCATCCGGGGGCCACGTTGAAGGCATGCGAAACGGGCACGGGCGCGGCGCCGGCCGGCTCCTGATGGTGGCGATCTGGCTCGCGAGAGCGGCCGCCGCGACCGCCGGGGACGCGTCCCCGGCCACGGCGGTCGCGGACGCGGAGGTCATGGCCCGTTTCGTGGCCCGTCCCGACGAGCCCACGCGGGAGTTCCGCGCCCGCCGCCGCCTCGAGGTGTCGAGCGATGGACTCGGCAAGTCCGCCTGGATGGAGGTCCGGGTCGTCGTCGATGCCGTCGCCGGCTTCCGCTACGAGGTCCTCGCGGCCGGGGGGTCGCCGATGCTGCAGGACAAGATCCTCCACAAGGTCCTGCGCGCCGAGCAGGAGGTCTACGCCAGCCGCGACAACGCCGGGACCGCCCTCACGGCCGACAACTACGTGTTCTCCCCGGGAGGGCGCGATGGCGAGGGGCGCGTCCGCCTTCTCGCGACGGCGCGACGGAAGGAGGTCGGCCTCCTCAACGGAGAGTTCCTGGTCACGGACGACGCGGACCTCGTGGAGGTGTCGGGCACGATGGCGAAGGGGCCGTCGTTCTGGATCCCGCGGATCGAAATGACGAAGCGCTACGCGCGCGTGCACGGTCACCGGGTGAACGTCCGCGTCGACTCGACTTCCTACGTCCGGTTCCTCGGGCCGTCGCGCTTCACCATGACGACCGAGTACGAGTCGATCGACGGCGACGTGGTCGACGCGGCGGCCGACGCCGCGACGGGGACCCGGTGACGGCCGGGCCGCCCCGCACGCTCGGGCTCGTCCTGGTGGACGGCGAGAAGGAGTTCCAGCGGCTGCTGGCCGTCGAGGGGGAATCGGCCGCGCGCGCGGCCGGATACCGGCTGCGCACGCGCGCCACTCCCTCCGGCGGCAACGAGCTCGCGAGCCAGCTCGACGCGATCGGGGCCTGGATCGACGAGCCGCTGCGGCCCGTCGCCCTCCTCGTTCTCGCCGCGCGCGACCGCGGCCTGGCGCGGGTGATGCGCGCCGTCGCGCGGCGCGGCATCCACTGGGTCGGCCTGAACCGCACCGAGGACGACGTCGACGCCGTCCGCCGGGAGTTCCCCGGTGTGATCGTCGCGACGGTCTGTCCCGACGAGCACGAGACCGGGCGCCTGCAGGCGAGGCTCGCGCGCCGGCTCGCGCCGCCCTCGGGGCGCGTGCTGTACCTGACCGGCCACGCGCGCAGCCTCACGGCGCGGGACCGCGCGGAGGGCTTCTTCGAGGGGCTCGGCGAGGAGGGGGCGCCGAGCGTCGTGCGGATCGAGGCGGGCTGGACGGAGGAGGACGGCGAGGCGACGGCCGGCGCCTGGCTGCGGATCGCCCTGCGGGCTCGCCGGAGCCTCGACCTGATCGTCTGTCAGACCGACGCCCTGGCGATCGGCGCGAGGCGCGCGCTGCGGGCGGTCGCGGCGGAGCTCGGGCGGGCCGGCCTGAGTGTGCCCGTGGTCGGCTGCGACGGCACGCCGGGCGAAGGGCAGGCCCTGGTCGCGGCCGGCGAGCTGGCCGCGACGGTCGTCCTCCCGCGGGTGGCGGCCACGGCGATCGGCCTGCTGGCGAGCGCGACGGAGAAGGGCACGCCGTTCCCCCCGCTGACGGCCCTCGCCGGTCGAGCCTGGCCCGAGTCGCTCGGGTGAGGCCCGTTCCGCGGCGCGCTCGTCCGCACTCCCGCCGGTGGGCTCGCCGTCGTCAGGTCGTCCACCAGGCGATCGGCCCGCTCCCCGTGAGCTCGGGGGCGTCCACGTAGTCCGGGCGGATCCGAAGCGTGAAGCCGTGCATGCCGCTCGACTCGCAACGGACCGAGCCGGCGAAGCGGTGAACGCCCTCCGACGGCGCGCCGGTCGGCGAGAGGCGTGTGGCCCGGCCGAGGTGGATCTCCCGGGACGCCGTCAGGGGACCGTGAAACGCCTCGACCGCGACGTGCCGGGGATCGACCGACCCGAGGCGAACGGTCGCCGTGACCGACAGCGCGTCGCCGACGTGCCGCGTCTTCTCCGACGAGGTCTCGACCGCTTCCACGCGCACCGCCGGCCAGGCCGTGCGCAGCTCCTCCCGGAACGACGCGAGCCGCCGTGCCGCCGCGAAGCCGTCCGCCGAGACGCGCGCAGCGGAACGCGACACCGGATCGTAGTAGCGCTCGGCGTACTCCCACAGCATTCGGATCGTCCCGAAGCGGGGCGTGAGCTCCTTCATCGAGCGCTTCATGCGCTGGATCCAGGCGCGGGGCAGGCCGTCAGGGCCGCGGTCGTAGTAGAGCGGGACGACGTCCTTCTCGAGCAGGTCGTAGAGCGCTCCCGCCTCGACCACGTCCTGGTAGGCGAGGTCCTGGTACTCCTCGCCCTTTCCGATCGCCCAGCCCACGCCGGGCTGGTAGCCCTCCACCCACCACCCGTCCAGGATGCTCAGGTTGAGGCCGCCGTTCGGGAGAACCTTCATGCCGGAGGTGCCGCTCGCCTCCATCCCCCGCCGGGGCGTGTTGAGCCACACGTCGACGCCCTGGATCAGGTAGCGGGCCACGACGAGGTCGTAGTCCTCGACGAAGACCGCGTGGCGGCGGACCTCGTCGGACTGGCAGAAGGCGACGATCTCGCGCATGACCTCCTTGCCCTCGCGGTCGGCCGGATGCGCCTTGCCCGAGAAGATCACCTGGACCGGGCGCTCGGCGGCGAGCAGGATGCGCTTCAGGCGGGCGAGGTCGTGGAGGATCAGGTTCGCCCGCTTGTACGTCGCGAAGCGGCGGGCGAAGCCGAGGGTGAGGGCCCGCGTGTCGAGGACGCCCCGGGCCCGCGCGACCTCGGCCGCGGTGGCGCCGCGGTTCTCGAGCTGCCGCGCGAGGCGGCGGCGAGCGAAGGCCACCAGCCGTTCGCGCCGGCGCTCGTGAGTCGCCCACAGCTCCTCGTCGGGGATCGCCTCGACCGAGGCCCATGCCGCCGCCTGGTCGGGACGGCGGAACCAGTCCGGGCCCAGGTAGCGGTCGAGCAGCCCGGCCATCTCGCGGGACACGCAGCTGCGCGTGTGCGCGCCGTTCGTGACGTACCCGACAGGCACCTCGTGCTCGGGCACGCCCGGGAAGCAGGACGAGAGGATCCGACGCGAGACCTCGCCGTGCAGCTGACTGACCGCGTTCGCCGACGAAGCCGTGCGCAGGGCGAGCGCGGCCATGTTGAAGCCGGAGCGCGCGCCGTCGGCGCGGCCAAGGGCGAGCAGCCGCTCGAGGGGAGCGCCGATCTCGCGACAGTAGGCGGCGAAGTATCGCTCGACGAGCTCCGGCGGGAATACGTCGAAGCCCGCCGGCACCGGCGTGTGAGTCGTGAAGACCGCGCCGGCGCGCACGGCCTCGAGCGCCTGCTCGAAGGCCAGGCCCTGCTCGCGGACGAGGACGCGGATGCGCTCGAGCCCGAGGAACGAGGAGTGCCCCTCGTTCATGTGGAAGACCGCGGGGTCGAGCCCGAGCGCGCGCAGCGCCCGCAGGCCTCCGATCCCGAGGACCACCTCCTGACGGATCCGGTTCTCCTGGTCGCCGCCGTAGAGCTGGTCGGTGACGTCCTGGAGGTCGGGCGGGTTCTCGGGGACGTTGGTGTCGAGGAGATAGAGCGGCAGGCGGCCGACCTGCGCGCGCCACACCTGCACGGCGGCGCGCCGGCCGGCGAGATCGACCTCCACCCGCACCGGGGCGCCGCCGTCGCTCTCGGCGAGCTGCACGGGCATGTTGTAGAAGTCGTTCTGCGGGTAGGACTCCTGCTGCCAGCCGTCGGAGGAGAGGTACTGGCGAAAGTAGCCCTGCTGGTAGAGGAGCCCCACGCCGACGAGGGGAACGCCGAGGTCGCTCGCGCTCTTCAGGTGATGGCCCGAGAGCACGCCGAGCCCCCCCGAGTAGATCGGCAGGCACTCGGCGATGCCGTACTCGGCCGAGAAGTAGCCGACGAGAGGCCGGTCGGTGAAGCGCCGGTCCCAAGACGTGGGCTCCCGCAGGTAGGCGTGGAGCCGCTCGAGGGCCCGGTCGAAGTACGAAAGGAAGCTGTCGTCCCGGGCCAGCGCCTCGAGACGCTCCTGCTTCATCGAGCCCAGGAGCAGCACGGGATTCTGGTGGGTGCGGTCCCAGAGCTCGCGGTCGAGGCGGGCGAAGACCTGTCGCAGGTCGTCGTCCCACGACCAGAGCAGGTTGTAGGCGATGTCGCGCAGACCGGCGAGACGCTCGGGAAGCGCGGGGACGACGCGGAAGGACTCGATCCTCATGGGACACGCCCCTTGCCTTTGGCGCCGGCATGCTCCCGGTGCCGCGTGACGGGCCCGTGACGCGCAGACGGCGGGAAGACGCGGCCCTCGTCACGGAAAAGTCACAGGCGGGGTCCAGCCTGACCCCATGCGTCGGTCCGGACCGGCGCGGGGAGGTCGCGATGGCGGTGAAGATCCTCTGGACCTCGGGACCGGCCCCGGAAGTGCGCAAGCGCGGCAAGTGGGAGCGCATCATCCGTTTCGAGATCGGCGAGTCCGTGCCGGACCTCGACGTCACGCTCGAGCTGCGGGGCGAGACGCACCACTGGCACGTGGGCGCGGACGAGCCGGTCTATCGGCGGCGGATCGTGCAGGCGCTGCGGGCCGCGGGGAAGCCGGTCGAGTAGGGCCTAACGCCGTCGCCAGGCGACCCAGGCGACGGTCGCAGTGAACGCGGCGACGAGAGCGACGATCGTCCAGAAGCCCGCGGGATGGTCCGAGAAGGGGATGCCGCCGACGTTCATCCCGAAGAGGCCCGCGATGACGTTGAACGGCAGCGCGAGCACCGTGACGATCGTCAGGATGAAGAGGCTGCGGTTGTTCTGCTCGTTGATGACGGCCGCGAGCTCTTCCTGCAGGATCTTCACGCGCTCGACGAGAGCCGCGCAGTCGGCGACCGCGGTCGCGAACTCCTCGGCCGCCTCGCGCAGGTCCTGGACGTCGGCGTCCCCCATCCAGCCGGGCGGCCGGTTCAGCAGGCGGAAGAGCGCCGCCGGCTCCGGCGCCAGCAGACGCTGCAGGCGGACGAGCACGCGGCGGAGGCGGCCGAGGTCGGCGCGGCTCGAGCGGAGCCTCTCGCCGAGCAGGTTGTCCTCGACGTGGTCGGCCCGCGCGGTGGCCTCGCGGACGATCCGGGAGAGCACGTCCGCCTGAAGGTGCAGGAGGTGGGCGAGCAGCTCCACCGGCGATCGGAACGCCTGACCGGAGCGCACCGCCTCCCGCAGCCGGTCGATCGAGCGAAGCGGCTTCGTGCGGGCGCTGACGAGCCGGTCCGACTGGACGCACAGGCTGACGGTGGAGACCTGGCCGGAGTCCCACGCGAAGTCGAAGAGCACGTCGTTGAGGACTGCCACGAGCGAGCTCTCCGCCTGCTCCACCCGGGTCGACGGCGTCGCCTCGTGGAGGGACTCGTGGAAGGCGTCGGGCAGCGCGGCGTGGCGCCGGAGGAACGGCTCGGCCGACGCGTTCGAGACGTTGAAGTGCAGCCACAGGAACCGGCCGGACGGCTCCTCTTCCTCGGCGGCCGCGGCCAGCGAGTCGAGGGCCTCGCGCGACTCGACCGCCCGCCCGGGACGCCCCCGGTCGAACACGTAGCCGCAGACGAGACCGGCTTCGTCGGAGCCGTAGGTGGATTCGGGAATCAGCACGTGGGCGCGCTCGGAGCGAGCTGGGTATCCTACGCGGACTCGGCCCTCAGCGGCGCCGCGCCACGAACGCGTCGCGGGCCGCGACGCCCTCGGACGGGTTGTCCGTGAAGTAGCCATCGACACCGGCCGCGAGGAAGAGGGCCGCCTCACCGGCCAGGTCGCCGTGGGCCGCCGCGTCGCGGCCGCGGCGCAGCTCGGCGGGCAGGAACTCGTTCTCGCGGCGCAGTGTCCACACGTGGACGAGAAGACCCGCGCGGTGAGCGTCCGCGACGAGCCCGGTCGGCGGGCGCAGGCGGCCGGCCGAGTCGCGCGGCAGCACCAGGTCCTTCGCGACACCGATGCCCCGCGCGTAGCGCGCGATGCCGGCGAGGCCCTCGGGCGTGAGGAGGTCGGCGTAGGTGCGCGGGTCGTCCTTCGCCGCGAGGTCGTGCGGGCGCCCGGCGGCCTCGGCGAGCTGGACGAGCGGGACGCGCGTCTCGCGCGCCAGAGCCCGCAGGTTCTCCGTCTCGAAGGACTGGACGAAGACGGGCGCGTCCGGGGCATCGAGGCCGCGCCGGCGCAGCGCCGCGAGAAGCGGCGGCTCGAGCGCGAGGCCGAGCGACGCGAAGTACGACGGGTGCTTCGTCTCGGGATAGACGCCGATCCGCCGCGCCCCCGACCGGCCGAGCCGTACGTTGGCGGCGTCGACGAGGTCGAGGATCTCCTCGAACGTCGGCACCGCGAGCTGACAGTCGAAGAGGGCGCCGCGCAGGCGCGGGAGCCGCTCCTTCGCCCGCAGCGTCTTGAGCTCCGCGAGCGTGAAGTCCTCGGTGAACCAGCCCGTCACCGGCCGGCCGTCGATCGTCTTCGTCGCGCGCCGCCCGGCGAACGCCGGGTGCGCCGCGACGTCCGTCGTCCCCGAGATCTCGTTCTCGTGGCGGGCGACGAGGACCCCGTCCTTCGTCGGCACGAGATCGGGCTCGACGAAGTCGGCCCCCTGCTCGATCGCGAGGGCGTACGACGCCAGCGTGTGCTCGGGCCTCTCTCCGCTCGCGCCGCGGTGGGCGATGACGATGGGCATGGGTGCCTGTGCGCCGGCCGCGAGGGCGGCGACCGCCACGGCGCAGAGGGGGACGAGGCGCTTCACGTCCCGAGCGGCAGGCGGATCCACACGCGGTCGGCCTCCGCGCCCAGAGTACCACCGAGCCGGCGGGTGAGGCCCCGACGGCCGCGCGCGGGAAAGACGTCGCCGCTGCGCCGACCCGCGCGGGCAGAGGCGGCTCGATTCGGCGTCTCGGCTTCGTCACCGCGATACCGCGGGCGCGCCGAACGCCGCGCCTAACTTCCCGGTCACCATCGCGACACTTTCTCGCGATCGAGGAGGCCGGGGTTGAACTCGTCGGCGCTCGCGCTCGTCCTGATGTTCCTCGCTGCGACGGCCCCGCCCGAGCCGCTGCGGTTCCGCGACTTCTTCGAGCCCGGCCCACGCGAGCTGCGCCTGTCGGCCCGGCTGCGCTCGCTCGAGGGGCGCCGGGTGCGGATGGTCGGCTTCATGGCCGATGCCGAGCTGGCTCCCCGCGGAGGCTTCTACCTCTGCCCGTTTCCCGTCGCCGCCACCGAGGCCGGGGGCGGGACCGCCGATCTGCCGCCGGAGACGGTCTTCGTCGTCGTCCGCGCGGCACGCGGCGCGGAGCTCGCTCACCGTTCCGGCCCGCTCGAGGTGACGGGCCTCCTCGAGCTCGGCGGCAGCGGGTGGCCGATCCGGATCGAGCTCGAGACGCAGCCCGACCACGGCGTCGGGGCGGGTCCCGGGGAGCCCGCTCCGCCGCAGCCTCAGCCCAGGCCCCGACCGAAAGCTCTTCCGAGGTCCAGCCGATGAACACTCCGTCGTTGGCGATTCGTGTCCTTGCCGTCTGCTCGACTCTCGCGTGCGCCGCGCTCGCCGGCGCCGCTCCGACGCTGGTGACGATCACGCCCCCTTCGGGCGCACGGTTCCTCGAGGGCCAGAGGTTCGACATTCGGGTCGAGGGCAAGGGCACCGGCCCGTTCAGCGCGACCCTCGAGGTCGACGGCACGGCGGTCGGGTTCACCTCCGGCAAGCCGGGCACCACCGAGACCGACGGCATCACGTCCGCAGGCTGGGGCGGCTTCAACCTGCGCGGCTACTCCACGACGGTGCCGGGGACGCACTCGCTTCGGGCGACGTTCACCGATGCCACCGGCACCGTCGCCGTCGAGAGCACGTTCCAGGTCGTTCCGGTCGGCGGTGACGGGCCCATCCGGAACGTGATCATCCTGCTCGGGGACGGGATGGGAACGGCTCATCGCACGGCCGCGCGCCTCGTCAAGTTCGGGGCGACGGCGGGCGACCCGAACGGCTTCCTGGCGATGGACGGCTTCCCCGGCACCGGCCTCGTCACGACCCACTCGCTGAACTCGATCATCACGGACTCGGCCCCCGGCATGGCCTGCTACGTGACGGGCAACCACGCGAAGAACGGCCAGGAGGGCGTCTATCCCGCGAACGTGACGAACGCGTTCTTCTACCCGCGGGTCGAGTACCTCTCCGAGTACCTGCATCGCCTCCGCGGCACGGCCCTCGGGATCGTCAGCACGGCCGACCTCGAGGACGCGACACCGGCGGCCAACGCGGTGCACACGGGCAACCGGAACCTCGGCCAGGGCATCGTCGACCAGTACTTCGACGAGCGCGAGTCGACGGGTCTGCGCGTCCTCCTCGGCGGCGGCCGCCGCTGGTTCCTGCCCGCGACGACGGGCGGGCTGCCGACGTTCGGCTCCAGCCGCGGCACGGGCAACGACTACTCTGCGCTGCCCGTGGACGTGCAGATCGCGTGGGGGATCCCCGCGGGCGGGGTCGGCGCGGTCGACCCGCAGCGCGACCTGATCGCCGACTTTCGGTCCAGGGGCTTCGAGTACGCGGACTCGTGGAGCACGCTGCGGGCGGTCGCCGCGGGCCCGCGCGCGCCGCGGCGCCTGCTCGGCCTCTTCGCGTACGGCAACATGAACGTCGCGCTGGACAAGATCGCCAAGCGCCGCAACCCGTCGAACAGCGAGACGGTGGTCGACGACTATCACGCGCCCGACCAGCCGATGCTCGACGAGATGACGGAAGCGGCGCTCCGGGTGCTGGCGCACGACCGCAACGGCTTCGTCCTGATGGTCGAGGGAGCGCACATCGACAAGCAGTCCCACCTCATGGATCCCGACCGGGCGATCGGCGACACGATCGAGTTCGACAACGCCGTCGCGGTCGCGCGGCGCTTCGCCGAGCGGCACGCGGACACGCTCGTGCTGGTCCTCGCGGACCACGAGTGCTCTGGCTTCAGCCTGGTGGGCGCCCTCTCCGGCGGCCTGGCGCACCTCGACGGGCTCCCGTCCGACACGAGCGCCCTCGATCCATCGACCGTCCCCGCTCGCCAGAGCGTCGTCGGAACCTACGACGCCGCCGGCTTCCCGCGCTACACGATCCTGCCCGACGGGTACCCGGCGACCTACGACATCGATCAGAAGGTCCTGGTGGGCTTCGGGGCGAGCGGCGACCGCTTCGAGGGCTGGATGAGCAAGCCGCTGCCGGTGATCGACAGCCTTCTCCCGGGGGACGTGACGAAAGCCGAGACCCTGAAGGGCGAGCTCGCGGCGAAGGGCTACTCGGCCACGGCGCAGAAGAGGGAGGAAAGCGCCTTCGGGTTCTTTCTGCGAGGCCAGGTGCCGGGCGATCAGGCCGTTCACACCGCGGCCGACATCCCGGTCTCCGCCTACAGCCGCTCCGAGGCCTGGCAGCAGTTCGTGGGCGTGCAGCGAAACACGGACATCTTCTTCAAGATCGGACAGCTGGTCCTCGGCGCCGGCCGCTCCGGCCCGCACCGGGACGACGACTGGCGGGGCGCAGGACGGTAGGCTCCGGTCAGTCGGCGAGCCGCTCGCCCCGGAACTGGAACCAGCTCCAGAGCCCCGTCGAGCGGATCTCGGCCCGGCGCGGTCGGAAGAGGCGCGCGAGCGCCTCGAACCGCGCCGGGCCGAGGTGCACGTGGCTGCGTCGAAGCCCCTGCGCCACGGGTCCCCGGGCGTCGACGAAGTCGACGACGGCGATCCGGCCGCCGGGGCGGAGGTCGAGGCGCGCGCGCTCGAGGACCGCCGCGAAGGGCGGGATCATCGACAGCGAGTAGGAGAAGAGGATCGCGTCGGCACGGCCGGCGTAGTCGTCGTGGCTGCCGTAGGGGCGCACGTCGAGCGTCACGTCGCCGGCCAGGGAGTGGCGGGCGAGCCGCGCCTCGGCCTGCGCCCGCATCGGCGTCGAGGGCTCGATGCCGACGACGCGCGCACCGGTCGCGCGCAGCCGCGGCAGGCTCCAGCCCGTCCCGCAGCCGACGTCGAGGACGGTCTCTCCCGGCCGGAGGTCCAGGCCGCGCACGGCGTCGCCGCGTCCGAAGAGCAGGAACGGCCTCGTCCAGTCGTAGATCGACGCGTGCCGGCGGTAGAAGCCGTCGAGCGCGGCCAGCCCGAACGCGGCGCGCGTCTCAGGCGGGGGCGCCGATGCGGGCGATGTGGAAGGAGGCATAGGTCCCCACCCGGTCGCGGCGGTGCAGGGC
>WBZP01001891.1_pt1 | contig 24838 bp, 24 predicted proteins | sample 5204301 | NCBI WGS metagenome assembly WBZP01 (sample SAMN12412401, study PRJNA552823) | activated sludge metagenome | isolation source: activated sludge from nitrification reactor of wastewater treatment plant... | place: USA: Pennsylvania | collected 2017 | reverse complement strand
TGCCCAACAACGGGGGCGTCCCAACCCTGGCCCTGGTGATGGATCGCGCCGGCTCATAGGTCTGGCTCATCGCAAAGGGCCTGGCATGGCCGTTCCACCCGGTCAGCGGTTGGTCGAAATCATCGAGATGCCGCTGCGCCACATACAGAAATGCCGGAGCACCCGGACCCCCATTGAGGTACTTGTACCCACAGCCGACCGCCAGGTCGACCTCGTGAGCATCCAGCGCCACGTCCAGAACCCCCGCGCTGTGGCAGAGGTCCCAGCACACCAGGGCACCCACCTCGTGGGCCGCCCGGGTGATGGCCGGCAGGTCCCACAACTCGCCGGTGCGGTAGTCCACCGAGCTGTATGCCGCCAGTGCCACCTGGCCGGCCAACTCACGCAGGCGGGCCGGGGCATCCGCGGGACGGACGTACTCCACTCGGCCACCGGCGTCGCGCGCCGCGGCCTCGGTGATATAGCAGTCCGTGGGGAAGGAGTCCGGGTCGGTGAGCACGACCGGGGATCCCCGGCGCATGCGGAGGGCGCCGACGACGGCCTTGTACAAGTTCAGGGTGGTGGAGTCTCCGCAGGCGATCTGCCCCGGAGAAGCCCCCACGATCTGGCCGATCCGGTCACCGACCCGACCCGGTGCACCCCACCAGTCCGCGGTATTCCAGCTGGCGATGAGGTCCTGGCCCCACTGGCGTTGGACGACATCGGCGACCGCTTCTGCCACCCCGATGGGCAGGGCGCCCAGCGAGTTGCCATCCAGGTAGACCGTGTCGGCGGGGAGTCGGAAGCGGCCCCGCAAGTCGGTGTCGGCAAAGTCCGCATCGAGGTCTCGAGCCCGCCCGGCCAGGTCTGTCGTTGCTGTGACGCCCGTCATGAGGGCAGACTACTGCGCCCAAGGCCGTAGGCTCTGTCGCCGTGATCGGCATTCCCACCATCGGTGTCCTGGCAGTCCAAGGCGACGTCCGCGAGCATCGCCACGTCCTGGAGGCTGCCGGGGCCCGCACCACCGCAGTGCGCCGCCCGAGCGAACTGGAGCAGATCGACGGCCTGGTCATCCCCGGCGGCGAGTCCACGACGATGGACAAGCTCGTCCGGGCCTTCGACTTGCAGGAGCCGCTGCGCAGCCGGATCGCCGGTGGGCTGCCGGTGTATGGCTCCTGCGCCGGGATGATCATGCTCGCGGATCGAATCGCCGATGCCCGTCCGGATCAACAGACCCTGGGTGGGCTCGACATCACGGTCCGGCGCAACGCCTTCGGCCGTCAGGTGGACTCCTTCGAGGAGGATCTGCACATCCGTGAACTGGGGCCGGAGCCGGTACGGGCCGTGTTCATTCGGGCCCCTTGGGTGGAGGAGATTGGTCCCGCGGCACAGGTGCTGGCTCGGGTGGAGGAAGGGCCAGCGGCAGGTAGGATCGTGGCCGTCGTGCAGGGCGCTGTCATGGCGACCTCCTTCCATCCGGAAGTGACCGGTGACCACCGCGTGCACGCCTATTTCGTTGCGATCGTGAAGGACAGGGCATGAGCGGCCACTCCAAATGGGCGACCACTAAGCACAAGAAGGCGGCCATCGACGCCAAGCGCGGCAAGCTCTTCGCCAAGCTGATCAAGAACATCGAGGTGGCGGCCAAGCAGGGCGGCGGTGACCCCGAGGGGAACCCCACCCTGTGGGACGCGATCTACAAGGCCAAGAAGTCCTCGGTTCCCAACGACAACATCGACCGCGCGGTCAAGCGCGGCTCGGGCGCCGAAGCCGGGGGAGCGGACTGGCAGAACATCACCTACGAGGGCTATGCCCCCGGTGGTGTCGCCCTGCTCATCGAGTGCCTCACGGATAACCGCAATCGCGCCGCAGCCGAAGTGCGCACCGCATTGACCCGCAATGGCGGCAATCTGGCGGACCCGGGCTCGGTGGCCTACATCTTCACCCGTAAGGGCGTCGTGATCGTGCCGAAGTCGGCCGCCCCCGACGAGGACGCGCTGCTCGAGGTGGTGCTCGATGCAGGCGCCGAGGAGGTCAACGACAACGGCGAGACCTGGGAAGTCGTCTCCGAGGCCACCGATGTCATCGCAGTGCGGACCGCTCTGCAGGAGGCGGGCATCGACTACGACTCGGCCGAGGCGTCCTGGGTGCCCAATCTGGAGGTCCCGCTGGACCTTGACGGCGCCAAGCGGATGATCCGGGTTATCGAAGCCCTCGAGGACTCCGACGACGTCCAGGACGTCTTCGCCAATGGCGACATCCCGGACGAGATCCTGGCCCAGCTCGAGGCCGAGTAGGCGCGTGTCCTTGTCGGCCCGACTCGCTGCGCCTGGGTAGCCTGACGTACGAACATGTGTTCTAGTTAAGGAGCCCTCACGTGCGCGTCCTCGGTGTCGACCCGGGCCTGACCCGATGTGGCCTCGGCGTCGTCGAGGGACGGCCCGGGAGGGCGAGCCTGGTGGCTGTGGGTGTGGTTCGCACTCCCAGCGACGCCGAGCCAGGTGAGCGGCTGGTTTTTCTGGAGAGCGAGTTAGACCGCTGGATGGAGCGATTCACCCCGGAGGTGGTGGCCATCGAGCGGGTATTCGCCGACGTAAATGTGCAGTCGGTGATGACCACTGCGCACGCCACCGCGATCGCTCTGCTCACGGCCGGCAAGCGCGGCATCCCGGTCGCCTTCCACACTCCGACCGAGGTCAAAGCCTCCGTCACCGGTACCGGTCGCGCCGAGAAGGCCCAGGTCGGCTCGATGGTGGCGCGCATTCTGGGCCTGAATGAGGCACCCCGACCGGCCGATGCCGCGGACGCTCTCGCGTTGGCCATTTGCCATCTCTGGCGCGGCGCCGCTCAGGGCCGCCTCAGTGAGTTGGCCAAGGCGGCCCGGGCATGATCGCTTCCCTGACCGGCTCCGTCGAGCACGTCGGCCTGGATCACCTCGTGGTCACCGTCGGGGGTGTCGGGCTGCGTGTGCACACCACGCCGACCACGGCCTCGGCCACCGCTCATGGCGCGGCGGTCACCCTGTCGACCACACTCATCGTGCGTGAGGACGCCCTCACGCTCTATGGCTTTGCCTCCCGGGATGAGCGCGAGATGTTCGAGACCGTGCAGACGGTCACGGGCGTCGGACCCCGGCTCGCGCTGGCCATGCTCTCGGTCATGGGTCCGGATGAGGTGCGCCTCGCGCTGAGCACCGGAGACGCCAAGGCACTGACCAAAGTGCCCGGGGTCGGCCCCAAGTCCGCGCAGCGGCTCGTCTTGGAGTTGCGCGACAAGGTCGGGCGGATGCCATCGATCAGCGCGGGCGGCACGCCGTCGGCGCCGTCCTCCGACACGCGCAATGAGCAGCTCGTCGAAGCCCTGGTGGGCCTTGGCTGGTCGGCAAAGCAAGCCAGTGATGCGGTGCAGTCCGTGGCGACGAGCGCACCGGGCGATGCGGATCTGGCGACCCAGTTGCGGCTGGCCCTGCGAGAGCTCCGCCGATGAGTTCGGACGGCTACTCCAGCGAAATGCGCGAGGCAGATGGTTCCCTGGACGCCACCGCGCGGGTCGTCGATGCCGCGCAGAGCGATGAAGAGCGCACGGTCGAAGCGGCGCTGCGGCCCAAGCGGCTCGCTGACTTCCCGGGGCAGCCACGGGTTCGCGACCAGCTGGATTTGGTCCTGACCGCGGCTCGGCGGCGGGGGACCGCCCCCGATCACGTGCTGCTCTCCGGCCCTCCGGGATTGGGCAAGACCACCTTGGCCATGATCGTCGCGGCCGAGTTGGAGCGCCCGATCCGCGTGACCAGTGGGCCGGCCATCCAACACGCCGGCGACCTGGCCGCCGTGCTGTCCAGCTTGGATGAGGGCGAGGTCCTCTTCCTGGATGAGATCCACCGGATGAGCCGCGCGGCCGAGGAGATGCTCTACCTGGCCATGGAGGATTTCCGGGTCGACGTCATAGTCGGCAAGGGTCCGGGAGCCACCGCGATCCCACTCGAACTGCCGCCCTTCACCGTGGTGGGGGCGACCACTCGCGCAGGACTCTTGCCCGCGCCCTTGCGCGACCGATTCGGATTCACCGGCCACCTCGACTACTACGCGAGCGCCGACCTGGTGACGATCCTGCACCGGTCCGCCCGGCTTCTGGGCGTGGACGCCACCGATGACGGCATCACCGAGATCTCTGGCCGTTCGCGCGGCACGCCGCGGATTGCCAACCGCTTGCTGCGCCGGGTGCGTGACTGGGCTCAGATCCATGGCGACTCTTCAGTGGACCTCCCGGCGGCGCGCGAGGCGCTGGCGCTCTTTGACGTCGACGAGGCCGGCCTGGATCGCCTGGACCGGGCGGTCCTGGAGGCCGTATGCCGCCGCTTCGGCGGCGGGCCGGTGGGACTGAGCACCCTGGCAGTGGCCGTGGGGGAGGAGGCCGACACGGTCGAGACGGTGGCCGAGCCCTACCTGGTCCGGGAGGGTTTCCTGGTGCGCACGCCGCGTGGCCGGGCGGCGGCACCGCGGGCCTGGCAGCACCTGGGCCTCGCCCCACCCACCGGCGCGGCACGCCAAGTTGAGATGACCTTCGACGCGCAAACCCCCAGTGGGCGCCTTCGGGGCTGACCATCGCCTAGACTGGCGGATCGTGTGCGTCACGCTTTTTCGGCGTGCCCACGCCACGGGACTCTCCACGGATACGCAAGGACTTCTCCATGAGCGACACCACCGGCAGCGGCTACGGCAGCCTGATCCTGCTGCTCCTTCCCCTGCTTCTTCTCGTCTACATGATGGTGAGCGCCCGTAAGCGCGCCAAGGTGGTCCAGGCGATGCAGTCCGAGCTCACCGTGGGGACCGACGTGCTCATGACCTCCGGGCTCTACGGGCGGATCACTGCGCTCGATGACGCCAAGGTGACCATCGACGCCAATGGCACCTCGCTGGTCTTCGACCGCCGCGCCGTTGCCAGTTCGGTCTCCACCGAACCGGGCGAGGGGCACTGATGGCCGCCGCGACTCCTCGTGGTGTGGCCCGCCGGTCGCTGATCTGGTTTCTGGTCCTGCTCGTCGGCCTGGGTGCGCTGCTGGGTAGCGCGCACCAGTGGAGCACAGCTCAACTGAGCCCGAAGCTGGGTCTGGACCTTGAGGGCGGCACCCAAATGGTGCTCGAGCCGCAAACCAATGGCTCCCAGGCGGTCACCCCTGATCTCATTACTCAGGCCCGCGACATCATCTCGCAGCGCGTGGATGCCAGCGGCTTCAGCGGGGCCGAGGTCGCCACCCTGGGCGACACCAACATCGTGGTCAGCGTTCCTGGCGTGGTCGACGAAGCCACCAAGAATGCCATCGAGAAGTCCTCGGCGATGCAGTTCCGCCCCGTCCTGGTGGCCACGGCGGGGATTGTCCTGCCGACCCCATCGGCCAGCGGTTCCGTGAGCCCGAGTGGCTCCAGCTCGACCACTGGTTCTGCTCCGGCGGCCTCCTCGAAGGCGTCGCCCACCAAGAGCACCTCGGCCAGCCCTAGCGCCACCCCCAAGGCCACCTCCTCCGCGAGCCCATCGCCGAGCCCCAGCGCCTCCTCAGCCACCCCCACGGACCCCACCAGCGAAGAGTGGGTCACGCAGGCCCTGGCGGACCAACTCCAAGCGCTCGACTGCAGCAAGGCAGATGCCTTGGACGGGCTGGTCGACGACATCAAGAAGCCGCTGGTCACCTGTTCCACCGACCGCACCGAGAAGTACATCCTGGGTCCCGTCGTGGTCGCCGGTGACCAAATCGAGGACGCCTCGGCCGGCTACTCCACGAATTCACAGGGCGTGACCACCTCCACGGTCGCCATCAACCTGACCTTTAAGTCCACAGGGGCGCAGGCGTATGCCGACATCTCGCGCACCATGGTTTCGTTGGCCGATCCGCGCAACCGGTTGGCTGCCACCCTGGACTCACGGGTCATCGTGGCTCCCCGGTTCAATTCGGTTATCCCTGACGGCCGCGCAGAGATCACCGGGGGTTTCACCTTGGCCGAGGCGCAGGCCCTGGCCAAGAGCCTCAAGTTCGGCGCCCTGCCACTGTCCTTCAAGTTGCAGACCAGCACCGATATCAGCCCTCTGCTCGGTAAGGAGCAATTGCGCTTCGGCCTCATCGCTGGCCTCGTCGGCCTGCTCGTGGTCTTCCTGTACTCGCTGCTGCAGTACCGGGTGTTGGGCCTGGTGACCATCGCCTCCATCGTGGTTGCGGCAGCCTTGACCTATCTGGTGGTGACCATCCTGGGTTGGTCGCACAACCTCCGCCTGGACATGGCCGGGGTCACGGGTTTGATCGTCGCTATCGGCTTCACGGCGGACAGCTTCATCGTCTACTTCGAACGCATCCGCGATGAGTTGCGTGAAGGCCGCTCGCTGGCCTCGGCCGTGGAGACCGGATGGGCGCGCGCCAAGCGCACCATCCTGGCGGCCGACGGCGTGAACTTCCTGGCCGCCGCCGTGCTCTATGTGCTGGCGTCCTCCAGCGTGCGCGGCTTTGCCTTCACCCTGGGACTCACCACGCTGATCGACCTCGTGGTGGTCTTCCTCTTCACCCACCCGATGGTCTCCCTGCTCTCGCATCGCCCCTTCTTCCGGGATGGGCACCCCTCATCCGGGCTGGACCCACGCCGACTGGGAGCCTCCACGACCTCGTATGCCGGCCGCGGCCGGTTTGTTTCCCGACCGACTGCCGTCGCCGGGGCGGAAGGCGGTGCGCGATGAGCAGTTTCGCGGCATTCGGTAACGCGCTCTACTCCGGTGAGCGCTCGGTCCCCGTGGTCCCCAAGCGTCGGATCTTCTACATCGGCTCCCTCGTCCTCATCGCGGTGGCCGTGCTGGGTCTGTTCATCCCGAAGCTCAACCTCGGCATGGAGTTCACCGGGGGCTCGGAGTTCCGCGTCTCGGGCGCAGCGAGCACCGACAACTTCGAGGCCAAGGCTCGGGAGGCGGTTGGTACCGATGGCCGTACGGTGAACGCCACCGAACTCGGTACCGGCACCATTCGGGTCCAGACCGAGCGTCTTGACGGCCAGCAGAGTGATGCGGCGCGCAGCTCGCTCGCCAAGGCCTTCGGGGTCGGCACCGAGCAGGTGTCCGCAACCTTTATCGGCCCCTCCTGGGGTGCCTCCGTGAGTTCGCAGGCCCTCAAGGCGCTGATCTGGTTCCTGATCCTGGTGGCCATCGGGATGGCGATCTACTTCCGCACCTGGAAGATGGCCCTGGCCGCGCTGATCGCGCTCGCTCACGACCTGATCATCACCGCCGGCATCTACGCCTGGACCGGCTTCGAGGTCTCACCGGCGACCCTCATCGGCTTCCTCACCGTGCTCGGCTACTCGCTGTACGACACGGTGGTGGTCTTCGACAAGGTGCGGGAAAACACCACGGAGGCCTTCGCCAACGGTCGCCTCAGTTTTGCCGGAGCCGCCAACTTGGCCGTCAACCAGACCATGGTGCGCTCGATCAACACCACCGTGGTGGCCCTCCTGCCGGTGGCCGCGATCCTGGTGGTGGGCATCTTCAAGCTCGGTCCCGGGACCCTGCTGGACCTCTCGCTGGTGCTCTTCGTCGGCATCCTCGTCGGCGCCTACTCCTCCATCTTCATCGCGACGCCGCTGTTGGTCTCCTTGCGCAGCAATGAGGAGTCCGTGATTGAGCTGGACAAGAAGGCCAGCCGCTCACAGGCACGGGCCGCCAAGCTCGCCATCCCGGCGGTGGAGGCGTCAACGCAGAGCACCCACGGTGGCGAGGTCGAGGTGACCGAGGGCCAGACGCTGACCGGGCGAGCGGTGCACAAGTACGCAACCTCGGGCCCGCGCAACCAGCCCAAGCGCACGCCCAAGTCGCGCCGGTGAGCGATGCTGACTCGGCTCTCGACGCGCTGATCGCCTCGCGGCTGCGTGACGTGCCGGACTTCCCCAAGCCCGGAGTGCTCTTCAAGGACATCGCCCCACTCCTGGCTGACCCGCAGGCATGGGGCGCGGTCATCGATCATCTGGCGGCGCGGCATACGGGTGCCATTGATGTGATCGCCGGTGTCGAGGCTCGTGGGTTCATCCTGGGCGCGGTCCTGGCCCATGAGATGGGCGTGGGCTTCGTACCCGTGCGCAAGGCAGGCAAACTCCCCGGTGACACGATCGCTGGTTCGTATGACCTGGAGTATGGATCGGCGGTGATCGAGGTGCAGCGCGGAGCCTTCGACCACCATGAGCGGGTCCTGCTCGTCGATGACGTGCTCGCGACCGGCGGCACCGCCGCGGCCGCCTGGGAACTCATCGAGCGGGCCGGAGGCCGGGTCATCGAGTTTATCTGCCTCGCCGAAATCGCGGCTCTTGAGGGTCGAAAAGCGCTGGCAGACAGGCCAGTCCACAGCCTGCACGTCATCGGCTGAACCACCGGTTTCGGGCCAGCGGGGGAGCCCCACTAAACTCCCGTCATGGCAGAGGACACCACACCCATCCCCACCACGGGGAGCAGCCCCGGAGTGTCCTCCCGGGCCCGCGCGGCCCTAGCGCTCATCGGGGCGAGTAGCAGGTCCGCCAGCCACCCGGTGCTCGAGCCGCTCTTGCAGATCGTCCGCTCCAGCCATCCGCGCGCCGATGTGGCCATCGTTGTCCGGGCGTATGAGGTCGCCGCCCGCGCCCACGAGGGCCAGATTCGCAAGTCCGGTGACCCATACATCACCCACCCGCTGGCGGTCACCACCATCCTGGCCGAGTTGGGCATGACCCCGATGACGCTGGCGGCGGCGTTACTCCACGACGTGGTAGAGGACACCGACTACACGCTGGATCAGATGGAGCGCGAGTTCGGTGCCGAAGTCGCCATGCTGGTCGATGGGGTGACCAAGCTCGACAAGGTGACCTATGGCTCAGCCGCGCAGGCCGAGACCGTCCGCAAGATGATTGTCGCGATGAGCAAGGACATTCGGGTCCTCGTCATCAAGCTCGCCGATCGGCTGCACAACGCTCGGACCTGGAAGTACGTCTCCCAGGAGAGTGCTCAGCGCAAGGCCAAGGAGACCCTGGAGATCTACGCCCCCTTGGCCCATCGACTGGGCATGAACACGATCAAGTGGGAGCTGGAGGATCTGTCCTTCCAGACGCTCTATCCCAAGGTCTTCGACGAGATCGTGCGCCTGGTGGCCGAGCGGGCGCCGGCACGTGAGCAGGTCCACGCCGCGGTGCGCGAGCAGGTCGCGGGCGACCTACGGGCCGCCAAGATCAAGGCGGTCGTGACGAGCCGGCCCAAGCACTACTACTCCGTCTACCAGAAGATGGTGGTCGGCGGTCGAGACTTTGACCAGATCTATGACCTGGTGGGCGCCATGCACGCGCGCTGGAAGCCCCTGACCGGCCGCTTCAAGGACTACATCGCCACCCCGAAGTTCAATATGTACCAGTCGCTGCACACTACGGTCATCGGGCCGGGCGGGCGGCCGGTCGAGATCCAAATTCGGACCCATGCCATGCACCAGCGGGCCGAGTACGGTGTGGCCGCCCACTGGAAGTACAAGGAGCTGCGCGGAGTTGGCGCCCCGGGGGCGGTCACCCGCGAGGGCGCCGGGAGTTCGGCGACCGATGGGGCCTGGCTACGCCAGTTGTTGGACTGGCAGCAGGAGACCAGCGACCCAGGCGAGTTCCTGGAGTCCTTGCGATTCGAGGTCACCGCCACCGAGGTCTACGTCTTCACCCCGAAGGGGCAGCTTGTCGGCCTCCCCGCAGGCTCGACCCCGGTCGACTTCGCGTATGCCGTCCACACAGAGGTGGGGCATCACTGCATCGGCGCCAAGGTCAATGGTCGCCTGGTCCCTCTCGAGAGCGCGCTGGACAATGGCGACATCGTGGAGGTGCTGACCTCAAAGGCGGATTCCGCTGGCCCTTCGCGCGACTGGCTCTCCTTCGTTCGGTCCGCCCGAGCGCGCAACAAGATCCGCCAGTGGTTCACCAAGGAGCGTCGCGAGGAGGCCATTGATCGCGGCAAGGACGCCATTGCCAAGCAAATGCGTCGCCGTGGCCTCCCACTGCAGCGATTGACCAGCGTCCAGTCCTTGACCGCGGTCTCCGAGGAGCTCCGCCTGGCCGGGGTCGAGGGCCTCTACGCCGCGGTCGGTGAGGGGCACGTCTCGGCACAGCATGTCTCCAGCCGGTTGCTCGCGCTGGCCGGGGGAGAGGACGGGTCGATCGAGGACCTGGCGGAGGTCACCTCACCCACGCTCACCAGGCCGGTGCGGCGGCGCGCTGGTGACCCTGGCGTGATCGTCAAGGACATGCCCGATGTATGGGTCAAACTCGCCCGCTGCTGTACTCCCGTGCCGGGCGATGACATCTTCGGTTTCGTCACCCGCGGCAGCGGCGTCTCGGTCCACCGCCGAGACTGCACGAATGCCGTCGAGCTCCTGGCGCAGCCGGAGAAGGTCCTGGAAGTCGAGTGGGCGCCCACCTCCGGCAGCATGTTCCTGGTGCAATTGGCCGTGGAGTCGCTGGACCGGTCACGGCTGCTCTCGGACGTGACGCGGGTGCTCTCCGACAATGGCGTGAACATCCTCTCGGCGACCGTGCATACCAGCCGCCAGCGGACCGCAACACTGCGATTCACCTTCGAAATGGGCGAACCGGAGCACCTGAACCACGTCATCAACGCCGTGCAACGCGTCGACGGCGTCTTCGACGCCCACCGGATCTAGCCCCCCCCAGCCCGCTGCCGCGGGCGAACCGTCCGGCGGGATACGAGGGCGCTCAGCCCAGTTTGCGGACCTGCTCTAGGAAGGCCAGACGCCCGGTGCGCTCCTCCTCGAGCGAGGCCACCTTGGCGGCATCGCCCCGACTCTGGGCGGCGGCAATCTGGGAATCGAGTTTGGCGATGGCCGTCTCCAGCTGGGTGAGCATGGAGTTGGCCCGGGCCGCAGTCTCGGGGTTGGTCGCGCGCCAGCGCGCGTCCTCGGCCTCACGGATCTCGGTTTCCACTCGACGCATCGGCTTCTCGACTCGGTCGATATCCGCCCGCGGAACCTTTCCGGCCTTGTCCCACTTGTCCTGGATCGTCCGCAGGCTGGCCTTGGCCGCGTCAAGATCGGTGATCGGCAAGAGGGCCTGAGCCTCGGCGAGCAAGGCCTGCTTGACCGCGAGGTTGGCGCGGAACTCCTCGTCCTCGGCCGCCACGACGGCGTCCTTGGCGGTAAAGAAGGCATCCTGGGCCGACTTGAAGCGCTCCCACAAGGCGTCGTCATCGGAACGCGAGGCCCGACCAGCGGCGCGCCACTGATCCATGAGCCCCTTGAAGGCACGCGCAGTAGGTGCCCAATCCTTGCTGTGAGCAAGGGACTCGGCCTCAGCCACCAGGCGCTCCTTGGCGCGCTTGGCACCGTCCCTGGTCTGCTCGAGCTCGGTGAACCAGGCGCGTCGGGCCTTGTCGAAGTGGTTGCGGGCGTGGCTGAATCGCTGCCAGAGGGCAGTCTCGATCGGCTTATCGAGTCGCGGACCGCCCCGCTGCGCGGACTTCCAGTCATCCAGCAGCGTGCGCATCCGCTCGGTGCTGGTCTTCCACTGAGTGGAACCAGGGGGCTGCGCCGCGATCTTCTCGGCCTCACTCACGATCGCCTCGCGGGCCACCGCGGCGGCCTCCTTGGCGGCTGCCCGCGCGGCGGCCTCCTCGGCCCGGCGCGCCCCGAGCGCCTCTTCGATGGTGGCGATCTCCGACTCGAGAGCGGCCAAGTCACCGACCACACGCGCTTCGCTCAGTTGCCCCTTGACGTGAGCAACGGAATCGGCGATCTCCTTGGTAGGGACCTCCGGGGTGCTCAAGCGAGCCTTGGCGAGAGCGACCGTGGCGGCCAACTCGTCAAACTTGCGAGCGAAGTACTGCAGCGCGTCATCCGGGGTCGCACCGGGATAGGACCCGACCTCGCGCTCCTCCTCACCGACCTGGACAAAGACGGTGCCGTCCTCCGCCACCCGGCCGAACTGGGCCGATGGCGAGTGCTCATGCACGACGGGTGTTGGTGTGGCTGGCGGGGCCGGCCGAGCGGCTATCCGCGAGGCCAGGGCTGCCGGCGAGGGGATCGCCGGCACGCCGGTCGCGGGCGTGCCCTCGTCGTTGGGCGGGGTGGAGGTCTCGTCGCTCACCGCGTCATGCCTTCTTCTCAGTCGTGGTCACCCGGAGAATGCTGATGGGCGCCTTGGGTGCGCCATCCTCCGGGGTGCGGCTGCCCTCGGCCACGCCGAGTGCCGCGATCTTGTCGACAATATCCAACCCTGAGGTCACCGTGCCGAAGATGGTGTAGCCGTCCTTGTCGATCAGGGTGCTGTCACCCCACACGATAAAGAACTGACCGCCATTGCCCTTGGCGGCGTCCGAGGTGCGTGCCATGGCCAACGTCCCGCGGGGGTAGCGGCCGGTCTTGGGCGCGTTCTCCACGGCATAGCCATAGCCAGGGTTACCGCTGCCGGTACCGGTCGGGTCACCACACTGCAGCACCTGGAGATCTGCAGTCGTGGTCAGCCTGTGGCACGGCGAATCGACCCAGTAATCGGTCTTGGCGAGCTGCAGGAAGGAGGCCACGGCCATCGGCGCCTTCGCGCCATCCAGGGTGAAGACCAGGTCGCCACAGGTGGTCTTCAGCGTGGCCGTGAAGGTCTTGCCCGCGGCCGTTGCCGGGTCGGGAGCCTCTAGAGTCGCGCTGGTTCCCAGCGTGGCCGGTGGCTTCGTGCAGCCCTGCGCGAGGACCGGCGTGGGCGAGGCGTTCACCGTAGGGTCGGGGCTCGACACCCGGGTCGAGGAGAGCTTGGAGCCCAGAATTGCGGCCAAAGCCACCACTGCGATCACCGTCCCGACCACAGCCATCAGACGAGAGATCCGGGCCTGGTCAGCGGACTTTTGCGCCTGCTCGGCCTGCCGCTTCTCATAGCGGCGCCGAGCGCGGTCACGTTCCTGCTGTCTGGTCGCCACGTGGTGGGCCTTCCGTTCTGATCCTTGGGGAGCACCTGCCTGCGCAAGTCTAGGCAGAGGTCGGGCGCTCACGGCAGCCCACTAGGCTTCCTCCCGTGCTCGCCGTCACCTTTCCCGCTGCCGTCTTCGGTACCAATTGCTATGTCTTGGCTCCCGCAGACGGCGAGGAGTGCGTCATTGTCGACCCCGGAATTGGCATCGAGGACACCCTGCGCGAGGTCCTGGGCGAGCATCGTTTGCGCCCCGCGGCGGTGCTACTTACCCACGGACACATCGATCACGTCTACTCGGTGACGCCGGTCTGCGGTGGCGACACGGCGGCCTATATCCACAGCGAGGACCGCTACCGGCTGGTCGACCCCTTGGGCACCATTGACCGGGGGTTGCTCACCATGTTGGAGCAGCAGTTCGGCACTCAGGCCCTCTGGCGCGAGCCCGATCACATCATCGAGATCGCCGACCGCCAAACGCTGAACCTGGCCGGCTTGGGGATCGAGGTACGACACGCGCCGGGGCACACCGAGGGCTCCGTGGTCTTCGGCCTCCAGGAGCTGCCAGATGGCATCCCTGCTGCCGAACAGCTCACCGGCACCCTGGTCAGCGGGGACGTCCTCTTCGCCGGCTCGATCGGTCGCACGGATCTGCCCGGAGGCGATGGCGCGGCCATGACCCGCAGCCTGCGCGACGTGATCCTTCCGCTTCCGGACTCCACCCTCATCCTCACCGGCCACGGGCCGGCCACCACGATGCGTCGCGAGCGCGCTACCAACCCCTACCTGCAAGGACTCTGATCAGCCATGGCGACCAAGGTCACCCCGATCTCCGGCTTCCCCGAGTTGCTGCCTGCGCAGCGGCTGGCCGAGCTGCACGTCTTGGATGTCGTACGCCGCACGTTCGAGCTGCACGGTTATACCTCCTTGGAGACGCGCTCACTTGAGCCGGTCGAGCGACTACTGGGCAAGGGCGGAGATGCGGACAAGGAGATCTATGCCGTCTCTCGGCTTGCCGCGGGTGCCGATGAGAGCAAGGATGCCTCCCTCGGCCTGCACTTCGACTTGACCGTCCCCTTTGCCCGCTATGTGCTGGAGAACGCCGGCCGGCTGAACTTCCCCTTCCGGCGGTATCAGATCCAGAAGTCCTGGCGAGGCGAGCGTCCCCAGGAGGGTCGCTTCCGCGAGTTCACCCAAGCCGACATCGACGTCGTTGACGTCGGCGACCTGCCCAGTCACGTCGAGGCCGAGATGCCGCTGGTCATCGCCGAGATCTTTGAGCAGCTGCCCGTGGGCGAGTTTCGGGTGCGCTGCAACAACCGCAAGATCCCGCAGGGCTTCTACCTGGGGATCGGGTTGACCGATCTGGTGGGCACCCTGCGCACCGTCGACAAGCTCGACAAGATCGGCCCCGATGCGGTGCGGGCCCAACTGGTTGCCGCGGGGGCGAGCGTTGAGCAGGCCGATGCCTGTCTCGCGCTCGCGCAGATCTGCACGACGGACACCAGCTTCGTGGACCAGGTGCGCGCGCTTGGCGTGAGCCACCCGCTGCTCGAGGAAGGCCTAGGCATCCTGGCCGAGGTGATGGCGGCGGCGGCGCTGGCGACGAAGCCGGGACGCGTCGTGGCCGATCTGGCCATCGCGCGGGGGCTGGACTACTACACCGGCACCGTCTACGAGACGCAGATTGCGGGCTTCGAGTCCTGGGGCTCGGTGGCTGGGGGCGGGCGCTATGACGCGCTCGCCTCCGACGGCAAGGTGACCTATCCCGGGGTCGGGATCTCCATCGGGGTCACCCGCCTGGTCCAGCTGCTGATCTCGAAGCGAGGTCTGAGCGCGAGCCGGTCAACGCCAGCGGCCGTGCTGGTCGCCGTGAATGAGGAGGCTTCCCGGGCCGACTCCCTGGCGGTGGCCACCGCCCTGCGCTCGCGCGGCATCCCGTGCGAGGTGGCCCCGCGCGCGGACCGCTTTGGCAAGCAGATCCGGTATGCCGACCGCCGCGGCATTCCCTATGTCTGGTTCCCGGGGGATGAGGGCGATCAGGTCAAGGACATCCGTTCGGGCGTCCAGGTCGGCGCGCAGGCGCAGACCTGGCAATGCCCGCAGGAGGACCTGCGCCCGAGTCTGGTCATCCAGGAACCCTGAGTCCCGATTCCCTCAGTTCCATGGCCGCCAAGGCCCTGATCACGTCCGGGTCCTGGCGGCGCCAGGCGCCAGCGGGGTCATCACTGATCCGAGCCAGTCGAGACATCGGCTGGTTCGCCATCGCCCGAAGCGCAAAGAGATCCAGGTCCGGCGCAGCGTCAATGAACCGCTGAGCCGCGCTCGCGCGCCGCACGAAGCGACCGCGCAGCAGCAGCCAGATCCCGCCCACGATGAGCACCGGGATGACCGCTGTGGTGACGCCCAGGAGCACCGCCGTGCGTTCCACGGCCGAGATCAACCCCCGACCGGCGTCCTCGAACTGGCCGCCCACACCGGCTGCGCTGCGCAGCGGCTCGGCCAGCCGGTCATCCAGGATGGGCAGATTGTCGACCGATTCGCCGGCACCCGACATCCGTTCCCTGAAGGCGGCCCCCGCGCCCACCAACTTTCGGCCGGGCTCGGCGAGGGTGAGGGTGGTGTCGTGGACGGCATATCCGACCTTCACCCATACCCACACCCATACCAGGATGCCGAGGTCGGCCAGCACTTGCAGAAGTCGGCGGGCGGGTATCGAAGCGTAGAGAGTCACGGGGTCTAGACTCGCATCGCGCCGTGCTGCGGCGCATCTGGCGACGGCAATGGCGCCGTGGCTATCAGACCGTGAGAAGGGCTGCTGTCGTGAAGGTCGGAGTTCCCAGCGAGGTCAAGAACAACGAGTTCCGGGTCGGTATCACCCCGGTCGGCGTCAACGAGCTCGTGCGCCGCGGGCATGAGGTCTTCATTCAAAAGGGCGCCGGACTCGGCTCGTCCATCACCGACGAGGACTATGTCGCGCAGGGGGCGCGGATCCTGGACTCGGCCGATGATGTGTGGGGCGAGGCCGACATGGTGATGAAGGTCAAGGAGCCCATCGCCGAGGAGTACCACCGGATGAAGGAGGAGACGGTCCTCTTCACCTATCTGCACCTCGCCGCGGACCAGCCGCTGACGGACGAATTGGTGGCCCGCAAGGTCACCTCCATCGCATACGAGACAGTGCAACTGCCCTCCGGCCTGCTCCCGCTGCTCTACCCGATGTCCGAGGTTGCCGGCTGCCTCGCACCCCAGGTGGGTGCCCACGCCATGATGCGGGCCCAGGGTGGCCGGGGCGTGCTCATGGGTGGTGTTGGCGGCGTGGCCAATGCCAAGGTCGTCGTGCTCGGCGCCGGTGTCGCTGGTCAGAATGCCGCGAACATCGCGCTCGGGATGGGCGCTGAGGTCACCTTGCTGGACACCGACCTCGACAAGTTGCGGATGAGCTTCTGGCGATACGACAACCGCGTCCGTCAGATCGCGTCCTCGGCGCTCTCCGTGCGCGAGGAGGTCCTCAAGGCTGACATGGTCATCGGGACCGTCCTGATCCCTGGCGCGAAGGCACCCAAGCTCGTCACCGACGCCATGGTTGCCGAAATGCGTCCAGGCTCAGTCCTGGTGGATGTCGCCATCGATCAGGGCGGCTGCTTCGAAGGCTCGCGCCCGACAACGCACGCTGACCCGACCTTCCAGGTCCACAACTCGATCTACTACTGCGTGGCCAATATGCCGGGCGCGGTGCCGCACACCTCTACCTGGGCGCTGACCAATGCGACCCTCGCGTATGCCGTGAAGCTCGCCGACAAGGGCTGGCGGGCGGCCTGCGCGGACGACAAGGCGTTGGCGCTCGGGCTGAACACCCACGCGGGCGAGGTCACCTGCAAGGGTGTCTCGGATGCCTTCTCGATGGACTACACCGACCCCGAGACGGTGCTCGCCTGAGCGAGCCGCAGCCCACGACGGCCCGGACGACTGCGGTCGACCGGGCCGTCCTGGCGTGGCTGAGCCACTTGGACGTCGAGCGGGGCCTCTCGCGCAACACCCTGGCTGCCTATCGGCGTGATCTGCGGCGCTGGCAGGAATTCCTGCGCGCAGCGGCGGTCACGGCCCCTCACCAGGTCAGCGAGAGCATGGTCGCCGAGTTCCTCACCCAGTTGCGCGAGGGGGATCAGGCCCATCCGGCCCTGAGTGCCAGTTCGGCCGCTCGCACCCTGGTGGCCGTGCGCGGGCTGCACAAGTTCCTTGCTCGGGAAGGCGAACTCACGCACGACCCTGCTCGCTCGGTGGCCCCACCCAGCCAAGGCACTCGCCTGCCCAAGGCGCTGCCGATCGGCGAGGTCGAACGCTTGTTGGAGGCTGCCTCGGTAGGGGATACCCCGGCCAGCCTGCGCGATCGTGCGCTGCTGGAGGTGCTCTATGGCACCGGCGCTCGGATCAGCGAGGCCGTCAATCTCGACCTGGACGATCTGGACCTCGAGGGCGGGGCGCTGCGTCTCTTTGGCAAGGGCAGCAAGGAGCGACTGGTGCCGCTGGGGTCCTTCGCGCGGGAGGCACTGCAGGCCTATCTGGTGCGCTCCCGGCCCGGGTTAGCCGGCAAAGGCAAGGGGACTCCCGCGGTCTTCCTCAACCAGCGTGGATCGCGGCTATCTCGCCAGAGCGCTTGGGCCGTGCTGCGCGCCTGCGCGGAGCGGGCGTCGGTCCCGGGGCACGTCTCGCCCCACACGCTGCGGCATTCCTTTGCGACCCACCTGCTGGAAGGTGGCGCGGACGTGCGGGTCGTCCAAGAACTCTTGGGCCATGCCTCGGTCACCACCACGCAGATCTACACCATGGTCACGGTCCAACAGCTGCGCGAGGTGTACGCACAAAGCCACCCACGCGCGCGCTGATAAGGTCTGGCGCATGGACAAGGAGGGAGCTCTGGACATAGCCACCGTTGGTCACGTCGGACCCACGGGACGGCCGCTTCCCGACTTCCCGACCCCGGCCCCGCTGGCCTCCCATGGCCCGGCCCGAGTCATCGCCATGTGTAACCAAAAGGGGGGCGTTGGCAAGACCACGACGACCATCAACCTGGGTGCCGCGCTCGCCGAATACGGTCGCCGGGTGTTGCTCGTCGACTTCGACCCGCAGGGCGCGCTCTCGGTGGGCTTGGGCATTGCTACGCACAAGTTGGATGTCACGATCTACAGCCTGCTCACCGAGCGGGGCCATGACATTCGCGATGTCATCACGCCGACCAAGGTGCCCGGGCTCGACGTCGTCCCCGCCAATATCGACCTCTCAGCTGCCGAGGTCCAACTGGTCGGAGAGGTGGCCCGAGAGCAGATCCTGGCCCGCGTCCTGCGGCCGGTCATGGACGACTACGACGTCATCATGATCGACTGCCAGCCATCGCTCGGCCTGCTCACAGTCAACGCACTGACCGCCGCCCACGGCGTCATCATCCCGCTGGAATGCGAGTTCTTCGCGATGCGCGGGGTAGCCCTGCTCGTCGAAACCATTGAGAAGATCACCGACCGCCTTAACCCTCGACTTCAGGTTGATGGCATCCTCGCCACCATGTACGACTCGCGCACCTTGCACTCCAAGGAGGTCGTGGCCAGCGTGGTGGAGCACTTCGGTGATCGGGTCTTTCACACCGTCATCTCGCGGACCGTCAAGTTCCCCGATGCGAGCTTGGCAGCCGAACCGATTACGACCTATGACGCCAGCCACAAGGGCGCCGATGCCTACCGTCAGTTGGCGCGCGAGTTGATCGCCCGCGGTGGGGCGGCCTGACCAGATGACCACCCCGCCCGAGGTCACCGCGGAGGTCACCCCGGGAGGTGTCCTCACCAGGCGTGCGCCCGCCACGGCATTCGAGGTGCATCTCGATGTCTATTCGGGGCCCTTTGACCTGCTCCTGGGTCTGATCGCCAAACACAAACTTGATATCACCGAGATCGCTTTGGCGACCGTGACCGATGAGTTCATCGGACACATCCGCGCCGAGCAGGCCAAGGGCGGATGGGACCTCTCCCAGACCACCGAGTTCCTGCTCGTGGCCGCCACCCTCCTGGACCTGAAGGCCGCTCGGCTGCTGCCGCACAGCGGACCCGAAGACGAGGAGGACCTGGCGCTCATCGAGGCCCGCGACCTGCTTTTTGCCCGCCTCTTGCAGTACCGAGCATTCAAGGACATCGCGCACACCTTCGGCGAGCGGATGGCCACCGCCGGGCGCCGTCATCCCAGGGCGGTCGGCCTGGAGCCACAGTTCGCGGCCCTGCTGCCCGAGCTCATCATGACCATCACGCCGGAGCAGCTCGCGATCATCGCGGCCCGGGCCATGGCTCCCAAGGACCCGCCGACCGTGGGCTTGGCCCATCTACACGCCCCAGCCGTCAGTGTCCGCGAGCAGGCGGCGCTGCTGGGGGAGCGGCTGCGGCGCGATCGGGTCGCGTCCTTCCGGGCTCTGGTGGCCGACGCCGACTCCACCTTGGTCGTTGTGGGACGCTTTCTTGCCTTGCTCGAGCTCTACCGGGAGTCCGCGATCGCCTTTGAGCAGGCTGAGGCCCTGGCAGAGTTGACCGTTCGTTGGACCGGAACTGAGAAAGGCACCATCGTTGTGGACGACGAGTTCGACGACGACATCACCGAGACACCCGCCGAGACCAGCGGCGATGAGACTGGCGAGGACACCGATGACTGAGCCCACGCAGGATGCCCCCGAGCTGGCGGCCGCGCAGGATGCCCCCGAGCTGGCGGCCGCGCAGGATGCCGCGCAGGAATCACCCAGCGAGGACCAACTGGCCTTTGACGTGGCCGATTTCCCGGGCGGGCTCCATGGCGCCATCGAAGCTGTCCTGATGGTGGTCGACGAACCCCTCACCCCGCTCATGCTGGCGGCCGCCCTCGAACAGCCGGTCGCCGACGTCGAGGGCGCACTGATCGACCTTGAGGACGGTTATGTCGCCACCAACCGCGGCTTCACGCTGCGCGAGGTGGGCGGCGCCTGGCGGATGTACTCCCGCCACGAGTACGCGCCGGTCGTGGAGCGCTTCGTCCTGGGTGGCCAGCAGGCGCGCCTGACCCAAGCCGCTCTGGAGACGCTGGCCGTGATCGCCTATCGGCAGCCAGTGACACGTTCGCGGGTCTCTGCCGTGCGCGGGGTCAACGTGGACGGCGTCATCCGCACCCTGCTCACGCGTGGCCTGATCGAGGAAGTCGGCCAGGATGACGAGTCGACCGCGATCCTTTATGGCACGACGTCCTACTTCTTGGAGCGACTGGGCGTGCAGAGCCTGGATGAGCTGCCGGCGCTTGCGCCCTACCTGCCTGAAGTCGATGTGCTCGACGAGATTGCCTCCGGAGGCCGAGGATGACCAGACCATCGCCCAAGCCCCAGCGCCCCGGGCGTCGGCCCCAGCGGCCACGCAGCGGCACGGCACACCGGTCCGGGCCGCTGGCGGGCGCACCCCCGAAGCGTCCCGAGATCGATGTGCATGACCCCGATGGCGTCCGACTCCAGAAGTTGCTGGCCGCCGCCGGCGTGGGCTCACGTCGGGTATGCGAGCAACTCATCGCCGACGGTCGGGTCCAGGTGGACGGTCAGGTGGTCACCGAACTCGGTGTCCGTATCCGGGCCACTCAGGTCGTGCACGTCGACGGCGAACGCGTTCAACTCGACGAGAGCCGGGTGTACCTGGCCTTTAACAAGCCGCTGGGTGTCGTGACCTCGATGAATGACGACCTCGGGCGAGTCGACCTGGGCGATTTCGTGGGGGCGCGCAAGGAACGGCTCTTTCACGTGGGGCGCCTCGACGCGGACACCGAGGGCCTGCTGATCCTCACCAATGACGGTGACCTCGCGCACCGACTTCAGCACCCGCGCTATGGAGTGCTCAAGACCTACCTCGCCGAAGTGCCCGGGCCAATTCCGCGGGACCTGGGCCGCCGCTTGCGCGAGGGGATCGATCTTGAGGATGGCCCGGTGGCCGTGGACTCCTTCCGGATCGTCGACTCGCGGCCCGGCAAGGCCCTGGTCGAGGTGGTCCTGCACGAGGGCCGCAAACACATCGTCCGCCGCCTGCTGGCCGAGGTCGGTCACCCGGTGATCTCGCTGGTGCGAACCCAGGTCGGGCCGATCCGCCTCGGTGAGACCAAGTCCGGCAAGTGGCGGGCACTCTCATCGGCCGAGGTCGGTGCGCTCTATGCCGCCGGCGGGCTGTGAATCGGTCGTGAGCAGAACCACTGCCGTCCACATCATCGGCACCGGGATGATCGGGACGAGCATCGGCCTCGCGCTAAGCCGAGCCGGACTGGCCGTGACGCTCGACGACCTCAGCCCGACCAGCGCTGCACTCGCTCGGGATCTGGGTGCGGGCAGACTCAGCCCGGATCCGCGACCCGATCTCGTGATCGTGGCGACCCCGCCGGATGTCGCGGCAGCCACGGCGGCCAGGGCGCTCGCAGACTTTCCGGACGCGTACGTGACCGATGTCGCCTCGGTAAAGGGTGCCATCGTTGCGGACCTGGAGCGCTGCGGCGCCGATCTCACCCGCTACTGCGGATCGCATCCGATGGCTGGCCGTGAGCGATCCGGCGCGGTCTCGGGGCGTTCGGATCTCTTCGATGGCCGGGCCTGGGTGGTCACGCCGACCGCCCACACCCGCCCTGAGGCGCTGCAGCTGGTCTCGGATATCGCCCGAACGACCGGTGCCGCCGTGCGGGTGCTCGACCCGGGCGCGCACGATGCCGCAGTCGCCTCGGTCTCGCACGTGCCGCAGGTAGCCGCCAGTTTGGTGGCTGCCCGCCTCTCTGCCTTGCCCGATGACGCGGTCGCCTTGGCCGGGCAGGGGCTTCGGGATGTGACCCGAATCGCCGGCAGCGAGCCTGGGTTGTGGACCCAAATCTTGGTGGGCAATGCCGACGCGGTGCGGGCGGTCCTGATCGGCCTGCGCAGTGACCTGGACGAGGTGATCGGGGCCTTGAGCGCCGTCTCCGGCGATAGTGATGCCCCGGGGGCTCGCGCTGTGCTGGCTCAGACGATCGCGGCCGGGAACGAGGGCTACGCCCGCATTCCCGGCAAGCACGGCAATGCCCCGACGGCATACACCACCGTGCGGGTGCTCATCCCCGATGAGCCCGGACAGCTGGGGCGACTGTTCGCGGAGATCGGCGAGACCGGAACCAATATCGAGGAATTCCATCTCGACCACAGCCTCGGCACGGCATTCGGCCTCGCCGAGATCGAGGTCGTGCCGGCCGCCGCCGCACCATTGGCCGAGGCCTTGACCGCGCGCGGGTGGCGGCTGCACGCCTGACCCCAAACCGCTAGGCTGCCCGCCGTGAACGCGCCTCTGGTCATCGCCATCGACGGACCCTCGGGCTCCGGGAAGTCCAGCGTCTCGAAAGCCGTCGCTCGCAGCCTGCAGATCGGATACCTCGACACCGGGGCGATGTACCGCGCGCTGACCTGGTGGTGCCTTGATCAGGGCGTTGACTTCGATGACCGGGAGGCCGTCGCTGCGGCTGCCCGCAGCCTGCCGCTCGACCTCGGTACCTCACCGCAAGATCCCCGGGTGGTGGTGAATGGCACGGACATCACGGCAGCTATTCGGACCACTGAGGTCAGCAGTGCCGTCTCGAGCGTGGCAGTCAACACCCTGGTCCGCCCGATCCTGCAGCAGGTGCAGCGCGACCAGATCGCCCTGATCGCACAGCGCGACGGTGGTGTCGTCGCTGAGGGCCGGGATATCACCACCGTGGTGGCGCCCGATGCCCCCGTCCGGATCCTGCTCACCGCTTCCGAGGAGGCGCGCCTGCGGCGTCGGTCCACCGAGTTGCACGGCCACGCCGACGCCCACGCGGTGGCCGCAACCCGTGACCAGATTGTCCGCCGCGACCGGGACGACTCGGCGGTCTCGCAGTTCACCCAGGCCGCCGATGGGGTGATCCTGATCGACACCTCGGAGCTTGACTTCGCCAGCAGCGTCCAGGCTGTCCTCGACGTCGTCGCGCGCGTCCGTGACTGAATCACCGGCGCCCCCGCAGTGGCGCGGCCAAGTGGCCCGGGTGCTGGGCAGCGGGCTCGTGCACACCCTGTATGCCGCCCGCGCGTATGGCCGGGAGCACATCCCAGACCAGGGACCGGTCATCATCGCGGCCAATCACACCGGGCTGCTCGATGGCCCTGTCGTGCTCAGCCTGTGCCCGCGGCCCAGCCACTTCCTGGTGCTCAAGCAGTCCTTCGACGACCGGCTCTTCGGTCCGATCCTGACCTTCAGCGGCCAGATCCCGATCGACCAACAGCAGGGCGACCGGGCGGCGCTATCGGCTGCCCTGGAGGTCTTGCGCCGTGGCGATGTGCTTGGCATCTTCCCGGAAGGCGGCCGGGGTCGCGGTGACCTCGCCGAGGCCGGGAAGGGGGTCGCCTGGTTGGCCTTGCAGAGCGGCGCCCGGGTGATTCCCACCGCCTGTTTGGGTACCCGCAAGACCGGCGAACTCGCGTCCAGCTGGCCGCCCCTGCGGTCTCGACTGGTGGTGGACTTCGGAGCGCCGGTGGATCTACAGATCCCGCAGGGCGTACCGGGCCGGGTGCGCCTGCAGCAGGTCACCGATCAACTGCGCTCGGCTTTGGCCACCCATGTCAGCCAGGCCAGTGAGCGGCACGGCATAGCGCTGCCGACGGACGTACCGCCAGACCTGATCCAGACGTGAGGGAGAATGGTCCGATGAGCACCGAGCAGCCGCAGGATCCCGAAGCTATCGAGCGGGCGCTGCGTGCCGGGCTGGAGGACTTCGACCTCGACGATGACGACCGCGCCCTCCTGGGCGGTGGGACCCCGTCAGACGGCGCAGACGACGACCGAGGCCCTCGCCCGGTGGTCGCCGTGGTGGGGCGGCCCAATGTCGGTAAGTCCACCCTCGTCAACCGGATCATTGGCCGCCGCGAGGCCGTCGTCGAGGACGTCCCGGGCGTGACCCGCGACCGCGTGGCGTATGACGCCGAATGGACCGGGCGCGAGTTCACCTTGGTGGACACCGGGGGCTGGTCAGTGGACGCGACGGGAATCCATTTGCGGGTGGCCGAGCAGGCCGAGATCGCGGTGGACCTTGCGGACGCGGTGCTCTTTGTGGTGGATGCCATCGTGGGGGCGACCGATGATGACGAGGCCGTCGTGCGCCTGCTGCGTCGGGCGGGTAAGCCGGTGGTCCTCGTGGCCAACAAGGTGGACGATCAGCGCTTCGAAGCCGATGCGGCCGCACTCTGGAACCTGGGGCTAGATCAGCCGTGGCCGGTCTCGGCCCTTCATGGGCGAGGCACTGGCGACGCGCTCGACGCGCTCCTGAACGTCCTGCCTGAGGTGTCTGCCGTGAGCGGCGCCTACGAGCGCGGAGGTCCGCGACGGGTGGCCCTCCTTGGCCGACCTAATGTCGGCAAATCCTCGATGCTCAACAAGTTGGCCGGGGAAGAGCGGGTCGTCGTCGACGACACCGCCGGCACCACCCGGGACCCCGTGGACGAGATGATCGAGTTGGGCGGGCGGACCTGGCGCTTCGTCGACACTGCCGGCATCCGCCGTCGCGTTCACCAGACCCGCGGGGCGGACTTCTACGCCTCCCTGCGCACCCAGACGGCCCTCGAAAAGGCCGAGGTGGCAGTGGTTCTCGTGGATGCCTCGGAAACGCTCTCGGAGCAGGATGTTCGGGTGATCCAGCACGTCATTGATGCCGGACGCGCGCTGGTCATCGCCTACAACAAGTGGGATCTCACCGATGAGGACCGTCGGTATTACCTCGAGCGCGAGATCGAGCGTGACCTCGTGCAGATCCCGTGGGCTCCGCGGGTCAACCTGTCTGCGCGCACGGGACGCCATCTGGAGAAGCTCGTCCCGGCGCTGGATCGCGCCTTGGAGTCCTGGGACACCCGGGTTCCGACGGCGCGC